>Ga0172382_10009706_pt1 | contig 13065 bp, 11 predicted proteins | sample Leawel138RmetaG_FD_122245 | JGI IMG/M metagenome (GOLD analysis project Ga0172382, IMG submission 122245) | Leachate microbial communities from a municipal landfill in Southern Ontario, Canada - Leachate well 138R metaG | ecosystem: Engineered > Solid waste > Landfill > Unclassified | place...
CCCAACGTTTTTCACCACCCGCTCACGCCACTTCAAACAGGCTCTAGGACTATAATCTGATGAATTTTAAAAAACATAAAATCTTTATAAATAATACATATATATTTTCTATATTATAGGTATATTAGAAGAATAATATATTAATATTTATTTATATATTATTAAATTAATATTGGGGGAATTTTTTTCATCTAGAAAAAAATAGACCTTTTATCCTCGATATAACAAATAAAAAGATATTATATTTGAGGAGGAGTCTTGGACATACTAAAAGAAGCTTTGAGTTTTTATAAGAATAAAGAAGAAGAACAAAAAAAAGAACCTACAAAGAGAGTTTCCTTTATAGACGTTTTTAATCATAAAGTAGAAATATCGGAGGATTTAATAAAGTTCGTTTCTTCTGTAGGTATAGGTTATTTTTTGAGAATGTTCATAAACATACCGTATGCCTGTATAGATATAAACGAAAATATAAATAACTTTTCTTCGTATAATATAGACAAACACACATTTATAAAATATTTGAGAGATCTTGTAAAAAGGTATAATATAAATATATACAAAGATTTTTTATATACAAAGAAAGAGAAATTAGACGATAAAGTTTCATCTTGTGTAAAATTCCTTATGAATGAAAATTATGGTATGAGAAAAGAAGAGGCTATATATATAGCAAAAAATAATTCAGAAGAATTATATTATGATATAAATCCATCTGAAAAAAAAATGAAACCTAAAAAGGAAATTAAATTGGATTTAAATATTAAAATAAAAAAACCAAAGAATTCTTATACAAATCCTTTTCTCAATTTAATAGATAAAAGAATTATATTTGATAGTTCTGAAATAGATATAGTTCAGAAAGATAAAGAAAATAATGTCTTGTATCACAAATTGAGTTCTGAAAAATATTATAATGAGGATTATTTTTTGTGTGAGGTTTTAAATGAATATGGAATGTTTGGTAAATATACATATATATTTAGAAATAAAAAAGAACCAGATAAAAAGGTATATTTAAATTGTAATAATAACAAAGAAGTATACTTTTATTGTGGTCCCAAAAAGTATGATAAAATGATATGTATGAATACAAAAAAATTAAAAGCCTATACAGCGGATAAAGATGATTTTGAAGCAATAAAATCAGACTTGGTTTCTGAACCTAATAACGAAAGAACATATTATGATCTTCCAGACTCATATCAATATAGATATAAAATGAGTAGAGATTATAATCTATTAAAAAAAGACACAGACTATTTTTTAACAAAAATGTATCTAGATATAGAGTCATATTTTCAAGGAGATGACGAAAGAGTATATAAGCAGTCTGTAGCAAAATCTAATGTAGAACCTAACAACATGTACAATATTCCAATTACAGCTATAACTATGATTACAAAAAACGGATTTAATGAAAAAACAGAGGGAGTCTGTGTGTATTATCATATGGACAAAGAATCAAAAAAGAAATATAAAAATATAAAGTTAATAAAATGTAAAGACGAAAGAGACTTATTAGAAAAGTTTTTGATGCTATTTCACTATCATAATCCAGATTCTGTATCCGGTTGGAATATATACTATGACTTAGTAACAATATACAATAGATTGGGATACATCGGATGTTCCAAATATTTAAGTCCTTTAAATAAAGTAGAAGTAGATGAAGAAAAAAGAGAAATCTCTATACATGGGTTAAGCGTGGTAGATCAAAGAAATGTGTACAAGGCGTATGTACAAAAAAGAGAACCATCATACAAATTAGATGCTATAGCTAATAAAGTTTTAAAGAGAAATAAGATTTCTTATAAAGGAAGACTTATGTCCCTTTATGATAATGATATAGAAACATTTTTGGATTATAATATAAATGACGTTGTATTGTTATTAGAATTGGAAGAAGAACTAAAACACTTATCTCAAGCAAATGAACTCAGAATGTTATCTTCTACAGATTTCAAGAAGTGTTGTGATAATACAAAAACTATTATATCAAATTTTTATATGTCGTCTTTGATGAAAAGCAAATTCAATTCTGTTATGAGAACTAAATTTTTAAATTCAAATCCGGAGGATTTTATAGGAGCATACGTAAAGCTTCCTATAAAGGGTATAAGTGATTGGGTTATAGATTTGGACTATAAAGCACTATATCCATCTGTTATATTGACCTATAACATCGGAATAGAAACTTTCAGGGGAATTGTTAATAGGGAATTTGCACACAAATATATATACAAAAGAAGTTCTATAAAAGATGGCGATATCGTAAAAGTATATGATGTTTTTTCTGAGAAAGATTTGGAAATGGATTTCATAACGTTCCAAACAGAATACATGAAAAATAAAAATCTTACTATAGCTGGAACTATATTTTTGAAACATAGTGTTTTTACTTCTAGTTTATATAAGTTAGTAAAAGAGTTAGTTGAAAAAAGAGACTACTTCAAGAGTTTGATGAAAAAATCAAAACCAGGAAGCAAAGAATATAATTACTATAATTCAAAACAAAATACATATAAAATTCAAGTTAACTCATTGTATGGTCTTCTAGGAACAAAATCGTATGACTATTATAATAAGTATATTGCAGAAACAATTACACTTGTAGGTCAAGAAAGCATTAAGTTTGCAACAGCAGGAACCAATTATATCATAGACTCATTTTTAAATTTGAATAACATAGACGATATAAATTGTTCGTTGGATTATATATTAAATGAAACAGATTATATGAAGCCTATAACAGATGGAAACATATTAGACATAATAGAAAGCGATTCTGTTATATATACAGACACCGATTCAATCTTTATAAAATTGATAGATATAATAAAGAAATTTAAAATAGAAAAAGACGAAGAAAGAATGGACTTTATTGTAAATAAAGTCGTTCCTATACTGGAAAATTTAATTAACAAAACTCTATTGGATAACATGTATTTTACACTACACGAATTAGATAAAAATGAATTTTATTTAAAACTAAAGCAAGAATGGATTTCAAAAAGAGTTCTGACAATAGGAAAAAAGAAAAAATATGTATTATACAAAATATATGAAGAGGGAAGACTTTGTGATGAATTGGAAGTAAAGGGTATCGAAATAATACGAAGTGATTACTCTAAGTTTACACGAGAAAATTTGGAGAACGTATTACCTATGATGTTGAAAGAAGAAACATTTGATATTCCAAAGTTTATGAATTATATAGAAGACAAAGCAAATGAATTTAGAACTTTGTGTAATGCTGGTAGCGTAGATATAGCCCCACCAGTTCCTTATACAAAACCAATAGAAGAGTACAAAGTTAAATCTGCAAATGCTGTATCTATAGATTGTTGGAACATACTAAATTTATATCCAGACAAAAGGATTAGAATATTGGATAAAGCATTGTTATTCTATATATCTTCCATAGATATAAATAAACTCACAGAAGAACAAAAGTCTAACTACAAGACAATAGAAGAAAAGTATGGAAATATAAACTATATAGCAGTTAGTGATGAACTAGATAACCTACCAGAATGTTTCGAAGCAGATACAGAAATAATACTTTATAAAGGTTGGTATAAAAAAATAGAAGATTTATTTGGTTTCATGATAAACTTCACATGGAAAAATCCAGAAGAAAAAACAGTCATGACGAGTAAAATAAAGATGAAAAAAGACAATAATATAGGAAAAATACCGAATAAATTTTTAATATAATTATTTTTTGATAATAAAAACAATAAGTGATGATACTTTTGAAATAACAAATAGAGATTATAAATATACCGAGAGTATCCTTTGTGGTACTCTCAATAACATCCAAGGAGACTTAAATGATAATTCAAGATTATGAGAAGTATGATGTTCATATATCAAGTAGTGAATACCCAAAAGTGCTATTTGATAATTTGAGTCAATTTCAAAATATTAATGAATATTGTAACATCAACAAACATACAAATGTTAGAGTTTTTGATATTGTATTTTATGATTTGAATTTAGGAGACGTGAAGTTTTATGGTCTGTTGCTAATAAACGACGACTATAACTATATAGATATACTGAGGTCTCCGTTTGTAATGAGACCGAAGTCAAATAAAGTTCATTTGTGGAAAAAAATATTTTCTTTCATAAAAGAAAATAATCTGATTGATAATCCTTATGCATCCGATCATTTTCTATCATCGGAGATAGCAGAAGAATCTGATTATATTTTATATAATGCTCCATTAAATAGAATATCGGAGCTATTGGCTTTATTCTCTTTAAATACGGCAGTGGTCGCCGATTATACAGCAGAACCATTGAATCCATTTTTAACAATAATGATAAAAGAAGAAGGAAGATATTTTAGAAACCACGGAATGGTAGATATAAAAAATCACTTTGTAAATGAGTTATCCAAACACGTGGATATTGAATTAGAAGCAGAGGTAAATCAAACACTAGACTCTATAGGAAACAACAAAATAACTATGTTAGATTTTATGAATATGGAATCTTTTATATCCGAATATATTTCTAACTCATATAGTTCTTTGATTGAATAAAAAAAATAATAGGGGGAATAAAGGCAAATGTTGAATCAACAATTTTTAGACGATTGTTTAAGATACATAGTTTGTGATAGAAATTTGACAACAGGAATATATGAATATACAGAAAATGATATATACATATTAAAAGAAATTCAATATATAATATCTATGAATATAAAAGACAACGACAATATGATATCTATGACGGAAAGCTTGTTGTTGTCTTCTATAGATTTAATTTCCAATAGAAAGGATATACAAAGCCCCAAAGCTTTGGTTTCTAGTATGGGGAAAGAAAATTACGAGACAATAAAACCATTTCTAGAAGAAAAGTTGGTAGATGGGCAGATGATAGAGATAAGAAAAAGTGTAAACAATATGTATAAGATGATGAATCTTTTCAAAGAGAAATCACAATTAAAAAATTTAATAGATTTAATGGAATCTAAAGGTTCTGAAAATTTATATGATACATATATAAAATTTAAAGACATAATTTCAAAAGTTTATATAGATAGTGTAATAAGGGGATCCAACTTAGAAGATGTGGACGATCAAAATTCAGAATTTGTTTGTTATGATATAGCAGAGATGAAAGAGAAAATGAAAAAGCTATATGAGTCAAATTCTGATAAAATATTTTTTAAATTGGATAGTAGATTTGATAGATTTATGAGTTTCTTTAAAAAAAATGCACTTGAGTCCAAAAGAGTTCATATATTTGCAGCTCAACCGGGCGGTGGTAAATCTACATTTCTATTAAATATGTTTCAGTCATTCACGAAAAATATAAAGAATTATGTTGTAGATCACAAAGGACATTCTATAAAAAATGTCATATATGTTCCAATATATATTACCCTAGAAAATCAGATAGACGAGAGTTTGGAAAGATTTATCTACTGTCATTCTGCTGACTTAAATAAAACAGAAATATATAACTTTATTAACAGCATAGAGAAGGCAGATGAAAACGGCGAATATGAATTTATAATGAATCAAATGGATAGCTGGTCAAATGGAATATCCAAGGATCAAGACGGAGTTCCTTTTCCATACATATTCAAATATTTGAGACCATCAGTAACAACAATAAATGATGTTATAGCAGAAATAGAACACTCTTTATCCAAAATAAAAGATAAAGTCAAAGACAAAGGTATAGAAGTAAAACCAGGTCCTATAATTATAGACTATTTGGATTTAATGAGTAGCATATCAAATAAATTTGATATGTATAGGCTATCACTAGGAGATATAGTTTTAGAAATGAAATCTCTTTCTATATTATATAAAGTTCCAGTTATAACTGCTACTCAATTAAACAACTTAAGAAGTGATATAAATAAAATAGGATTAGATAATATGACTGAGTCCAAGAAAAAGGGAGAACACGCCGATTTTGTTGGATTTTTATTAGATACAAATAGTGATGAAAACAACATACAAACTCCTACAAATCATGTAGATACTACTTTAGTAATAAGAAAACATAGGAACGGGAAGTTGGGAAATGTCTCGATGGATAGATTTTTAAATTGTTATTATTTTCAAGAAAAAAATAAATACTCAAAGCCGATCAATATGGGTTCTGGAAGTAGCAAGTACAATGACTTGAGTTTTAGAAAAAAGACGGACAATACTAAACAGGATTATAATTTCGATGTATTAGATGAACAAATGTTTTAATTTAGGTGGTATAGCATGTTTATAAAGGTAGCAAATTTAGAGTTTGTAAGGGGACTGGATCTAAAGGAAGAATCTTTAGATCCTGTTTATGAAAAAATTTGTACGGAATTGTATCCGACATTATATGATTTTGAATATAAAGAAGAAAGCGAAGAATATTTTGACTTTACATACTTGGAGTCGAGGGATTATATTTATTTAAAAAATAAAAGCAAATCTATGTCAATATTTATAAATGAAAATAAAATGACATTTTTGTGGATCTCAAAGAACAACAAAGATTATTTCAAAGAATTTTCTAAAGACAATTTTTATTCCTTTATAGAACAACTAAATATAAAGGAATTCTTATTGTCTTTTACATTCAAAAAAATAGAAAGTTGATGATCAAATCAAAATAACAAATAGTGAGTTATATTTAATCAAAGGAGAATTAAAAACATGAAGAAAAAACTTACATCAAGAGATTTATTTTTCTCAAAAGACTTATCAGACATTATATTGGAAGAAAGCGATAACATTTCATTACTAGAACAGGTTGGTGGAGATAAATTCATTGACGTAGAAGATGAAGATGTTAACGAACAGAGTCTACCAGAAGGCGAAGCAGGTTCAGTTCCAGCTACTACCGGAGAAGAACTTGGTGAAGACGAGGCTGGTTCAGTTCCAGCTCCAGAAGCACCAGCAGAAGCACCAGCAGAAGGAGAACAGGCAGCAGCAGCTCCAGCAACAGATGAAGGATTTGAAGACCCTTCAACATCACCAATGCAACCAGAATTTGGTGAAGAAGAAGAGGAAGAAGAAACAATTACAGTTAGATTAGAAAGTGACAATGCTGGTGAACTTAATCTAGCAATAGATGAAGAAGATCCTGATTTAGAACCAACAGCAGAAGAATTTGAAGATGGTGCTGATGAAATAATTCCAGAACACGTAATTAATAAACAGGAATCCATTGACGAATCATTAGAATCTTTATTTGCAGATTTAGAATCCGAAATGCTTGCTTATGATGAAAATAAAATAGACAAAGAAGGTCACGGAGAAGCCGAAGAAGAAATTTTGGCAGACACAAAATCTGAAGGTTCTTCAGCATCTAGATTAGACGGAGATGTAACTAGTGAAGATTCTGATGTAGATCTAGACGTTAACGAAGAAGCATTCTTATTCGAAGAAGAATTTCTTTTTGAAGAAGACCTACTAGACGAATTAAACGACGACGAAGATATGGAAGAGTTAAATTCAGACGAAGAAGATATAAAAGAAGTAGAAGAAGCTATTGAAGACGAAGAAGAAAAATCAGAGGACGTAGAAGAAGTTGAAGAAGAAGTAATCGAAGCAAAATCAGAAGCAATTAAAGAAAAAGCAGAAGCTGAAGTTGCAGAAGCTGAAGCAGAAATGAAAGAAGAAGAAGCCGAAGAAGCAAAAGACGAAGATGAAGATGAAGAATATCTTGAAGAATCCATGAGAATTCTAGATCAGAATCTTTGTGAAATTTTGGGTGCTGATTTCGACGATTTTAAACTTTAATATAATTATAGAGGGGGAATAAATCCCCCTCTTCTTTATTATAAATAAAAAGAGGTGAACTTAAATGGCAAAAAAAGAAAATTTTATAAAAATCAGAGTTATGAGATGTGGCGGAAACTCTATGCTTAGAATCGATGGAAGATATTATAGAGCACCAGTTTCATTTTTTGTTAAAGAATCGGATTTAGACAAAATTTTAAAAACACTCAACGTTCAGAGAGTATCATCAGAAGATATTCTGGTTGGAGAAAAGGAAATTAAGTTGGGTAGAAAAATCAAAAAGTCTGAAGAAGATGTGGAAGTAAAATCCATTAAAAGCGAAGCAATTAAAGTAGAAGTAAACTTTAATACAACAGTGGAAGATTCTGATGTTGATTTTTCAAGATCAGAAAAAAAATCTTCTAAAAGAAAAAAATCAGAAAACACAAAATCTGAAGTATAAATTATAGAACGGGGAGAACATTGGTTTCTCCCCTTTTCTTTATAAAAAAACAACAATCATACTTCTAGATAAGGAGATCAAATGACTAAAATTTCTATTTTTAGAAAGGGTTTGGATAAACCTGTAGTTTTGACAGATGCTGATAACATATCTGATAAAGATATGAATTCACTTATAACAAATATATTCTCACATTCAGACAAAGTAAAACGAATATCTATAAATGGTGGAAAAGAAGTTTTGTTTTTAAAAGGAAACCACATCCCGGATATGATTTTGATAAAAACGGATAAAGAAGAAATATTAATAGACGCATTGGACGATGTGATTTCTGGAAAAGACAAGGAACTTGATCTTATCGAAGAAATCGAATTAAATAAAGAACTAGATGAGATTTTAAAAACCACAACAGAAGAACCAAAAAAGGAAGAAAAAAAAGAAGAGATTGTTATTAAAAAAGAAGAAAAACCCACTGCTACTGTAGAAGAAAAACCAGAAGACCAACATTTTAGACTTCCTCCATTAGAAAAAATTTCTTTGACGAAGAAGTAATATATGGTATATATATCTTTAGCGTTGTCTCTAATATCTATAATAACAATCTTCATTTTATATAAAAAAATTTCACAAAAAGAAGCTAATAACAAAGAAAATAGACTATTTTACATTTTAAAAGTATACGAAGATTTAAACAAAATAAAATTGAGTATTTGGGAAAAAACATTTAATCAAATTTATAGATCTTATGTAATAAAAAAACTATCTGGTACTTCTTCCTCTATAGACGATGAAGACCTAAAAGAATTTTGTAATTTATTTATAAGTAGATTTGAAAAGTTGTCTGGTCAAGAGATTTTAACAAATATAATAGATGTATTATATGGAAACTCTTCAGACTCTTATATTACAGACGCCACAAGATATTTCTATGATAATATTTATGATTCCGAAATCTATAAAAAAATCAATGGTGTTTCTGAAAAATAAATATAGAGGAGATGCGGTTATATGGTAGACGAAAAGAAAAGAAAAGAAACCGTAAATATAGAAGAACTATTTAATAAGACCAAAAGTGCTGTTTCTGCGAAAGAAAACGACATACTACAAAGTGATTACTTGAATTCTAAAATAGAAGAAGAGAGCAAATTTAACATTAATATAAATTCGTTTTTGTATAAACTCACATCGGAAAATGTAGACAAAATAAACGAGAACACAGAATCCGATGCTAAACAAATAGAAGAAAATATATTAAGTTTAATTCAAAAGACTGTATCTTCTGATAATGAGTATAAAGAATTTATAACAAACAGATTCTTTATGCAAAAAGAGTATGATAGTATGGTTTCCAGAATAGAATATGTAAAAAGAGCATTAGAAGTAATAACATCTGAAATTTTATCACCAGATGAAGTAAATAACAAAACATATAAAGTTTCTAGACCACTATTTAGACCCGGAAGACATGACATGGAATTTATATCTTCCAAATATAAAGAAATAGTAGAACGTTTAAAAATAGACGAAGAATTAAATTCGCTCACCAAATGGGCTTGTAAATATGGAGAAAGCTATATAGAATTTAAAGATTATAAAGAAGAATTAAGAGAAATAAATATATTAGAATCCGAAAGCAAAATTAAATCAGAATCTGAGAGAGAAAATTTACATTTAATAGAAAATGACCATTCTATTTTTATAATAGATAAACGTAGTTTTGATTCCAATAAAAATGGAAATAGAACGAATGTGGACATTCTAAAGGAAAACTTTGAGATAGGTCTAAATGACGAAGATAGTGCCAGAAAATCTTCAGGAATAGACCAAGTCAAAAATATATACGTAAAATCTCATCATCCTTCTACTATAGTTCCAATAATAATAGATGATATGATTTTGGGTTTCATTAAAATTCATTCATCTTTGTTGGACGATCCAAATATGTCTACGTATATATTAAACGCAATATCGGATCTAAAAGAAAATAAAAAACAAAAAAATCATAATTTAAAAAATAATAATGAATCTACAGAAATAATAACACAAATAAGAAGTCTTATAGAAGATAATGATTTATCTATAAGTAATAGAAGTGCAGAAGAAATACTAATTCTGTACAATGTTTTATCTAAAATGCAGCAGGGAGTATATTCTACATCTTCTAAAGAAAAAACACTTATAAGATTTATACCTGCATCTAGAATGGAAATGTTGTATGTTACTCCATCATCCAGATATAATAGATCTGTAGGAGCATCTATATTTGAAGATTCTATATTCAAAGCAAAAATGGCTATACTGTATACTACTGCTATAAATATGGCAAGAATAAATAATAGTATAGATTCTAAGCTGATAAAGGTAGAAGTAGGATTGCCGGTTGATGTTTCCAATCAAATAGAAGCAGTGAAACAACATCTATTTAGAAGAGTTTATTCTGTCGATGGATTTCCAAATTTAGATTCCATTGCTACATTAATGACAAACATGCAACACTTTATTATACCTACAAAGAATAGAGAAGAGTTTATAAGTATAGAAAATTTGGATAATAATGTAAATTTTTCTGATACCGTAGAAGACTATAAAACTATTCGAGATGAATTGGTCGCAGGTTTAAAAGTTCCACCAGCATACTTAGGTCTTGAAGAAAATTTAGAATCAAGATCCACACTGAGTCATCAAAGTATACAGTTCGGAAGAACTATAGTTTCTTATCAAAATGAGCTTTCCAAAGGAATAACAAAACTTATTTATAAAATTCTATATTACTTGGGAGCGGTAGATTTGGTAAATGAAGCAGAAATAAAATTCTATAAACCCATGTGGTTGAAATTGGATTTATATAATGAATATCTAGGGAAAGTATCACAATATAAACAACAGCTATTGGATCTTGGATATTCCAACGAAGAAGTTAAGACTATAATAAAAGATATGTTGCCTGATGTGGATGAGAGTTCTGATAAAATAGATTCTCTTATCGATGACATTACAGCACCTAAAACCGAAGAAGACGAATTCGGTGGTGGTGGATTCGGTTCCACGACAACAACACCTCCAACAACTGGCGGAGGTTTTACATTTTAACAAAATAGGGAAGGAGATTTCTCCTTCCCTTCAACTATATAAGAGAGGTATTAATATGGCAACAATAAAAGTAAATAAGAAAATAAAAGAAGTGTCTTTTGATATAAATAAAAAAAATTATAAGGCTGCTCTGGCAATGTTGATAAAAAATTATAACAAGCTAAAAAATAAATTCGAGATGATAGACATATTGAATATGACCGAAGACGATGAGAACGAACTTTCAAAATCTCTCAAAGTCATTTCTAAAACAACAAACTTGATATTGGATCAATATGACAAATTAAAAGAAATGAGTTATGAAGATGCTATATCATTTATAAAACCATTTATAGCACTATTGTTTGCTTTGGATAAAATATTTATCAAATTCTATTCTAAATATGTAGATAGAACCGTATTAAAGAAAGCGACAGAAGAAGAGCTTTATGGAGAAGAGGAAGACGGTTCTATAGAAGAAGTTGAAGAAGAATCAGAAGAACCAATAATAGAAAATCTGTCTTTGGAGAAAAATGTGGAATACGATTTCCTTTTTTTTGAATTTGAAAAAAAAAATAAACGATTTTGATTTTTTAATAAAACAACTCGATGATAGTGTTTTTATGGAATCTGAATCTCAAGAAGAAAAAGATTTATATGAACGACTTAAAAAAACAGAAGAAAGATTATCCCAAGAAAATCCAGAAGAAGCTTCTAAAGTTAAACAATTTTATAATAGAATAAAACCAATTATTAAAAGATTATTAATTATAGGAGTAAGTGTAACAGCTGTATCTAGTTTAGTTATTTATATAAGTAACTATTCTGAAATAAATAAAAGCATAAAAGAATTCGGCGTAATTAAAACATTATCAGACATATTAAAAACATTTTATGGTAAATATAGAGAATTGATTAAATTTCAAGGAGATGCAACCATTTTAAGAAATAATTTTGAAAGATATAAGAAAGAAGGTTTAGAAAATTTAAATAACGAATTTGGTTATAAACGCGCATTTGATGGTGATATTGGTGATATAATAAATAGAATTGAGTTTGAAAGATTATTTATAGACAAAAAATATTTAGAAAAAATTAAAGATAGAATTAATAATCTTCGTATTAGGAGTTTACTAAGAAGAGATAATGATAAAGAAGAATTACAATCAAGAAAAGATAAATACAGAGACGATAGAACAAAAATATCGTTTGCACTTTCATCAGAAGAGTATCATAAATTTTTTGAAAAAGCTCATAGAGATTTAAATAGAATAAAAATAGAAGATAAAAAATAATTCAATTAAACAAAGGGGCATAAAATTGTGAATATAGAACAACTAAGATCAGATGTTATCAAAAATGAAAAATTGATAGTGAATTTTATAAAACAAAATTTAGGAAAAAGACACAAAAATATAGACTCCATACTTAAGTTGTTCCCTAAAGAAATGGTTTCTTCTATGAAAATAATGTTGAATAGGTCTGAAGATTCTAAATCTATGGTTAGCTACAATTCTACTTTAGATAAGTTAGGTAAAAGATATATAAAGGGAGTAGACTTCGAAATCTATGAATGTAAATCAGATATAATCAATATGATGACCTTTATGGGTGGGGATTTTTCCGATAAAAAAATACCTACTACAACTCTCATAGATTTTTTCTTTATAGCTTTAAAGAGTGGAAGTATAGGAGAACACGATAAAAGAATAAAAAAAGGTGCACTAAAGGACTTAAAAGTTTCCAATAACAATGGAGTGGTTACTCTTGAGAATTGGGATTTGCCCAATAGGA
>Ga0172382_10009707_pt1 | contig 13064 bp, 11 predicted proteins | sample Leawel138RmetaG_FD_122245 | JGI IMG/M metagenome (GOLD analysis project Ga0172382, IMG submission 122245) | Leachate microbial communities from a municipal landfill in Southern Ontario, Canada - Leachate well 138R metaG | ecosystem: Engineered > Solid waste > Landfill > Unclassified | place...
GTTGGTCACGTTGCGCCCGAAGGCCATCACGCTCCACGTATCGTTGGCGCTGCGGAAGCCGGCGCGCAGGTCGATCGTGGTGAAGGCCTTGATGTGCGCCCGCGCATCCTGGTCGAGCGAGTTGTTGGTCGAGCTGTTGTGCGTGACACTGCCGCCCAGGAACGCCTGCGCATCGCCCGATACCGCGAACTCGTATTCAGCGTCAGCGAAGCCCTGCCACTTGGGCGAGGCCGGGAACGGCGTGCCCTTGTAGTTGCGCGGCTGGCCAGCGCTGTCGAGACCGCTGTACTTGTCGATCCGCGTCTTCAGGTACGTGCCATTGGCGGTCAGGCGCAGTCCGCGCACCGGCTGGATCGTGGTCTGAAGTTCCATGCCGAACACGTGCGACTTCGGCAGGTTGACCAGGCGTTCTTCCACGCCGAACAGGAAGTCGACGATTTTGCCGCGCACCTGCTTGTTGGTGTAATCGTAGTAGAACACCGCGCCATCCAGGCTGAACCCGCGCGCCAGCTTGGCCTTGAAGCCGCCTTCGTAAGCGATCAGGTCTTCCTGCACGACCGGCAGGGTCTGCGGCGTCTGCGATGCGGCAAGCGTCGGGAAACTGCCCGCCTTGTACCCGCGCGAGACGTTGGCATAGACCAGCGCATCGGGCGTGACCTTGTAGTTCAGGCCAACGCGCCACGACACGTTGTCCTCGTTCAGCTTGTTGTGGACCAGGCCGGCGGGGCTGTAATCGGCATTGAGCGTGACGCATTCGCCTTCGTCGATCGTCGGGGCGCCCGGATGGAACAGTTGCGCCACATAGTTGTAGATCGCCGCCAGCCCGGCGTCGCCCAGCGAGCAGCCGTTATACTTGCGCTTGGCATTGGTGTAGCGAATGCCCGCAAGCACCGAGAACTGGTCGGTGACCTTGTAGTCGGCATTGCCGAAGAACGAGAACGTCTTCATGTCCTGGTTGGAGAAGTTGATGTCGCGGTCCCAACCGATCACGTTGGACGACTGGCCCGCGTCATAGATCAGCGAATCGTGGGTATCGTCCTTCTGGTAATTGGCGCCGACGATCCAGTTCAGGCGCGGCGTGCTGCCGGTGACGCGCAGTTCCTGGAAGAAGCTGTCGATCTCGCCGGTCGCTTCGGTGTCGAGGTTGCGGACGACCATGCCGTCCACGTCCATGCCCGCCAGCGAGCGATAGCGGATTACCGACGTCAGCGACGTCAGCGTCAGGCTGTCTGACAGTTCGTAGTCGGCACGCAGCGATCCTTGCAGCATGTCGTCATCGCGCTTGAGCGGGAACGTGCGGCCCCAGGCGGCCAGCCGCGCGTGACCATCGGGGATGATCGGCTGGGCATTGACCAGATCGGTGCTGCCACCCGGCTGACCCGGGGTCTGCAACTGGCGCGCGATGAGCTGCGGCGTCTGGGTTTCGGAATTGTCCTTCCAGCCGGTCAGGTTGAGCGCCAGCTTCAGGCGATCGGTCGCCTGCCAATCCAGCAGGATGCGCGCCTGCACGAGGTTCTTGTCACCCAGCGTTTCGCCGTTGACCACGTTGCGCTGCCATTCGCCGCCCTGCACGGTGCGCACGGCGATGCGGCCACGCAGAGTGTCGGTGATCGGGCCGCTGACGAAGAAGTTGGCATCGACTTCGTTGAACCGCGCAAAGCTGAGTTCGGTGCCGGCGCGGAAATCGGAAGTCGGCTTGGCGGCGATATAGTTGATCGCGCCACCGGTCGAATTCTGGCCGAACAGGGTGCCCTGCGGCCCCTTGAGCACTTCGACGCGCTCCGGATCGAGCCCGGCTGCCGTCGTCAGCGCCGGGAAGGGCAGCGGAACTTCATCGACATAGACACTGACCGTCGGCGCGGCGCTGAGCGTCGATTCGTAGAAACCGACGCCGCGCAGCGTATAGATCGGCGTGTTGTAGGGTGACTGCGCGAAGGTGAAACCGGCGACGATCTTCGACAGGTCGGCAGGCTCGCCAACGCCCAGAATGTCAAGCTGGTTGGCGGACACAGCGGCAATCGACATCCCGACGTCGGAAAGCTTTTCCTCGCGCTTTTGCGCGGTCACGACGATTTCGCCATCGTCGAAGCCGGAAGCATCGGCGGCGGCATCCTGCGCCGATGCTTGTCCGGCATTGGCGGAAAACAGCAGTGCAGTCAGCAGCGCGGTGCGTGAAACGATTTGTTTTCTCATGATTTTTCCCCGTTGAGCCAGTCGGGACATCGGGCCGCCACGATCAGGCCGTGGCAACTCATCCTGCAGGATCGCGCAGGCAAACCCTTTTCCCGAATTGAAAATTTGTGAATGAACTTCGCCCGTGCGCACCGAAACTGGCCGCTCCAGCACGGCATGGACCAATGCCTTTACCCCATCCTTTCCCAGCACCGCTTGCACGGCTGTCCCCCGGCCGACCCGTCCATCCCTGCCCGGCTTTCTGACCGCAGGCGGAGCAACCGCCCTCCTGATTATTCGAGTCTAAAAAAAAGAAAAGATTTTTTTGTTATGGCGATGCAGTTATTATCCAGCAGCCCATCGAGAGGCGAGGCCAAGGAGTGCAGGGAATGGAGAGCAATCGGCTGGACGGCAAAGTCGCCATCGTCACCGGCGCAATCGGCGAGATCGGCGCCGCGAGCGCGGCCCTCATGGCTGCGCGCGGCGCCCGGATCGTGGCCATCGACCGACCGGGGAGCGACTTTGCCGCCCTGCGCAACAGCGTGAGCGGCGACCCGCTGTGCCTGGAAGCCGACGTTACCGACGAGGCCGGTGTGGCCGCCAGCATCGCTGCGACAGTGGCGCACTTCGGACGCATCGACATCCTGTTCAATAACGCGGGCATCGAAGGCCCGGTCGAACCACTGGCGACTTATTCGCTGGAGGCGTTCCGCAAGGTCATGGCCGTCAACGTCGAAGGCGTGTTCCTGGGCATGAAACACGCGCTGCCGCACATGGTGCGTCAGCAGTCGGGATCGGTGATCAACGCATCGAGCCTTGCCGGACTGTGTGGCGCTGCCGGCATGGTCGCGTACAACACCAGCAAGCATGCCGTGATCGGACTGACCCGCGTGGCGGCGCTGGAAGTTGCCGGGCACGGCGTGCGCGTCAACTGCATCAATCCCGGTCCGATTGCCGGACGGATGATCGACCGGCTGGATGCGGAAACCGGGGTATCCGCGGAATTCCGCGCCGGACTGATCCCCGCACAGCGCTATGGCACGCCGCAGGAAGTTGCTGCGGTGGTTGCCTTCCTGGCATCGGACGATGCCCGTTACATCAATGCGTCGATCCATTCGATCGACGGCGGCCTGAACGCGATTGCCTGAACGCCGCTGCCTGATGCATCGCCGAACGCGACCGATCCGATCATCCTTTGCCGCAACCGGAGCTTGCCATGCTGATCCCTTTCCTGCTCCTGCTGCACGTGCTGGTGGCCGTGGGCCTGATCGGCGCGATCACGCATCAGGCGGTGGCGGCACTGCGCCCGCCTGCGCCAACCGGACGCATCAGCTTCGCCGGACGATATCGCGCGGTGAACGCCGGCCTGTTCGCCCGCACGGTGGTCGGGCTTTATCTGGCGTCCATCGTACTGGGCGCGGTGATCTACCCGACCTATCGCCTGGACGCGCGGATCGCGCTGGAGGAAATGGGGCTGGCCTGGGCCGTCGGCCTGTTCGAGTTGAAAGAGCATTGGGGCGGCCTGGGGCTGGCACTCCTGCCGCTCTACGCGCTCTACTGGCGCACTGCGGACACCCACGACAATCGCGGGCCGCGCATCGCTGCAACCTGGCTGCTGGCATTCGTGGTCTGGTTCGATTTCATCGTCGGCCACGTGCTCAACAATTTGCGGGGACTATGACCATGTCGCGATTTTCCGCCCATTGGTTCGCTGCGACCTTTGCGCTCGCCTATACGGTGCTGCTGGTGCTGGATCTGCCGCTGTTCCATTATTACCCGCTGACCGGCACCCTGAGCTGGCACCCCTTGCCGGAAGAGTTCGGCCCGTCGATGCACTGGTATGGTTTATTGGCCGGGGCCGGCATTGCCGCTTGCGGCGCAGCATGGGTGCTGAAGGATGGTTACCTGCCAGTCACAGTGCGGTATTGGATCTGGTTGGCACCGGCGGCGGCAATGGCCGCGTGTCTTTACGTCTTGCGTGGTTTTTTCGGAGTTTCGTGATGAGTCGCCCGCTGCTGGCCCGGATAGTCGCGGTTTTCGTGAGCCTGGCGTTCCTGCCCGGCGGAGCGTCCGCGCAGCTTTACGGCAATTACGCCCCCCGCAGCGACCACACGAAAAACCCGGTGAATGTCTGGTTTGGCGCGGTGCGCAATGGCTCGGGCCGTTATCTCGCCAATGCGACGATCGTGCTGGAGACGCGCCAGGTCGATTTTGTCGCGGTGACCAATGCACAGGGCCGCTATCGGCTGGAACTGCCGGTCGCCATCAAGCCAGCCGAAGTGCGGGCGCGCTGCTCGCTACGCGGCTACCGGACCGCGACGTTCACGCGTCGCCTGCCGCGCGCCGGTGCCTCGACCCCGGTGCAGCTGGACTGCACCTTGCGATAGGACGGTGCGGCTTTACCTGCTTTTCGGGCTGGCGATTGCGGCCCTCGTCCTTGGGCCATCGTCGAGCGCGCCCGTTGCGGAGTCGAATGCCGCCGCCCGCCTGACGCGGGCGAAGATGGCCGGTGACATGGACAACCAGCGCCGACATCTGTGGGCGGTTCTGGCGAGGATTGTCGCTTCCGGCAGGGACAACCATCACCCCGCTTTCCTCGATTGGCCGGGAGAGCGCGAGGTCTTCGCCGCCCAACCGCAACGCACAACTGGATTTCCCGATGGTTTCGTGCGCTCCAGAACGGCAAATGAGTCAAGCGACGCTGGCGATCCTCCGCTGATCCGCTTCATCCATTACAACCCTGCCGCCGCCCGCCACATCCGCCAGCAGGGATTGTACCGGGAAACGACATTGCGGCAATTGCGCGCAAGCGGCCCGCCCCATCCGGAGATCGCGGGCAACCGGACAATCGCGCCGCTACCGCGCGATGCCGTTGTGGTGATGACGGCATGGTGGCCGGTCGCCGCTGACGGCCTGACGCCGTTGCCGGTGTGGGACGCAGATGGCCGCCATCGCGCGCAAGGCAGCAACAGCTATTTGAACTGGCCAAGGCTGGTCGCGGTCACGCCGGACACCAGTCGCGCGGATCCATCGGCGCGACAGCCCGTCGCGTTTGCCGGACGCGTCCTCGCGAGCCCAACCCTTGTCCCGCTGGACCGGCTGGTCCACGTGCCGGTTACACCTACGCTCGCCCATGCAGCCGCCGACACGCCCGAAGCCGCCAAGCTGAGCCTGCTGGCGCTGGGCCGACCGTTGCAGGCAGGCGATTTCCTCGCCCTCGTTGGCATGCACGTGATGACCGCGCAGATATCCGGCGGCACCTGGGGAACTTTCTGGTGGCACGATTCGCCTGCGACAGGCCCATTTGCCACGGCCCGGCCCTCGGACCTGCCGGCGCCCTGGCGCAATTACCTGATGGATGCGACATTCGATGCCGTCTTGCCGCGCGAAGCCGATGGAACGCCCAATGTCTGCTTCAACCCCTGGCTGGACGGTGGGCTGGGTGCCAATCCGCACGCAAGCGGGCAGGATAACGACATGCAGAACAACGGCATGCAGGCCAACTGCATCAGTTGTCACAACCGGGCGAGCTATCCACTGATAGAGGTACTGCCGGTCACGCGCGGGCATCCCGACGTAGAGCGCGATCGGGCCTATGCAGCCGACCAGTTGCGCACCGGCATGCTCTGGTCGATTGCCAACAGCAGCTACAAGCAATTCCAGGGTCAGGACCTCTTGCTTTCCCGGTAGCAAAACCGGGTTTGACAGCAGTGGCGGGAACCTTAAAAGGAACAAAATTTTCTTTATGTTTTGTCGCGCGACTGGCGCTGGGGGCCCACGGAAAGGGAAACGGGGATGAGCACTGGATCAAGGTTCAACTTGCGGCGGGGGCTGATGGTCGCCGCCGCTGTGGCAGTGGCGACGCCACTGGCCATTCATTTCTGGCCCGATGGCGCCACGACTGCATCTGCGGCCGCCGTGCTGAACGGTACGGTCAGTTCGGACAAGGACGGCGCGATGGAAGGCGTCGTGGTGATCGCCAAGCGCGCTGACAGCCCGATGCTGGTGGCGGTAACATCGGACAAGGCAGGAAAATTCGCCTTTGCCGCAGATCGCCTGCAGCCGGGCGATTACGAAATCACCGCCCGCGCCGTCGGCTATGACCTTGCCCTCACCACAGTCACGGTGAGCGACGATGCCGAAACGCTTGACCTCAAGCTGGCCCCCGTCACCGACACCGACCGGCTGGCGGCCCAGTTGACATCGCTGGAATGGCTGAACAGCTTTCCGGGCACCGATGCCCAGAAGGATGCCATGGTCCGCAACATGGTCAATTGCGCGTTCTGCCATTCGCTCGAACGCGTGGCGCGCTCCGCGCATGACGAGACGGCGTTCCTTTCGGTCATCCAGCGCATGCTGACTTACGAGACCGATCACAGCTCGGCCGAGCGCATCCAGCGCGTCTCGCCGCCGCCACCGCTGGAAGGCCTGCGCTGGTTCGGACGCGATGCCCGGCCGATCGCCAGCTGGCTCGCCACGGTCAACCTCAGCGGCGGGCGTGCCCAGTGGGCCTACCCGCTCAAGACCTTGCCGCGTCCTGCCGGAGAAGCGACCAAGGCCGTCGTCACCGTGTTCCCCATCCCGCGCGAGATGAGCGTCATCCACGACCTCGACGTCGATTCGAAGGGCAACGTCTGGTACGGCAACACCGGCTGGGATTTCATCGGCATGCTCGATCCCAGAACGGGCGCTTTCAAGGAATGGCCCGCCCCCAACTTCCTGCCGGAAACCCCGGCGCCCGGAACGGACCGAATCGTCGGCGTGCAGGACGTCCAGGTGGATGGCAACGACAATGTCTGGGTCGCCGTCGGCGGCACCAAGCATGCCCGTTTCAGCCCGGATACCGGCAAGTGGCAGGTCTATGATCTGCCGGTGATCTGGCGCAACCCCTTCCTGGGGCCGGTGCGCAAGGGCGAAACCGGTCTCTGGGCAACCGGCCTGGCCAGCCCGCCCACCGGCACCAAGCGGCACGAGCAGGCGTTCCGGCTGGACGTCGAAACCGGAAAGCTGTCCCAGGGCATCACCCTGTTCGATCACATGCCCGATCCGGTCGACCCGACCCACATTGATCCGCTCAATTATTGCTACATGATGGATCAGGACAAGGACGGCGATTTCGTCTGCACCGCGCCCGAACCTTCGGGGATCGTGCGGGCCGACTTGCGCACCGGCAAGGCGCGGCTGATCCCCACGCCAACCCCCATCGCCTATCCCCGCCGCGGCTATCGCGACGACCAGAACCAGTTCTGGTTCGGCGAATTCTATGCCGACAAGATCGGCGTGATCGACCTCAACACCGACAAGATTCGCGAATACCCGGCTGGCCCGAAGTGGATTTCGCCCTATTACGCCCGCCCCGACACCAAGGGCCGCATCTGGGTGTCGGCCACCGGATCGGATCGGCTGCTGCGGCTTGATCCCAGGACCGGCGAAGTGATCCAGTACCTGATGCCGGTGAACTATGATGCCCGCAAGGTCGTGGTCGATACGCGCGCCGACCGGACGACCGTATGGCTGCCCAACAAGAACGCGGCGCAACTCATCCGGGTCGAGATTCCCGACTGATCGCCTCCGGACTTTGCCTGACGAAAAAAGGGGCGCTCCAATCGGGGCGCCCCTTCTTGCATGGCTTCAGGCACACCGCCGGGCTCTACCCGGCGTCGGTTCACCCGGTCGTTTCGGGCGAAATGGGTATGGGCTGGCTGTCGACGGGCTGCAGCCGTTCGGGCGCGCTTTCGGCAAAGACCGGATAATCGGTGTAGCCTTCGGCCCCTTGCGAGTAATAAGTCGTCACGTCCGGCCGGCTGATGTCCCAGCCATGGCGGTAACGCTCGGCAAGATCGGGGTTGGCGATATAGGCCTGGCCAAAGGCGATCATGTCCGCCGCACCACTGTGGATGGCAGCGGCGGCGCTGTGGCGGGTAAAGCCCGCGACGAACATCGCCGGCCCGTCGAACAGCGGCCGCAGCGTGCCATAGACATCCCAGCTCTGCCCATAATTGCCAAGCTGAAGGTAAGCGATGCCGCGCCGGGACAGTTCGCGCACGACATGGCTGTAGGTTGCTTCGGGATCGTCATCGAAGACATTGTGGAATTCCCAGCCGGGCGAGAGCTTGACCGCGACGAAGCCGGGGCCGGTTGCCGCCGCGATGGCATCGACGCAGGCCAGCAGGAAAGCGGCGCGCTTCTCCAGGCTGCCGCCCCAGGCATCGTCGCGCACATTGGTGTTGGTGGAAAGGAACTGCATCGGCAGGTAGCCAGATGCGGCGTGGATTTCCACTCCGTCGAACCCGGCCCGTTGGGCCAGGACTGCGCAATCGCGGTATTCGTCGATCGTGCGCAGCACTTCGGCATGGGTCATCGCGCGGGGGCAGGGATAGGGACGCTTGGGGCGCGGAGCGTTGATCGTATAATGGCGCGCCAGCGGATCGGGCTGGACGGCAGACGGCGCGATGGGCTGCTCGCCATCCAGCATCAAGGGATCGGACAGGCGGCCAACGTGCATGATCTGGCCGAAGATTGCCCCGCCTTCGCCATGCACGGCATCGGTCACCCGCCGCCAGCCGGCCAGTTGCGCGTCATCGTGCAGGCCAGGCGAGAACAGGTAGCCATTGCCCATCGGCGACGGATAGATGCCTTCGGTGACGATCAGGCCGGCAGACGCCCGTTGGCGATAATGTTCGACATTGAGGTCGGTCGGCACCCCGCGCAAGGTAGAGCGCTGACGAGTCATCGGCGCCATCGCCATGCGGTTGCGGATCGTGATGTTGCCGACTTGCAGCGGCGCGAACAGGGGTTCGATTTCGGTGGTCATGCGGATTTCCTCAAGCAGAGGGAGCGGATCATAGCGAGCTGCCACCATCGACGCGGAATTCGGCGCCGGTGGTGAAGGCCGATTCATCGGAGGCAAGATAGACGGCCATGGCCGCGATCTCTTCCGGCTTGCCCAGCCGACCGATCGGATGGCCCGACACCCAGGAATTGTAGACTGCGTCCGGATCATCCACCGTGGTGAGCACCTTGTCCTGGATCGGCGTGCGGATGATCCCCGGCAGGATGGCGTTGCAGCGAATGCCGTATTTCCGTTCCGCGCAATGCAACGCGATCGACTTGGTCATGTGGATGACCGCCGCCTTGGCCGCATTGTAGGCGAACAGGTTGGACTGCGCCCGCACCCCGCACATCGAGGCGATGTTGATCAGCGAGCCGCCCCGCGCCTTCATCAGTGGGATCGCCTGCTGGCACCCGAGGAACACGCCCACCACGTCCACGTCCATCTCGTGACGGAACTGGTCGAGCGTGACATCCTCGACCGAGCCGAACGTCGTGATCCCGGCATTGTTGACCATCACGTCAAGCGCGTCGTACCCGGCCAGCGCGGCCTGCCAGCCGGCTTGGCTGGTCACGTCCAGCGACACGAAACGGCAGGCATCCCCCAGTTCGCGGGCCAGGGCTTCGCCGCCAGCCGCATCGATATCGGCGATAACCACCGTGGCCCCTTCAGCCACGAAGCGACGGGCCATCGCCTCACCCAGGCCGGATGCACCGCCGGTTACGAAAATCTTCTTGTTTTCCAGTCGCATCCCGTTTCCCCGTTCAAGCTGTCTGGACCAGTGCCGCCGCACGACGGCCGGCCTCGCGGCCCAGCACTACCGCCGGACCGATCGACATGCCGCCGCCGGCGTATCGTTTGCCCATCAGCACGCCCAGGACTTCGCCTGCCGCATAGAGCCCCGGAATGGGTACGCCGGCTTCGTCCAGCACCCGGCAATCACGATCGATATCCAGCCCCGCGCCCGTCACGCCGATGGTCGACGCGCGCACGTCGCAGGCGTAGAACGGGCCGGTCCGCACCGGGAACGCCTTTTCCTCGTCCTGGAAGAAATGGGTGTCGCGCCGGGCATCGCAGTCGGCATTGTATTGCTCGACGCTATAGGCCAGCGCGCGCGGGTCGAGCCCGCACAGGCCGGCCAGTTCATCCAGCGTCTGCGCAACGAGGATTTCGCCCTTGGCAACGCGCTTGCGGATCGTGTCCTCTTCCCAGGTGGGCAGGTTGATGCCGGCGCCATAGGGGTCGAGATAGCGAATGTCGTGGCTGGCGGTCAGGAGCGCCGCCTCGTCGAAAATGGCCCAGCCGCGTGCCTCGGACTGTTCGTTCAGCGCATAGCCGGTGATCGAATAGCTTGCCATTTCCGGGATGAAGCGCCGCGCCTCGATGTTCACCAGCATCAGCCATGGCGGCATGAAGGGTTCGAGATTGCGGCCATGGCCCGAACTCGGCAGCAGCAGACCGGTATCATGGCCAGTGATCGCGGCCCCCACCGCTTCGCCCAGCGTGATCCCGTCGCCCAGGATGAATGGCGCCGGATCGTGGACCGCCCAGACCCGATCCCCGTGCTGCGCGGCCGTCGGGAAGAAGCGCGCGCGCATTTCGGCCGAGTTGCCGAAACCGCCGGTGGTGACGATTACGGTCGGCGCGCGCAAGTCCATCCCCAGAGCGTGAATGCCCACGACCCGGCCGTCCTCGACCAGCAGACGCTCCACCCGCGTGGCGAGCGCCGTCTCGATGCTGAGCGCACCCACCCGGTTGATCAGCACATCGGCAATGCCCGAACCGGCCCCGGCGCTGGGATGCGCGCGCGGCACCGTTTCCACGCCACCCTTGACCAGTTGTTCGGGCGGGAACACCGCGCCCAGTTCGATCAGCCATTCGAGGCACGGTCCGCTGCCATCGCAGATGATGCGGAACAGGTCCGGCTTCACCCGCCACTGGTTCAGCGTCATCACGTAATCGAACATCGCGTCGGCACTGTCGGCATAGCCGCGCGCGCGCTGGACGCTGGTGTCGGCGGCATAGAACACGCCGCCCGAAAGCGCCGTGGCGCCGCCCAGCTTGGTGTCAGCTTCGAGAATCATCACTTTGGCGCCTGCCAGATGAGCCTCGATGGCCGCGCACATGCCGGCGGCACCGCCGCCCACCACAATCACGTCATAATCGAACGACATTCCAGTTACTCTCAGTTGGTCGACAGTTCAGGACCTGACGACGTTCTTGGCAAATTCACGGCCCATCGCCGCGCCGAATTCGGCGCGCTCGCGGGAGGGCTTGGCGGAAATCTCCGCGATCATGTCGGCGACGTCCTCGGCGATCCAGATCGGACCATCGCGCAGATGCGCCAGCGCGCTCCGGGCCACATGGACCGGATCGGTCTTGTGGCCTTCCATCGGGCCATAGGCATTAATCATGGCAGGCGTATCGGTCGGCCCGACCACCGGGCACAGCACGTCGATGTTGTCCTGCCCCAATTCGTGCCACAGCCCTTCGGTAAGGAACTGGGTAAAGGCCTTGCTGGCGGCATAGAGCGAAAAACCGGGCGAGCCGAAAAAGCCGGCGATCGACCCCATGATGATCACGCCGCCACGTTTGCGCGGACGCATGTCGCGGCCGAAATGGTGGAGCAACTCGGTCTTGACCACGAAATTGCGCTGCAGGCGGCCGAACACCTGTGCCCAGGGCTGGTCGAGAAAATCGGCGAAAACGGTTTCCGCGCCGGCGTTATAGATGAACAGGCCCACTTCCAGCCCACGCGTCGCCTCGATCACGGTGCGCGCGCTGTCCGGAACGGCGAGGTCGGTCGCCAATGTGCGCACTTCCACGCCGGGACAGTCAGCGCGGATGCCGTCCGCGACATCCTCCAGCGCTTCGCGCTTGCGGGCGACCAGAAACACGTTGAGCCCCCTGGCCGCGACTTCGCGCGCAAGGGCAGAACCGATCCCTTCCGATCCGCCCAGTATCAGGCACCACGGCCCATAGGTGTCCTTGAAAGACATCCCGATCTCCCGTTCCCTGTTTTTCTGCATGGTGTGGCAGTCCGCGTCAGCCAGGAGCCAGTGCCGCGTGGGACGGATCGGCAGGACTGCGCTCCCCCCAGCCCGGCATGACCGCGACATCCTGGGTGACGGCGAAATCGAGAACGTACTGGCGATGGTCGATCGCCCAGCGCCCCGCGCGCAAGGACCAGCGATCGACATAGCGCCCGCGGCCGGTCGTCATCTGCATGGTGCCGGTAGCGGACGGCCCTTCGAGCAGCGCTACCGTCACATAAGTCTCGCTGCCGGCCCGGTCGCCATCGAGCGTGATCGAAATGTTGGAAACCTGGTGGAACTGCCCGGCCAGCGTGCGGTGATATCCGCAGACCCAGTCGATGAAACCGCGTCCAGTGCCCTTGAACCAACTGCCGTAATCGGCGGTGCCGTCCTCGTGCCATACGGAATAGCCCAGTTCCGCATCGATGCGGTCCATGGACCGGCTATAGCGATGGATGACATCGCCGATGGCCTGACGAGCGAACATTTCCCGCATTTCGGCTTCGGTCATTTCGGACACCTTTGAACGTGGGCTTGTCTTGGCATCATGTCCTTGCCGCGCACACCTGTCATTTCGTTACAGTTTACGCGTGGCACTGTTTGTTATAGTGGCGAAGACTGTTGTGCCGAACGGAATTGCGCCGCGATCTGGTGACGGGTCCGGTCTGATGCCGGACGGGATCGTCTCCGAGCCGGTCGCCCGGAGCAACCGGCTCTGGATAGACCGCCACCGACCGAGGTGATCCTTGGGAAATAGCAGCCCGCCGAATTGGCGGACTGCCCCGCCCCTGACACAGGATCGGCGGATCAAGACTACGGGCATGCGGACGACATCATACACCGCGCGTACAAGGTGTCCCAGCCAATCGTGCGGCAACCACCCTTCCGGCACAGTTCCAGCAGGCGACGCAGGCATATGGGGAAAAGCCGCCAGACTGCCCCGATCAGCGGACAGCGCCCGCCAGCAAGCAGTCCAGCGCGGTGCCGAAATCGTTGCGCCGCCAATATTGCAGGAAGACGGTATA
>Ga0172382_10009712_pt1 | contig 13059 bp, 11 predicted proteins | sample Leawel138RmetaG_FD_122245 | JGI IMG/M metagenome (GOLD analysis project Ga0172382, IMG submission 122245) | Leachate microbial communities from a municipal landfill in Southern Ontario, Canada - Leachate well 138R metaG | ecosystem: Engineered > Solid waste > Landfill > Unclassified | place...
ACGCGGACTTGGCCTTCGGCGATCAATACCTTGGCCGCGCCGCCTGAGCTGGCAATGCCAACAAGCTTGAGTAGATCGCACAGGGCAATATATTCCCCTGTCAGCGGAAAAGTGATGGTTTGCATGAGACGCCGATGAATCGATCCAAACCGGGATTATCGCACGCGGAAACCGTTACACTAAGACCAGTGTAGGCGCGAGCGCGGCTCGCGCCTACGGGCTCTCTGCAAGGTTTCTTGATACAGCATTTCCACTATGACTTCTCGCATTCTCACCGGTATCACCACCTCGGGCACACCGCACCTGGGCAACTACGTGGGCGCCATCCGGCCCGCCGTGCAGGCCAGCCAGCGCGGCAACCTTGACGCCTTCTATTTCATGGCGGACTTCCACGCCCTGATCAAGTGCGGCGATCCGGCCCGCCTGCAGCGCAGCCGCCTGGAGATTGCCGCCACCTGGCTGGCCGCGGGGCTGGATCCGGCGCGCGTGACTTTCTACCGTCAATCCGATATCCCGGAAATTCCCGAGCTGAGCTGGATTCTGACCTGCGTGACGCCCAAGGGCTTGATGAACCGCGCCCATGCCTACAAGGCTTCGGTTGACCAGAACCTGGCCAGCCAGGAGGATCCGGATGCGGGGATCACCATGGGCTTGTTCAGCTATCCGGTCCTGATGGCGGCGGACATCCTGATGTTCAATGCGTTGCATGTGCCGGTGGGGCGGGACCAGATCCAGCATATTGAAATGGCCCGGGATATCGCGCAGCGCTTCAGCCATCTGTATGGCAACGGCAAGGAGCGGTTTGTGCTCCCCGAGGCGCTGGTGGACGAATCGGTGGCTACCTTGCCGGGACTGGATGGCCGCAAGATGTCCAAGAGCTACAACAATACGATTCCGCTGTTCGAAGGCGGCGCCAAGGCCTTGAAGGACGCCATTGGCCGCATCGTGACGGACTCGCGAGCGCCGGGAGAACCGAAAACGGATGCCGCGCAATCCCATCTCTATATTCTGTTCCGGTCTTTCGCCTCTGAGCAGGCGTCTGACACCTTCAAGGCGGACCTGATCGCGGGCATGGGTTGGGGCGATGCCAAAAAAGTCTTGCTGGACCTGCTTGAAACCGACATTGCGCCGATGCGTGAGCGCTATGAATCGCTGATTGCGCGGCCGGATGACATTGAAGACATCTTGCAGGACGGCGCGCGCAAGGCGCGGCGCATTGCAACGCCTTTCCTGGCGGAGATCCGGGAGGCGATCGGGCTGGGCAAGGGAATGAAACCGGCGGCCAAGGAAGGCAAGGCCGCCAAAAAAGCGGCAAAGGCGCCGCGTTTCGTCAGCTTCCGCGAGCAGGACGGCAGTTTCAAGTTCCGTCTGCTCTCGGCGGACGGCAAGACCTTGCTGACGTCGGCGGCGTTTGCCGATGCCCAGGCGGCCGGACAGATGATCGCGCGGATTCGTGCCTGCGCGGCGCCGGATCAATGTCTGGTTGCCAGTGCGCCGCAGCTGAACTGGATGGACGAGGGCCGGATTGCGGCCAGCGCCGAAGCCGTTTCTGAGGAACAGGCGCAGCAAGCGCGCCAGGCCATTGTGGACGCGCTGCGGGCCTTGAACGCCCAGTCTTGATCTCGCGGGCGCGCTTCATTCAACACAGGAGGAAACATGGCACAAGTTTTTCAAGTCCACCCGAAGAATCCTCAGGTCCGCTTGCTCAGGCAAGTGGCGCAACTGATGCGGGAAGGCGGGTGCGCCGCCATCCCTACGGATTCAAGCTATGCCCTGGTTGCCCGTCTGGATGACAAATCCGCCGCGGACAAGCTCCGCCAGTTGCGGGGCCTGGATGAGCGCCATCACCTGACGCTGCTGTGCCGCGACCTGGCGGAAATCGGCCATTTTGCCCGCGTTGACAACAGCCAGTACCGGCTGCTGAAGCTGGCCACGCCAGGCCCGTGGACCTTTGTGCTGGAGGCTACCAAGGAAGTGCCGCGCCGTTTGTCCCACCCTTCCCGTAAAACCATCGGAATCCGCGTGCCGGATTGCCCGATCGTGCGGGCGCTGATCGAGGAAATGGGCGAGCCGCTGATGTCCACCACGCTGATCCCGGCGGGCGAGGATGACGCGTTGACCGAAGCCGATGACATCGAGCTTCGCTATCGCCATGAGCTGGCGGCGATTGTGGATGGCGGCGCTTGCCCCGGCCAGCCCACGACGGTCCTGGACCTGACGGGCGAGGCGCCTTCCGTGACGCGCCGCGGCCAGGGCGATCCCGCCAAACTCGGATTGGTCTGAACCTTCGAAGGAATCATGGAAACCGTTATCCAGACCTTGGCCATTTATGCCATTCCCCTTATTTTCGCCATTACGCTGCATGAGGCGGCGCATGGCTACGTCGCCAGGATGTTTGGCGACGATACCGCCACCCAGGCGGGGCGGGTCACGCTGAACCCATTGCCGCACATTGACCCGATCGGCACGATCGCGGTTCCCGCCCTGATCCTGCTGACCAGCAAACTGCTGGGCGGCGCGGGTCTGCTGTTTGGCTGGGCCAAGCCGGTGCCGGTCGATTTCGGCCGTCTGCGCAACCCCAAGAAAGACATGCTGTGGGTGGCGGCGGCCGGGCCGGGCATCAATCTCGTCATGGCCATTCTCTGGGCCGTCGGCCTGAAGCTGATGGTGGCGGGCGGTGTCAGCGAACCTTTTTTCCTGTCCATGGCCGTGGCCGGCGTGCAGGTCAACCTGATGCTGATGGCCTTGAACCTGCTGCCGATCCTGCCGCTGGACGGCGGCAGGATGCTGTTCAGTCTGCTGCCGCATCGGTGGGCCTGGCAGTTCAGCCGGATCGAGCCCTATGGCATGGCCATTTTGCTGGTGCTGCTGTTTACCGGCATGCTGGCTTTTCTGGTTCGTCCGCTCTTGATGTTGGGTGAAATGATCGTTACTTTGTTTCTCTGATATCAAGAATGAATCCGGTACACTTGCAGGATTACTGTTTCGCAACATCTTTGTTGGTCCACATCTAGTATGACATCTACCTCTCATACGCCTATTCAAGGCAGCATAGTTGCTCTGGTAACGCCAATGGCTGCTGATGGCAGTCTGGACTTTGCGGCCTACCGTTCCCTGATTGACTGGCACCTCCAGGAAGGCACCCAGGCCTTCGTCGTGGTTGGCACGACGGGTGAATCGCCCACGGTCTCGGTTGAAGAACACGTTGAACTGATCCGCGTCGCGGTCGAGCAGTCCGCGGGCCGCGCGCCGATCATCGCCGGTACCGGTGCCAACTCCACCCAGGAAGCCATCGAACTGTCCGAGGCGGCCAAGGCGGTCGGCGCCGATGCCAGCCTGTCGGTCGCGCCGTATTACAACCGGCCGACCCAGGAAGGGATGTACCAACATTTCCGTACGCTTGCCGAAGCGGTCGATCTTCCGCAGATTCTCTACAACGTACCCGGGCGTACCAGCTCTGACATTGCCAATGAAACCGTGCTGCGCCTGGCTGACGTGCCCGGCATCGTCGGCCTGAAGGACGCCACGGGCGATATCGGCCGCGGCGCCTGGCTGCTGGCCCACAAGCCGGAGCATTTCGCCGTCTACAGCGGCGATGACCCCACCGCGGCGGCGCTGATCCTGCTCGGCGCGCAGGGCAATATCTCGGTCACGGCCAACGTCGCGCCGAAACTGATGCGGCAGCTTTGCCAGGCGGCGCAGGAAGGCAATGTCGTGGAGGCGCGGCGCCTGAACGCGGCGCTGACGCAATTGAACAAAGTGCTGTTTTGCGAGTCCAACCCGATTCCGGTGAAATGGGCGCTGGCCCAGATGGGCAAGACCGCCCTCGGCTATCGCCTGCCGCTCGTTGCATTGAGCGCTGCGTATCACAACACCGTGCGAGACGCGCTGCGTTCTGTTGAGATCGCGGTTTGACGCCGGACCCAAGCGCACGCCTCTTGCTCCATACAAACTTGTGGACCTTCCACAGGAGTTCTTATCAATGAATGCAGTTCGTCCCCCTTTCACGCGAGTTGCGCTGCTGGTCTCGCTGACCACGCTGTTTGTCGGTTGCAGCAGCATCAATGAGCTTCTCGGCAAAGAAGAGTCGATCGACTACAAAAGCGCGGGCAAAGGCACGACCGGCGTCCGCCTTGAAGTGCCGCCCGACCTGACCCGTCTGTCCAATGACAGCCCGTATCAGATGCCCGCGCCGGGTTCCGCCACGTATTCCAGCTATTCCAGCGCCCGCGAGGAAGCCGCGCCCGCCGCTGGCACGGCCACCGTGCTGCCTGAGCGTCCCGGCGTGAAGGTGATGCGTGACGGCAACCAGCGCTGGCTGGTTGTTGAAGACGCCACGCCGGATCAGCTTTATCCGATCATCAAATCGTTCTGGCAGGACCACGGCTTCCTGCTGCGCGAAGATGCGCCGGAGCGGGGCGTGATGGAGACGGATTGGGCTGAAAACCGCGCCAAGATCCCTCAGGACTTCCTGCGCAACACCATTGGCCGGGTGTTTGACTCCTTATGGTCGACCGGCGAGCGCGACATGTTCCGCACGCGCCTTGAGCGCGGCGCCCAGGGCACCGAGGTTTACATCACGCATCGGGGCGCCATTGAAGAGTTGGTCGGCGCTGAAAAGTCCCAGGCCACCTGGACCACCCGTCCGAACGATCCGGGTCTTGAGGCCGAGTTCCTGGTGCGCCTGATGGCGCGCCTGGGTGAAGACCAGGATAAGGCGCGCACCCAAGTCGAGCAGGCGCAGTCCGTGCCGAGCCAGACCTTGGCGCAGGTTGACGTTGGCAACCAAACCGCGCTGGCCTTGCCCGAGTCGTTTGATCGAGCCTGGCGGCGCGTGGGCTTGGCGCTGGATCGCGGCGGCTTCACCGTTGAGGACCGCAACCGCTCGGAAGGCACGTATTACGTCCGCTACATTGACGTTGATGCCCAGGCCAAGGAAAGCAAGGGCATTCTGAGCAAGTGGTTCGGACCCAGCACCCCTGAAAACAGCCCGCAGTATCGGATCCGCCTGCAGGAGCAGGCGAACCAGACGCTGGTGTCGGTGCTGAATGCCCAAGGGGCGCCGGAGCAGAGCGCCACCGGACGCCGCATTCTCAATGTGTTGAACGAGCAACTGAAGTAAACACCCGGCGCCATGCGTGCCGAAAGCGCAAGCCATCGTTGATAGCGATGGCTTGCGCTGTTTTTGCGGCGCCAAGTCATGGCGGCGAAGGAGCAAGGGAAGTTTGCGTTACACCAGTTTGGGTAGCGGCAGCGAAGGCAATGCGCTGCTGATCGAGCAAGACCGGGGTTCGGGCCGCACGCGCCTGATGATTGATTGCGGCTACGGCCTGAGAGAGATCGAGCAGCGCCTGGGCTTGCGCGGCATTGAGCCGCAGAGCCTGAGTGCCATCTTGGTGACGCATGAGCATGCGGACCATATTGGCGGAGTATTCCGCCTGGCCAAGCGCTACCAGGTGCCGGTCGTGATGACGCGTGGCACTTTTGACGCCACGTCCCACAAATTGCCTGCGGGCCTGGAGGTCCGCTGCTGTGTCAGTGAACAGGCTTTCGTTGTGCAAGACCTGGAGATTTTTCCGTTTGCCGTGCCGCATGACGCCAGGGAGCCGGTTCAATTCGCCATTGACGATGGCCATGCGCGGCTCGGTGTGGTGACGGATCTGGGGCATGCCACGGACTTGGTGAAAGACGTCTTGAAGCGCTGCCAGGGCATCGTCCTGGAAAGCAATCACTGTCCTGAACTGCTGATGCAAAGCGCCTATCCGCTGTCGGTCCGCAACCGGATCAAGGGACTGAAAGGCCATCTGTCAAACGAACAGGCAGCGGATCTGCTGGAGGAGGTCGGGTTGGGAGGCATCAACGTTTTGCATGCCGCGCACATCAGTCAGCGCACCAACCTGCCTGAGCGGGTGGTGCGTTCCTGGTCCGAGCGCCTGGATCTGAAGCCGGAAGACATCGGCATCGCCTGCCAGTTTCAAGGGTTTGATTGGGCGCAGGTATGAAGCCCGTTTCAAAATGAATGAAGCCCTGTTTTTGACAGGGCTTCATCACAATCATGCTTGGGCGTGCAGTCAGTTGTTCTGAGACGGCGCGGTGGGCCCGGCGGGTGGCACGCCTGACTCAGAAGGCGGCGCCATTGGATCCGTGCTTGGCGGATCCATGGGAGAGGGTGAGGGCGCGGGCGCCGTCATGGGCGGCACCGGGTCCAGGGCGGGTGGCTCAACCGGCGTGGTGTCGTCGCGTTTATCGCAGGCTGCAAGGCCGACAGCCAGAAGTGAGGCGATGATCAGTGATTTTTTCATGGAGACTCCTTTGTCAAGGAGGCGAGCTGGCTCGCCATCAGCGTTTTTCTTTACATTGCCTTATCAACAATGCCTGGGAAAAATGCTAACAGCTGCTTTTCGGTTTTTGATTGCACAGCTGCGAGTTTTCGTAAAACTCGACAAGCCTTGTTGCCAGTTGTGACGGTCAACCCGGGCGAAAGCCTGGTGCTGAACCGCTTGTTCAAGCCCCGAGGGCGCCGCGGATATTGCTGGATCGCGGCGGTATGCTTCACTCATGCGTCCTGCCGGAAATGGATCCATCCCGCATCCAGCCAGTCCTGCATCAATCCCTGCTCTTCTTCCTCGGTAATCAATGCACACGAAATTTGTCGCGCATCGGCGAACTTAATCAGGCTTGGGCTGGTCTCGCGCGTTGCGCATTCGCCATTGATGTAGAGGGCGCCGTTGCGGTAGATCATGCGCGTGCGCCGATCGCAGCGCAGCGTCCCGTGCTCCGGCCAGTCTGAATAAAGGTCGGGCAGCTCGTCCGGCATCGGGAAAACGACATTGGCTTTTGGCTCGGTCAACCATCGGCCAAGGAAGTCCTGAATCAGAGCGTCCGAGAAGCTCAACTGCTGCGCCACTTCGCGGGTGAAGCTCAACAATCCCGCAGGCAGTTCGGCAGGTGTGCTGGTGGCCGTTTGCTGCGGATCCTGGTAGCGATGCAGCAGCGCGGCGGGCGGGGCTTCCTCGAGGCTTTCCGACGCATGCTCCAGCAGGCCCCGCGCCAACTCGAGCGCGGTGGGCGCGCGAAAGCCGATGGAGAGTGTCATGCAGTCACCGATGGCCACCCCATTGTGGGCATAGCGCGGCGGCAGATAAAGCATGTCGCCGGGTTCGAGCACGAAGGTGGCGGTGGGGGTGAACGCGCTGAGAATCTTCAGTGGCGCATCGGGATCCAGTTGCAGGTTTTGTTGATCGCTGATCTCCCAACGGCGCTGGCCCTCGCCTTGCAGCAGGAAGACATCGTAACTGTCGAAATGCGGGCCCACGCCGCCTTGGTCGGTGGCAATGCTGACCATCAGGTCATCAACACGCGCGTCCGGGACGAAGCGGAAGCGTTCCAGCAAGTCGGCGCTGGTGTCGTCATGCAGGTTGAGCCCTTGCACAAGCAGTGTCCAGTCGGGCTCCTCAGGCGGCGGCAGCGTCTCGAATGGTCCTTCCTCCATTTCCCATTGGTCCGCTTCCCGCCAGATCAACCGCGACTCCACGTCATCTTGGTGAGCAAGCGTTTTGATTTGATGGAGAGAGAGCGGCGGCGTGAACGCGGGAATGGCCTGGCGGATCAGCAAGGGTTTGCGGTGCCAGTAATCACGCATGAATTCGGCGGCGCTCAGACCGCCGAGCAGGGGAAGCGGAGTGTGGATGGACATGATGTTCACAAAGTTAGAGGGAAAAGGCTGACTGGCTTAAAATCAAACATAAACCATTCAACTCATCAGGAATCAGAACATGACATCTGCTCCTTCAACGCCTGCAAATAGGGCGGTTGCCGACAATACCGTCGTGACGGTGGAATTCTGGATCCACACGACGGATGGCCAGGCCCTGGACGACAGTGGCGGCCCCGTGTCTTTTCTGCATCGCGGCCATGATAGCTTGCTTGAGCGGCTCAACGACGCCATTGAAGGAAAAGAGGCGGGCTTTGATCAGGTTTTCCACCTGGAGCCGGACGATGCCTTTGGAGATTATGACGCGGATCTGCTGCGGATCGAACCGCGTTCGCGTTTTCCGGAGCCGCTTGAGGTTGGCATGCGCTTTGAGGGCATCCCTGATACGGCCGATGAGGAAGACCAGGGCATGATCTACACCGTCACTGACATGACCGAGGATCAGGTCGTGCTGGACAGCAATCATCCGTTTGCGGGCATGGCGCTCAGGATTCGGGTCAAGATACTGGATGTCCGGCGCGCTGATGCCCAGGAGATTGAGCAAGGCTACGCCGAGCCTGACAATGACGACGAAAGCTTGCTGGACGCCTTGCTGGAAACGCAGCCGAACCGGAAAACCCTGCACTAGCTCACCGGACCGCGCCTTACCGGAGCGGGGTGTATTGCGAAGACGCCCGCGGGCCTGCGGGCGTCAGTTGAATCCGGGTCCAGACGCCAGGGTCCAGGCTGTCCTGGCTGCGCACCCGCCAGAAGTGGGCTTCAGGCCGAGGCTGATCCACTAAACGGTCATGCTGCCGCATGCCGCGGCTGATCCACAATACCTTCAAAGCATGGCGGCCGAGTTGCTGCGCAAGCACGGACAGCAACGGATGATACGGGTTGCGCGGATCCTCCATCACGCGCTCGAAATCCAGATCGGCGCTGGCCACAATGAGCAGCCAGTCCGCCTTGTTCGCCTGCGCAAAACGAAAGCCCGCTTCCAGCCAATATCGATTGGCCTGATCCCTTTCCTCAAACTCACCGTTGCGGCCCGCGGCAAAGGAAAAGTTGTTGTCGTTCTCCGGCAGGTTCAGGGTCAGGACCACGGCGTTTTTCAACTGCAAGCGCTGGTTTTCAACATACAGCCGGAACCGTTTGCTTTGGCTCTGACGCATCACCGGCAGCGGCGCCTTGCCCAGGCTGCGTTCCGTCCCGAAGAAAACCTGCCTTAGAAAAGTCAGTCTCTCGGTCTTCTGGTAAGGGTGGGCGCGGACGGTGTCGCACAAGGCCCAGTCCAGGGCGGCGGGCGTGTAGAGCAAGGGCGCGGGGCTTTGTTCAAAGCGTTCGTGACGGTTGAGATAGAGGGCGTCATGGCAGGCTTCGTCCGGATGCCGGATGCCGCCCGCATGCAGCAGCAGGTCAAGGTCGCCGCCAATGGCCCGCAGGTATTCCGGCAGCCATTGCGACTCGAGTTCGCTCTGCGGCCGGTCCGCAATCAGACCGATGGAGAGCGTTTGCGCCCGTACGTTGACGGCATGAAGCGCCGCGCCGCTCAACAGCAGCGGCGTCAGCCAACGCAGCAGAAAAGGGGCGCGAAAAAAAGTCATCAAGGCTCAAGAGTTGCGGTGGTTTTCAACTGGTATAACAGATCCAGCGCGGCGCGCGGACTCAGGCTGTCAACGTCGAGGTTCTGCAATTGCGTCCGGAGCGGGTCCGGCGGCGCCTCCAGGTAGTCCGGTTCCGGTTCCGACGCGCTGGGCGCATCAAACAGGGACAACTGCGGCACGCGCTCGGCCTGGGTTTCCAGGCGCTCCAGTTCCTTGCGCGCCATGCGGATCACGCTGGCTGGAATGCCGGCGCGCTGGGCCACCTGGATGCCATAGCTTTTGCTGGCCGGTCCTTCCTTGACTTCATGCAGGAAGACAATGCCCTTGCTGGATTCCGCTGCGGCCAAGTGTACGTTGGAGACTTCGTCGAGTTGAAGCGGAAGTTGCGTCAATTCGAAATAATGGGTTGCAAACAGAGAAAGCGCCTGGTTTTGCCTGACCAGATGATGGGCAATCGACCACGCGAGGGACAGCCCATCGTAGGTGGAGGTACCGCGCCCGATTTCATCCATCAGCACCAGGCTTTGCGGCGTGCTGGCGGCGAGGATGGCGGCGGCTTCGATCATTTCGACCATGAAGGTCGAGCGTCCGCCCGCCAGGTCGTCGGCCGCGCCGATGCGCGTGAAGATCCGATCAATCACGCCGATTTGCGCGGCATTGGCGGGCACCAGCGAGCCGATACGCGCCAGCAGCACGATCAATGCCGTCTGGCGCATATACGTGGACTTGCCGCCCATGTTCGGGCCGGTGATCAGCAGCAGGCGGCGCTTGGCGTGCAGCAGGCTGTCGTTGGGCGTGAAGCGCTCGATCACGCGTTCCACCACCGGATGGCGCCCCTGTTTGATGTCGATCCGGGCATCCGGCAGCAACTGGGGGGCGACCCACTGATTGGCCTGGGCATGATGGGCGAGGGCGCACAACACGTCCAGCGTGGCCAGCGCCGAGGACAGGCTGTTCAGCACCGGGACGGATTCAGAAAGTTGATCCAGCAACTGTTCGAACAGCCACTTCTCCCGGCTCAGCGCGCGGTCCTGCGCGGAAAGCACCTTGTCTTCCCACTCCTTCAATTCAGGCGTAATGAAGCGTTCCGCGTTTTTCAGGGTCTGACGGCGGCGGTATTCGGTCGGGACCTTGTCCAGCTGCGCGCGGCTGACTTCAATGAAGAAGCCGTGCACGCGGTTGTATTCGACACGGAGGGTGCTGATGCCGGTGCGTTCCCGTTCACGGGCTTCCAAGTCCAGCAGAACGCCGCCGGATTCGCTTTCCAGCGTGCGCAAGGTATCCAGCTCTTCATCAAAGCCCATGGCAATCACGCCGCCATCGCGCACGTGCAAGGCGGGTTCTTCGGTGACGGCGCGCTGCAGCAAAGCGTGCCAGCGTGGCTCCAGATCCAGCGCGGCGGCCACCTGATGCAGCAAGGGCGGCGCGGATTCGGGCAGCGCTTCCCGCAGCGCGGCCAGCACGCCGGGCACGCGGGCCAGCGCGTCGCGCAAGCTGGCCAGTTCCTTGGGCCGGACCGAGCGCAGCGCGATGCGGGTGGCAATGCGCTCAATGTCCGGCAGGGATTTCAACTGGGCGCCGAGCACCTGCTCGTGGCTTTGCCGCATCAACTGGACAATGGCCTGCTGCCGTTGCTGGACGGGTGCATTGTCGCGCAGCGGGTGGTGCAGCCAATGGCGCAGCAGGCGGCTGCCCATCGGGGTATGGCAGTGGTCCAGCGTGGAAAACAGGGTGGGGGAACTCTCTCCACGCAGCGTCTCGGTAATTTCCAGGTTGCGACGGGTCACCGGGTCCAGGTGCACGTATTGCGAGGCCCGGTCCACGCGAATGCTGAAGACGTGCGGCAGCCGCTTGGCCTGCGTATGCGCCACGTAGCGCAGCAGGGCACCGGCGGCGCGCTGCGCCAGCGTCAGCGTTTCCAGATCGAAGCCGGCCAGGGTGTCCACCGCAAAATGCTCAAGCAGGTGCTGGCGCGCATTGCTCAGCTCAAAATGCCAGACCGGCATGGTGCTGAGACTGGTGACGTAGTCCGCCAGCAGGGTCTGGCCTTCGGGCAGCAGCAGCTCGGCGGGGGCGATTCGATGCAGTTCGCTGGCCAGCATGTCGGCCGCGCATTCGGTCACGGAGAAGGCGCCATTGGCCAGGTTCAGCCAGGCCAGGCCCGCGGGCTTGTTCGGATGGTCCTGAACCAGCGCCGCCACGCAGACATCCGCCTTGGCAGGCAGCAGGGCCTCGTCGGTCAGTGTGCCGGGGGTGATGGTGCGGACGATCTGGCGCTCGACCGGCCCTTTGGAGGTGGCCGGATCGCCGATCTGTTCGCAAATCGTCACGGACTCGCCGAGTTTGACCAGCCGCGCCAGGTATTGATCCACCGAATGAAACGGCACGCCCGCCATCTTGATCGGCTGCCCGCCGGAACTGCCGCGCGTGGTCAGTGTCAGGTTAAGCAGGCGGGCCGCTTTCTCGGCGTCTTCGTAAAAGAGTTCGTAGAAATCGCCCATGCGGTAGAGCAGCAGCGACGGCCCGGCCTCGGCCTTAAGGCGGTGGTATTGCTGCATCATCGGCGTATGGTGGGAGAGATCGGGTGTGGTCATCTATCTGTCTGTTGCGTTGGCGCGGAGCCAGTGTGTGAGAGGACATTGTAATGAGGACGGCCTTGAGACGGAATTTCGTGCGTCATAAACCGCTTTTCAAGCGATACTACAGCCGATGCAAAAGCCTGAACGTCAAGGAGCGCGCCATGTTATGGAATGACAAGCGGTTTCAAGCCCTCTTGCGGTGGCCGACGGCGGCGCTGGCGGGCGCGTTGTTGTTGGCCGCTTGCGGCGGCAATGACGCCGTCAGCCTGGATCAAAAGTTGGAGCGGCAGTTCGAGCGCTTCGACGCGGCGCGCGCGCTGGTGGTGGAGACCTACCGCGACCCAAGCCGCTCGCCCGTCGAGCTGATGATTTCGCGTGAACAGTGGGAAAAGCTGTTGACGCCCACGGCTGACGACGCGTTCTCGGCGGCGGAGCTGGACGCCTTGCGCACGCGTCAGGCGAACGAGGTCGCGGCCAGCCGCCAGCGGGCCATCGAGCGCTCGATCATTGATTTTTCCGCAATCCGGGCGCTGCCCGCGGCGCAGGCGGAACAACGCATCCGTGCGTTCTGCGGCGCCGTGCCGAAAGGCGGCATGCTGCACATCCATCCCTGGGGCACGCTCGATCCGGCCAGCGTCAAGGCCTTGCTGGAAAAAAACGATCCCCTCATCCCGGCCGCGCAATTGGCGCTTGATCTGTCCGATCCGGAAGGCGAGGCTTGGCTCTACCCGGAAGAGCTGGACTGGTTGCGCGGCCTGGCCGATGCGGCGCCGTACTCGGCGCTGGCGCCCGCCGACCAGGACCGTTTCCGTTCACTGCTGGTGCTGCCGCCCGGCGTGCATGCGTTTCCCCGCTTTGAAGCGATGTTCACCTTCGTCGGCCTGCTGCTCGGCATTGACTGGGACAATACGGTCAAGATGCTTGAAGACTTCGCCAGCCGTGCCGTCCGGCAGGGCGTATTTTACGTGGAGTTCACTGAGAGCATCGCGCCGCATGAAGTCGCCGCCTATGAGGCCCTGGGCCAGCATCTGCTGGACCGCTATGGGCTGACAGTGCGCTTCAACAATGCTTTTTTTCGTACCAGTTCAGCGGCATTCAACGCGAACGGAACGCTTGATATGCTGCGCAACATCCATTCGCCCTGGATTGTCGGTATTGATCTGCTTGCCAACGAGAACGG
>Ga0172382_10009714_pt1 | contig 13058 bp, 11 predicted proteins | sample Leawel138RmetaG_FD_122245 | JGI IMG/M metagenome (GOLD analysis project Ga0172382, IMG submission 122245) | Leachate microbial communities from a municipal landfill in Southern Ontario, Canada - Leachate well 138R metaG | ecosystem: Engineered > Solid waste > Landfill > Unclassified | place...
ATGCCGCTCAAATAGTCGCCCAGCAGGATGATGCCGAAGAGCGCCGCCTGAACGGTCTCTGTCTTGGAGAAAGTATTGCCGACCGCGAAGTTGCGATAGGCAAAGAGGCCGACAAGGAGAAGCGTCCCGAAAATCTGCGCAAGACCGCCCATTCCCGCATAGAGCACAAACAGCCCATGCATCTGCGGCAGCTCTGCGCCGGTCAGCAGCATCAGCGTGGTGAAATAGACCACCGCCACCGGCACGCCATAGAGGAAACGAATATAGGTGGCGGCGGTCGTTGATATCTCACCGGCAAGCCGCTTCTGCAAAGCCGAGCGAAAGTTCTGCAAAAAGGCAGCACCAATGGTAAGCGCAACCCAAAGCGGCATGATCTGCCTTCTACTCGGTGATTGCGCCGTAAACCAGTTGCTGGAGTTGCGGGCGGAACGGATAGGTGGAGGAGGGATAAAGCTGCGTCAAAAAAATGGCGATCAAATCTTCTGACGGATCGATCCAGAAATAGGTTGATGCAGCGCCACCCCATGAGAAATTGCCGGGCGAGCCCACGGCCTGTGCTTCCGCCGGGTCAAGCGTCACCTGAAAGCCAAGCCCAAAGCCCGCACCTTCTGCCGCAAGCTCGCTGAAAGCCGAGCGCGACATTTCCTTCATCGTTTTGCCGCCGGGCAGATGGTTCATGGTCATGAATTCAATGGTCTTGGGCGAGCAGATGCGCACGCCCTCAAGCTCGCCGCCATTGAGCAGCATCTGGCAGAAGCGCCAGTAATCCCGCATCGTCGAGACAAGGCCGCCCCCACCGGAAAGGAAGCGCGGCGGCTTCGCATAGCTGCTCGTTTCATCACCCACATCCATGATGCCGGATTTCTTGGTGACGGGGTTGCGGAAATAATTGGTCGCAAAGCGCCCGAGCTTTTCCTTCGGCACAAAGAAGCCGGTATCCACCATGTCGAGCGGCGCGAAGATACGGCTCTCGAGAAACTCGTCGAGCGGGCGGCCCGAGAGTACCTCCACGAGATAGCCACACACATCGGTCGCAACCGAATAGCTCCAATGCTTGCCGGGCGAAAAGAGCAGGGGAAGCTCTGACAGCTTTTCTACCATCTCTTTCAGCGAAAGGTTCGCGGTAGCCGCACCATCAATACCCGCCTTGCGGTAAAGCGCGTCAACCGGATGCTCCTGCATGAAGCCATAAGTGAGGCCCGACGTATGGGTGAGCAGATCGCGGATCGTCATCTCCCGCTCGCAGGGCACAGTTTCATAAGAATCCTCTGTGCCGCCCGCCCAGACCTTCAGTTTCGAGAAGGCCGGAATATAGCGCGACACCGGATGGGTGAGCTGAAAGCGGCCTTCCTCGTACAGCATCATCAGCGCAAGGCTGGTGATGGGCTTCGTCATGGAATAGATGCGGTAGATCGTGTCCTTTTCCAGCGGCAGCCCGCGTTCGCGGTCGCGCTGGCCCACCACTTCATGATGGGCAATCTCGCCATGCCGCGAGATGAGCGTGGAAAAGCCCGCAATCTTGCCCCGGTCCACATAGGAGCCGAAATAATTACGAATATAGGAGAGACGCGCCGGATCCAGGCCGACATCTTCCGGTTTTGCAATGGGTGTCATGATGTTCATTGTCGTCTCTCCCTCATTTTTCTTCTTGTCGTTATCTGCCGGTCAGCCCCGGTCGGGCGGTGCGCTGAGCGCCTTGAACAAATCTTCCGCCCGGCGCGCGCGGGCCGCTATGGCGCCGGCATTATCCGGGTCGAGCGATACGGCCTCCCAACCCTCGGATGATTTGCGCAAGCGAAAGTTCGCGCGCATGTGGCCGCATCGTGTGAGAAAAGGGGTCAACAGGCCCCGCTCGTTCAGGCGGAAATCAATATCGAAAGGCGAGCCCTCAGCGGCGATGGTAAGCCTCCGCCGGTCATGTTCGGTTATGAGATCGCCCGGAAACCGGACAACGATACCCAAGCTCGTGCCCCCATGTGAATACGCGAAAAACGGCGCCTCACTCTACACGAGACGCAGCGCCATGTGGCCTGTTTCGTTGCGCTCTCACTCTAGCACCGGAAACAATCCACAACTTCTGCAATCCACTTCTTGGGGTTCTCTTTCAGCTCCAGCGGCGTCTTCCCGTTGCGCACCACCACCATGTCCAGATCGGGAATTATGACGGTATACTGCCCCTCATAGCCATTGGCCGAGAAGCTGCCCGGCCCCGCAAGGCCAAGCCACCAATGCGCACCGTAGGGCGCTTCCGCGCCCTGCTGCTGCCATGTCGGCGTGCGCGCATAGTCCACCCAGCCTTCCGGCAGAAGACGCTCTCCTTCCCACACGCCATCGCGGAGATAGAGAAGGCCGAACCGCGCAAAGTCTCGTGGGGAGCAGAAGCAGAAGGATGAGCCGATAAAGGTGCCTGCTGCATCAAACTTCGGAACCGGTGTTTTCATGCCGAGCGGGTCGAAAAGCCGTTCCCGCATGAAGCGGTGGAAATCCTCGCCCTTGGCGCCCAGCGCACGCGTGGCACAGCGGCTGACTATATTCGTCGTGCCGCTGGCATAAGACCAATAGCTGCCCGGCTCATGCTCAAGCGGGAAAGAGGCGGCAAAATGGGCCGTGTCGTCTTTCCCCTCACCCCATAGCATCGCGATCACATCAGACGGATGCTCCGGCATATAATCCTCGCGAAAGCCAAGCCCGCTCGACATGCGGAGCAGCAAGTCAAGCGTGATCGCTTTTCGCGGATCGCCCGGCGCCGACCATTCCGGCACATCGGCGGGCGCGTGAATGTCGATCTTGCCGTCGCCCACCAGAATGCCGACTAGCGCATGGGTGATGCTTTTAGCCTTCGACCAGGAAGGACAGGTGTGCTCCGGCGCGTGGGTCTGCGCATATTGCTCATGGATGAGCTTGCCGCCCTTCACAATGACAGTGCCGAAAGTCTCGCCCAGTTCCGCTGAGGGGTTCTCGCTGAAAGCTGCGTCCATCAGCCGGGCAAAACGGGCCTTGTCCATATCTTCGGGCAGGCCGTCTTTCGGCCAGTCGCTCGTCGGCCAGGGCACGCCAGCAGGTTGGGCGGGCAGGGTCGGCAACTCGGTCTTGTTCATCATCTCTCCCGGAATCGGCCTTCATTTGTGTGCGCCGATGGTGCCCGCTATCCTCGCCACCAACAAGCGTTCAGGGGAGGACGAGATGGCGTTGCCGAGACTGGAGATTGACGGGGAGTGGTTCCGGGATATCGAGGGAAGGCGTCGCATTCTGCGTGGCGTCAATCTCGGTGGCGACTGCAAGGTGCCCTATACCCCGAACGGGCACACCAATATCCCGACCGATTTTTCAGATCACCGGACCGTCTCCTTTGTGGGCCGGCCCTTTCCACTCGCCGAGGCCGATGAGCATTTCTCGCGGCTTCAGGCATGGGGCTTCAACTGCCTGCGCCTGCTGACGACATGGGAAGCGGTCGAGCATGAAGGCTCGCGTCGCTATGACGAGGCCTATCTCGATTATTTCGCCACGCTCTGCCGCATGGCGGGTGAATACGGCATGTATGTCTTTGTGGACTTCCATCAGGATGTCTGGAGCCGCATGACGGGCGGCGACGGCGCGCCCGGCTGGCTTTTCGATGCGGTCGGCCTCGACTTCACCAAGTTCCATGCCGCAGGTGCGGCGCATGTCATGCAGTACAAATATGACTTCGCGCGCGGCGGGCGGCAGGAAGAGAACTATCCGACCATGACATGGTCGCAGAACTACAAATATCCCGCCAACGGGATCATGTGGACGCTCTTCTTTTCCGGTAACACTTTCTGTCCGGACTTTCTTGTTGAAGGCCGCCCCGCACAGGATTTCCTGCAAGAGCATTATTTCGGCGCGATGGAGGCGGTCGCAAAGCGGGTCAAGGACCTGCCAAACGTCATCGGCTTCGATTCATTGAACGAGCCGGGCTCCGGCTATGTCGGTCAGTATATGAGTTACCGCCATGTCGGGCCGAGCGAAAAAAACCCGTTCCCTCCGCGCCCCGGCCTTGCATGGTCGCCGCTTGATGGCTTCGCTGCCGCCCGCGGCCTCGCCCGCGAAATTCCTGAAATGCAGATTGACTGGGAACAGCGCGCCGTCGTTAAGAAGGGCGATGTGCTGGTGAATGGCGACGGCGTTTCCATCTGGCGCGAGGGCCGCGCATGCCCCTTCGAGCGGGCAGGGGCCTATTGCATCGCGGGCGGCGCGATTGAGGCGGGTGACGAAAACTTCTTCGTTGAGCGTGATGGCCATCGCTTCGACATGGAGCGCGATTTTATGGGCCCCTTCTTTGCGCGTGTCGCAGAGCGTGTGCGGGCAATCAATAATGATTGGCTGCTATTCGCCGAGCTTGATCCGGGCGCGGGCCTTGGGCGTGGCTTCCCCGAAGACACACCCGAGCGCACGGTGAATGCGAGTCATTGGTATGACATCGTAACGCTTTCAACGAAGCGCTTTGATTTTCCGGTGAAGATCAATCCCTATACAGGCCGCACGACGGAAGGCGCAGATGCAATCGAGGTGTCCTATGTCCGTCAGCTCGGTCGCCTTAAGGATGCGTCACGCACGTTGAATGGCGGCACTTCCGCGCCTGCGCTGCTTGGTGAATTCGGCATTCCCTATGATCTCGATGATGCTGCCGCCTATAAGGCATGGGCAAAGGGCGACCGCACGGATACGCCGTGGGAGAAGCACATCATCGCGCTTGATCTCATGTACAACGCGCTTGACCAGTTGCTGATGAACTCGACGCAATGGAACTACACGGCATCAAACCGGAACGATCAGGCAATTGGCGATGGCTGGAATCAGGAAGATCTTTCCATCTACAGCATCGATCAGCGCGAAGACCCCTCCGACATCAACAGTGGTGGCCGCGCGCTGAAAGGTTTCGTGCGTCCCTATGCTCGCATCATTGCCGGTCGCCCGCTCAAGATGAAGTTCAAGCGCGAAACAGGCGCCTTCCGCTTTGTCTATGAGGTGGAGGGCGAGGGTGAGACGGAACTCTTCGTGCCCGCGATCCAGTATCCGAATGGGTATGAGGTGGAAGTGGAGGGCGGTGAGGCGCATCCGGATGAGGCGAAGCAGTGCCTGTTCATCCGCGCGGTGGGTTCCAGCAAGGTGGCTGTGACTATCACGCGGCGTTGATGAGCCGCTCATATGCGGTGGCGATACCCTGTGCCGCGCGCTGCATGGGGGCGAGATAACGTCTCACGGCCTCCGCCTCGCTCATGGCAACGCCGAGATAGCGCATGGTGATGCAGGCGCTCACGCTTTCGCCATTCATCACCGGCACAGCGATGCCGATCGCTGGATCACCGCGCATGGGTGCTGTCGTCGCATATTTGCGTTTGTGGATAGCGGAAAGCAGGGACGCAATATGTTTCTCGTCTCGCGCCTGCGCGTTCACTGCCGCCCGCGATGAGCGGAGCAGCGCAAGGATCAGGCGGCGTTCCTCTTCCGGGCAGAAGGCGAGATAGGTGCGGCCAAGCGCGGAGACGAGCATGGGAAGGCGCTTGTTCAGCCAGTCCGTATCCGTGCTGAACGGGCTTTCATGGCGCGTTGAAATCCGCACCAGCATTGCATCGCGGTCGAATGTCGCAAGCGCGACCGGCCATTTGTATTCCGCCGTCAGTGCCGACAGAAAAGGCCGGGCGGCCTCCACCACAAGATCATTGTAACGGAAGCCACTTGAAAGGCGGAGCACCCGTTCCGTCAGCGTATAACCCGCACTGCGCGAAATGCGCCGCACATAGCCTGCCGCTATCATTGTATCGAGCAGGCGAACAAGAGTGGGCTTGGGCAGGCCCGTCGCCTCGTGAAGATGCATGAGCGTCGCGGTGCCCGCGGCGTTCAGCGCTTCAAGCACGCGAAAACTTCTCAGCGCGGGTTGAACGCCCTCTTTGGTGTCATGCGATTGCAGCACGGCTTCCTCCACTCGCGGAAATAGTAATTCCGCACTACGGAATCGCCAAATTTTGTGAAGTTCGGCCTATGAAGGCTTGTCGGTGACGGCGAGGGCGAAGGCGTAGACGCGCGCGACTTCCTTCAGCCGCTCGAAGCGGCCAGAGGCACCGCCATGCCCTGCATCCATGTTGATGTGGAGCAGGGTGATGCCATCATTCGTGCGCGCATTCCGCAGCTTCGCCACCCATTTCGCAGGCTCCCAATATGTCACGCGCGGATCAGTCAGACCGCCAAGTGCAAAAATATGCGGATAGGGGCCGGGGCGCACATTGTCGTAGGGGCTGTAGGAGGCGATGTAGTCATAGGCCTCGCGACTCGCGACCGGATTGCCCCATTCATTCCATTCGGGCGGTGTGAGAGGGAGTGTTGCGTCGAGGATCGTCGCCAGCACATCAACGAAAGGCACTTCCGCGATGATGCCTTTGAAAAGATCGGGGGCCATATTCGCAACCGCGCCCATCAGCATGCCGCCCGCGCTGCCACCCTGCGCGACGATCTGCCCGCGCGAGGTGAAACCTTCTGCCGCCAGATGCTCGCCTGCCGCTATGAAGTCGGTGAATGTGTTGCGCTTCTCGTCCCGCTTGCCTTCATTGTACCAGCGATACCCCTTCTCCTTGCCGCCGCGAATATGCGCGATTGCATAAACAAAGCCGCGATCGACAAGCGACAGACAGCTTGTGGAGAAGGAAGCCGGAATGCTGATGCCGTAGGCGCCATAGCCATAAAGAAGGCAGGGCGCGGTGCCATCAAGCTTGAGTCCTTTGCGGTGGACGAGCGAAATCGGCACGCTCTCACCATCCTGTGCCTTGGCGAAGATGCGGCGCGTCACATAGTCGGCAGGATTGTGGCCTGAAGGCACTTCCTGCCGCTTGCGCAACACGCGTTCGCGCGTTTCGAGGTCATAATCATAGACCTCTGCCGGTGTTGTCATGGAGCTATAGGCAAAGCGCAGCGCGGTGGTGTCATATTCGTAACCCGCGCCCATATTGAGATCATAGGCTTCCTCGTCGAAAGCGATCTCATGCTCGCTGCCATCTTCGAGGCGGCGAATGACAATACGGGGCAAGCCGCCCTGCCGCTCCAGCCGCACATGATGGCGGCTATAGGCCACATGATTGAGGATCAGCGTGCCGGGCCGATGCGGAATGACATCACGCCAGTTCGCGCGTGAGGGATCGGCTTCTGGCGCTTCCACGATCTTGAAATCTTCCGCGCCGTCGGCATTGGTGAGGATCAGGAAGCGGTTTTGCGTCGCGTCGTGGTCGAGATCATACTCGACGCCATCTTCACGCGGCGCGACAAGGCGCGGTGTCGTATCGGGCGCGTCAGCGGGAATAAGCCAGCATTCGCTTGTCTGGTGGTCATGTGAGGATGTCACGAGCCATTCGCCGCTCTGCGTCTTGCCGACACCGACAAAGAAGCCCTCATCCTTCTCCTCATAGACGAGCTTGTCTTCCGCGGCGGGTGTGCCGACGACATGCCGGAACACTTTGAGCGGGCGGTGTTCATCATCAACCCGCGTATAGAGAAAGCTTTTGCCCGCTTCGTCCCAGACGATACCGGGGGAGGTGTCCGGCACTTCGTCAACAAGATCGCGCCCCGTTTCGAGATCGCGAATTCGCACGGTGAAATATTCCGAGCCTTTTCGGTCGGCAGACCAGGCAAGCAGACGGTGGTCCGGCGTGTGGTCCACATCACCAATGCGGAAATAGGCTTCCCCTTCCGCTTCCTCGTTGGCATCGAGCAGCACTTCTTCGCTACCTTCCGCGCTACGTGGCCGGCGGCAGAAAAGCGGATGCTGCGCGCCTTCAAGATAGCGCGTGAAATAGGCAAAGGGCCCGTCCGGTGAGGGAACGGAGCTGTCATCCTCTTTGATGCGCCCCTTCATTTCCTGAAAGAGCGTTTCCCGAAGCGCGGTCAGCGGTTCAAGCGCTGTTTCCGTATAGGCGTTCTCAGCTTCGAGATAGGCGCGGATATCCTCGTTCAGAACATCCGGATCGCGCATCACGTCGCGCCAATTTTCGTCGCGCAGCCACGCATAATCATCGATGCGTGTGACGCCATGATGCTCGCTGCGCTGCGGTCTTTTCTCGGCGCGCGGCGCGGAGGCGGGAGGTGTGAGTTTCATGAGCGGCTGTCAGTCCGCGTCAGGCTTGAAGTCTAGTGCGTGGCCATTCGTGCAATAGCGCAGGCCGGTCGGCTTGGGGCCATCCGGAAAGACGTGGCCGAGATGGGCATCACATTTCGCGCAGAGAATTTCGATCCGTCGAACTCCATGCGACAGGTCATCCCGCGTGGCAATGACATCGGGACCAACAGCATCGAAAAAGCTCGGCCAGCCGGAGCCGCTTTCATATTTCGTGTCCGAGCGGAAAAGCGGCGTGTTGCAGCAGACGCAGACGAATGTGCCTTCCCGCTTCTCATCAAGCCAAGGGCCGGTGAAAGGGCGTTCTGTGGCCGAACAGCGGGTGATTTCATACTGCTCCGGCGTCAGCTTCTTGCGCCACTCATCGTCATTTTTCGGAAGGTTATCCATTGTCATGTCGCCTCCGGCCATCTGCTTTCTCTCGGTGTTTCCATATGAAGAGAATATGGGTGGCAGCGGCCGCCCGGACAAGCCGGGCGGCCGATCATCGATTATTCGAAGATCAGCGTGATCGTTTCGGCGACCATGGCCGGGCGATCATTGCCTTCGATTTCCATCGTCACTTCGTTGATAAGCTGGGTCCCGCCCGCCTTGGGTGCAGCGTCCTTCAGCGTCACACGGCAGCGCACGCGGGAGCCGACCGGCACCATGTTGGTGAAGCGAACCGAGTTCGAGCCATAGTTGATGCCGCGCGTCGCGCTCTTGACGGTGCTGATCTTGCCCATGAGGTAGGGCAGCAGCGAAAGCGTCAGATAGCCATGCGCGATAGTGCCAATGCCGAGTTCTTTCTGAGTCCGCTCGGGGTCGATATGGATCCACTGGTGGTCACCCGTCGCCTCGGCGAATTTGTTGACGCGATCCTGATCGATCGTGACCCACTCGCTTACGCCGATTTCCTTGCCCTTCTCGGCGACATAGTCGGCAACCGTGTCAAATACGCGCATTCGATTCTCCCTTGGATGATTGGTCGTCTGATGCGGCCCCGTGGGAGCCTCGTTCGGAAGGCAAGTTAGCGGGCACATTCATGCCCGCCAAGCCCCTGAAATAATGTGAAAGGGGCGATGCCCCGTCACAGCCTCAGCGTGAAAGCCGAATGCGTACGCGGCGGTCTTCCTTCGCGTCCCATGTCAGCGTTTCTTCAAGCCAGCCCCAGGCTTCGCCTTCGGCATTGATGGCGATCTGCGGGGCAGGCCAGCCAAGCGCCACAAAGGCATCCGCTACGTTCTTGGCGCGCTTGCGGGAAAGTTCCGCGTTGGCGGCGGGGTTACCTGTCTTGCTCGACTTGCCGAAGAGGCAGATCTGCTGCGCCTTCTGGCCCTTGGCGAGTTTGTAGATATGCTCGAAATCCTTCTGGTATTTCGGGTCCACCCGGCTCGAATTGGTGTCGAAATAGACATAGAAGTTCCGCTCGAACACCTTGTTCGTCTTGCCAAGGTTCCGGCAGTTGCGGCCCTGCGTGTGCATTTCCGATGTCTGGGCGAGCGCGATGTCTCCGGCCACCATCGATATGGTCGTGAAACCGGCAAGCAATGCGCCCGCGAAACCGACGCCGCGCAACAGGCCGCCCCTCCATGCTTTTCCCATTCAAGCCTCCATTGATTGAGTCGGCGCAAAATCTAGCACGGAAAGGATAAGTCGGCCCGGGGAGAGCGGGGATAATAAAAACGGGTGCCTCATGAGGGCACCCGTTTCCAGATCATTTTTGCAGGAAGTGCGGGATCAAACGATCTTGCTGTCCTTGTTGCCCCAATAGCGGTCGCGGATGAGGCGCTTGTAGAGCTTGCCGGTCGGATGGCGCGGCAGTTCTTCCTCAAAGTCGATGGAGCGAGGGCATTTGATCGCGGAAAGCTGGTTTTTGCAGAACTCCAGAAGTTCCGCTTCGAGCGCCGGGCCGGCATCCGCCCAGTTGACCGGCTGCACGACTGCCTTCACTTCCTCGCCGAAATCTTCGTTCGGCACGCCGATCACCGCCACGTCGGCAACAGCAGGGTGCATGACGAGCACGTTCTCGGCTTCCTGCGGATAGATGTTCACGCCGCCCGAGATGATCATGAAAGCCTTGCGGTCGGTGAGGTAGAGATAGCCATCCTCATCGACCTTGCCGATATCGCCGAGCGTGGACCAATGTGCATGCTTCGGGTGACGGCTTTCTTGCGTCTTTTTCGGATCGTTGTAGTACTGGAACTGCGGCGCGTTCGGGTCTTCCGCTTCGAAGTAGATGACGCCGGATTCGCCCACAGGAAGCTCGTTGCCTTCCTCATCGCAAACATGGAGCTTGCCGAGCAGCGGCTTGCCGACCGAGCCCTTATGCGCAAGCCATTCTTCTGAATTGAGCGCGCAGAAACCGTTGCCTTCCGAACCGGCATAATATTCGTAGATCACCGGACCCCACCATTCGATCATCTGCTCCTTCACGGGGATGGGGCAGGGAGCAGCAGCGTGGATAGCGACCTTGAGCGAGGAGACGTTGTATTTCTTCCGCACATCTTCCGGCATCTTCAGCATGCGCACAAACATGGTCGGCACCCACTGGCTGTGGGTGATCTTGTGCTTCTCTATCTGGCGGAGCGCATCTTCGGGGTCGAAATGCTCCATCACGACAACCGTGCCGCCGAGGCGGTTGACAGTCATGCAGTAGCGCAATGGGGCCGCGTGGTAGAGCGGTGCGGGCGAGAGGTAGCGCACATTCTCGTCCATGCTGTAGAGGAACTGCGCGAGCATGGTGAGGCTCGCAACCTCATCAATCGGCCCACCGGAAAGCGGAATGCGGATGCCCTTCGGGCGACCCGTCGTGCCGGACGAATAAAGCATGTCCATGCCCGCCGTCTCGTCGGCGATGGGTGTTTTTGGCATGGTGTCGCGCACGGCTTCGTAATCTTCGTAGCCGTCAATATGACCACCAATCGCAAAGAGGCGCTGAACGCCCGGCAGGTGATTGCCCTTCAGCAGCTCGGTTGCCGTCTTCTCCAGACCCTTGGAGGTGAAGAACATCTTCGCCCCGCAATCCTGCGCGATATATTCAATTTCGCCAGCGGTCAGGCGCGACGAGATGCAAGTGAAATAAAGACCCGAGCGTTGCGCACCCCAACAGATCTCGAAATAGCGTGCATTGTTTTCCATGAAGATGGCGATGGCATCGCCGGGCTTCAGCCCGTGCGCGCGAAAAAGCTGCGCAACCTGGTTGGAGCGTTCATCAAGCTCCTTGTAGTTTACGGTCTCACCCGTCGAGGCCATGATATAGGCGGGTTTTTCGGGGTTGGTCTTCGCATGTATGGACGGATGCATCGCTGATCGTCTCCCGGCATCAACTGAAAGCAGGGATGGAGTGCCCTGCCGGATTTCGCTTTTCTGCGAGTCCATTGTTATATCTTGGCCCGGGATTTTTCGGGCCGTTTGGCGCAAACACACAGCAAGATGACGTTAACGTCAACTTATCTTCAAGTGCAGCGAAGGTTGACGCAACGGCAGTGCTTGCCGCCTCGCGACACGACATCGGAATTCACGTAAAAAGACATCAACAGGGAGAAACATAATGGCCTACGAAACAATCAAGTATGAGGTGCAGGACAATATCCTAACCCTCACGCTGCACCGTCCGGACAAGCTGAACGCTTTTACCGGTCAAATGATGTTCGAAATGATCGACGCCTTCGACAAGGCCGATGCGGATGATGATGTCCGTGCGATCATCATCACCGGCGAAGGCCGTGCCTTCTGCGCCGGTGCGGACCTCTCCGCCGGTGCCAAGACCTTTGACTACGCCCAGCGCGAAGACCGGCCTGAAAAAGCCGACACCCCCATCAAGCCGAATGGCGAGATCGACTGGAGCCATGAAAGCGTGCGCGATGGCGGTGGCCGCCTGACGCTGCGCATCTTCGAAAGCGTTAAGCCGGTCATCGGTGCGATCAATGGTGCTGCAGTTGGCGTTGGTGTCACCATGCAGTTGCCGATGGATATTCGTCTGGCTTCAGAGAATGCGCGCTTCGGTTTCGTCTTTGCCCGTCGTGGCATCGTGCCGGAAGCTTGCTCCAGTTATTTCCTGCCGCGTATCGTCGGCATCAGTCAGGCGCTGGAATGGACCTATACGGGACGCGTCTTTGATGCGGAAGAGGCGTTGAAGGGCGGTCTCATTCGCTCGATCCACAAGCCGGATGATCTTCTCCCGGCAGCGCGCGCACTTGCCCGCGAAATCGTGGACAACACGGCGGCGGTTTCCGTATCGCTGACGCGCCAGATGCTTTGGCGTCTTCTTGGTGCTGATCATCCGATGGAAGCGCACAAGATCGACAGCCGCGCCATCTATGCACGCGGTGCCAGCGCCGATGCGAAGGAAGGTGTCATGTCCTTCCTAGAGAAGCGCCCGGCGAACTATCCTTGCAAAGTGTCGAAGGACATGCCGTCCTTCTACCCTTGGTGGGAAGAGCGCAAATACAGCTAAGCACTGCGCAGCACGAACCCGAAACCCCGCCCTTCACGGGCGGGGTTTTTATTTTGGCGGCGCTTCGATTCGCCAGAGCGGGGTGAAGAAATAAACCGCAGCCCAGAGCAGCACCATCAACCCGCAGGGCACCAGCACGGCGTCAATCGGGCCGAGCCAGCGAATGACATAGCCGGTCAGCAGTGAGCCGATGGGGCCGCCGCCCATCGTGCCGAGATTGAAGCCCGCAAGCATCCGCGCCCGCAGCGCATCCGACGCGCTTTCCTGCACGATGGCGCGCGACTGGCTCATGGACACGCCCGCAGCAAGCCCCCAGCAATGGGCAAGCAGATAGATGCCCCAGATGGGCGGGTTGAAGTGAATGAGGACCATCACCGTCGAACCCGTGCACATGGCAAGCATGATCGCGCGGCCCTGCCGGCGGATGGGTCGCAGCCGCGACAGCACGAAGGAAGAAATGCCGATGCCGCCAAAGAACGACATGAAGACAAAGCCGATTTC
>Ga0172382_10009715_pt1 | contig 13058 bp, 7 predicted proteins | sample Leawel138RmetaG_FD_122245 | JGI IMG/M metagenome (GOLD analysis project Ga0172382, IMG submission 122245) | Leachate microbial communities from a municipal landfill in Southern Ontario, Canada - Leachate well 138R metaG | ecosystem: Engineered > Solid waste > Landfill > Unclassified | place...
GTAATCCTGAGCCAGGCCGTTGTCAAAGCTGACGTTTTACTACTTTTGTCAAAATTCATATTTATCACCAAAACCTCCCTCGATGAAACGATTTACATTCCTCCTGCTGGTGTTGATTGCTGCCTTTTCGGCAAAAGCACAAATCACTACTGATCCCAAATATCCCACCGATAATGTAGAAATAGCATTAACCTTTGATGCTACCGGTACCGGCTTGGAAAACTACAATGGCGACGTTTACACCCACACCGGCGTACTGCTGGAAGGTGCAACCTCATGGAGCCACGTAATCGGCGACTGGGGCAACAACAACAACCAGCCTAAGCTCACCAGCCTGGGCAACCATCTGTACAAACTTGTAATAACGCCCAACCTCCGCCAGTTTTATAATATTGGTGCCAGCCAAGTGGCTGCACAACTGGCTTTTGTTTTCAGGAGCGCCGACGGAGGTTCGCAATCAGCCGATTTGTTTGTCAATATTTTCGGTGACGACCTGCAGCTTATCATCGTGGAACCTGCAGAGGCACAGATTTTTGCTACCGCGGAAGAGATCATTCCTGTGGAAGCCGTAAGCCCACAAGCCGATTCGATGTTTTTGATGGTAAATGATAATCAGATGCTGGCCGTTGCTGCTACGGAAATTGGTTATCAGCTTGTTGCCGAAAATCTTTTAGGTTTTTGGCAGGATGTAGTTGTAACGGTGATTGCAAAAAATCAGGACGGCTCCATCAGCGAAAGCTTTTCCTACATTATTCTTCCTGAACCTACTATAGAAGAACTCCCTGCTGACGTGGCGGATGGTATTAATTACATCAGCAGCAGTTCTGTAATACTTTCGTTGTATGCTCCGGGCAAAGAAAATATTTTTGTTATCGGCGACTTCAACAACTGGCAGGTTGGCCAGGAGGGTTACACGAAAATTACACCCGACGGAAACCATTTTTGGTTGCAAATAGATGGGCTTACCGCCGGACAGCAATACATTTTCCAGTACCTGGTGGATGGAACTATACGCATCGGCGACCCATATGCTGAGCAGGTGAGCGACCCGTGGAATGATTCGTACATAAGCGAAAGCACCTTTCCCGACCTGATAGATTATCCTTCCGGCCTGACCGAGGGAATCGCTACAGTATTACAAACTGCACAACAGCCTTACAGTTGGCAAACGGAAAGCTTTACACCACCAGCCGTCACCGATATGATAGTTTATGAACTGCTGGTGCGCGACTTTACCGAACAACACACCTTTCAAAGCGTCATTGATACATTGGGTTATCTGCAAAAATTAGGCGTAAATGTGATTGAACTGATGCCTGTGAACGAATTTGAAGGAAACATCTCGTGGGGTTACAATCCCAATTATTATTTTGCTGTGGATAAATACTACGGCCCAAAAAACACCCTCAAAGCGCTCATCGACACCTGCCATTCGCGCGGCATTGCGGTGGTGATCGACATGGTGCTCAACCACTCCTTTGGCACCTCACCCATGGTGATGCTCTATTGGGACGAACTGAACAACCGCCCCGCCGCCGACAATCCCTGGTTTAACCAGGTGCCAAAGCACGATTTTAATGTGGGTTTCGATTTTAATCACGAAAGCCAACAGACGCGCCAGTTTGTAAAACGCGTCAACGATTTCTGGCTAACAGAATACCGTGTGGATGGATTCCGCTTTGATCTTTCCAAAGGATTTACACAAAAAAATACCCTGGGCAACACCAACCTCTGGGGAAAATACGACCAGTCGCGCATTGATATCTGGAACGACTACTCCCAGGCTATCTTCGAGACCAATCCGGAGGCTTATGTTATTTTAGAACACTTTGCCGAGAACTCCGAAGAGAAAGTACTTTCGGCCAATGACATGATGGTTTGGGGCAATTCTAACTACAACTACAACGAAGCCACCATGGGTTACACCGAAGGCGGCAACTCCGACTTCAACTGGATTTCGTATCAGGAGCGCGACTTTCAGGCGCCACATGTGGTGGGTTACATGGAAAGCCACGATGAGGAGCGGTTACAGTTTCGTAATATCAGCTACGGCAACAGCGTGAGCGGCTACAACATTCAGGACAGCGCCACCGGACTAAAGCGTCTGGAGCTGGCTGCTGCCTTCTTTTATACCATCCCCGGCCCCAAAATGATTTGGCAATTTGGTGAGCTTGGCTACGATTACTCCATCGATTACAATGGACGCGTCGGGCCAAAACCTATTCGCTGGGATTATACCAACGACGGAAGCCGGATGTATTTGTACCACGTGCATGCTGCGCTGGCACAACTCAAAAAGGAGTTGCCGGTGTTTGCCACCACAAATTACACGCTCGACGTGAGCGACGCGCAGAAATCGATTGTGCTGCGCGGAGATACGATGGACATAGTGGTGGTGGGAAATTTTGGGATGTCGTCGGGTAGCAACACGCCGACCTGGACGAAAACCGGCACCTGGTATGAGTTTTTTACGCAGGATACGCTACAGGTAAATGCGGAAAGCCAACCTGTTGAGCTGCAACATGGCGAATACCGGCTCTATTCAAATAAGAAAATCAGCAAGCCGCAATGGCTCAACACTTCAGTGGAAGAATATTTTAACACCCCAAACGAAAGTTTTTTGAATGTTTATCCTAACCCATCTGCCGGCGCCGTTAGCCTGACCATGGAATTATCGCAGCGCGCTATGATAGATATTTCCATTTACAACCAAACCGGACAAATGGTTTCCAATGAAACACTCAGCGCTCTGCAGGGGCGCTGCGAGATACCGCTTAACACGCACCGCCAGCTCAAGCCCGGAATCTATTTTGCCAGTGTAGCCATCGGCAATCAACACTACAATACCAAATTTATCATTCAATAATCAACTATCAACTTTTTATGAAAAAGCGATTCTTTTCAATTTTAATCCCGGCCATGTTGCTTTTGGCGATGGCGTCGTGCAGCAAGTCATCGTTCGATTATCTCGGAAAATCGTATCCGTCGTCAGGCACTCCCGAAATTTTCTTCAGAGACCAGGACGTACCACAGGATTATGAGGTGATGGGCAAAGTAACAGCGGAAGTGCCTTACAGCAAAAAGCTGAAATACATCCAAAACAAGGTGATGACAGTGGCGCGCGAAAATGGTGCTGATGCAGTATTGTTTTCGGATGTCAACATCCGCTCTACCGGAACCACCCGTAGCTCGGGCGGTGCAGCCACAGGCAGGCGGGTGCGCGTGGGAGGCAACGTAAGCCGCAGCAGCGACAACGAGGTGAAAAACGTGGAAGCAGTGCTACTGAAATACAAGAGCAACATCCCGTCAAAATCAGAATAACAAAAAGAGAGGCGCATGATCCCAGCCTGGGTGAGGAGCATGCGCCTCATTTTCTATTTTAATAAAATAAAACCCCGGCAGAGAATGAAAGCCTTATTTTTACCTACCCAAGCTTAGTGGAAACAAAAGCTCCCTTGATCACATCCAACCTTATTACCTTATTTCAGCTTAATAGTCACCGATCAAAAAAATAATAAGCTAATAAAGCCCACGAAATCAGGCGGTTCAAATTTTCTACTTTATCGATTCCGGCAGTGCGTCTCCACATTCCAAAATCGTAATTCAAAAATCGTAATTCAAAAATCTTATTGGTTCATCATGTCGTCGGCGCGTTTCCTGCGCTTGCGATCATTTTCGTCAAGGATGATTTTGCGGATGCGGATGGATTTGGGCGTTACCTCTACGTACTCATCTTCTTTGATGTATTCCATGGCCTCTTCGAGCGAGTGTCTGATGGCCGGGATGATGATGGTTTTGTCGTCGGAACCCGAAGCACGCATGTTCGACAGCTTTTTGGTGCGCGTCAGGTTTACCACGATGTCGTCCTGACGGGTATTTTCGCCGATCACCTGCCCGAGGTAAATATCCTGGTTAGGCTCTACAAAAAATCTCCCGCGGTCCTGAAGTTTATCTATCGAATAGGCGATGGCCGTGCCCGTTTCCATTGCGATAAGCGACCCGTTGCGGCGGTTGATGATCTCGCCTTTCCAGGGTTCGTAGGCTTTGAAACGATGCGCGATTACCGCCTCTCCTTCGGTGGCAGTGAGCACATTGTTGGTAAGGCCGATGAGGCCGCGTGAAGGGATGGTGAAATTCAGCGCTGTGCGGTCATGGCGCGTCTCGATGTTGTCGACCTCTCCTTTGCGGCGCGTCACAACGTCGATCACCTTACCGACGAAAGCATCCGGCACATGCACCGTCAGCGATTCGACAGGCTCGTGTATTACACCGTCGATTTCTTTGATGAGCACCTGCGGCTGCCCCAACTGAAACTCATAGCCTTCGCGGCGCATGGTTTCCACCAGGATAGAAAGATGCAGGATGCCGCGGCCATACACCAAAAGTTTCTCCGGCGAATCGGTTTCCTGAATACGCATGGCCAGGTTCTTTTCGACTTCTTTGTAAAGCCTGTCGCGCAGGTGGCGGGAGGTGACGTAGATACCTTCGCGACCAAAAAACGGAGAGTTGTTGATGGTGAACAGCATGCTCATGGTCGGCTCGTCTACAGAGATAGGCGTAAGCGCTTCGGGGACTTCAAAGTCGGCAATGGTGTCGCCGATGTCGAAATTCTCGATACCAAGCACGGCGCAGATCTCACCGGCTTCCAACGCAGTCTTCACCTTTTCCTTACCCAAACCCTCGAAGCGATAAAGCTCTTTTATCACCGACTTTGTCACCGTGCCATCGCGTTTCACAACAGAAACCTGCTGCCCCATTTTAATTGCGCCGCGTGTGATGCGTCCAACAGCAATACGCCCCAGGTAAGAAGAATAATCCAGCGAACTTATCTGCATCTGTAGTGTTCCCTTCTGCACATCCGGCGCTGGGATGTGCTCCAGAATCATGTCGAGCAGATAACTGATGTCGGTGGTGGGTTTGTTAAAATCCGAACTCATCCAACCTAATTTCGACGAGCCGTAAACCTCCGGAAAGTTGAGCTGGTCTTCGGTGGCGTCGAGGCTAAACATCAGATCAAACACGGCTTCGTGTACCTCCTCAGGATTGCAGTTGGGCTTATCTACTTTATTAATCACCACGATGGGTTTCAATCCTAAATTGATCGCCTTTTCCAATACAAAACGCGTTTGCGGCATTGGCCCCTCAAAAGCATCTACCACCAGCAACACCCCGTCAGCCATGTTGAGCACGCGCTCTACCTCGCCACCAAAGTCGGCATGGCCGGGTGTGTCGATGATATTGATCTTAACATCCTTGTAGCGCACCGATACATTCTTAGACAGAATGGTGATGCCACGCTCACGCTCCAGATCGTTGGAGTCGAGGATAAGCTCACCCATCTCCTGATTTTCGCGAAAGAGCTTCACCTGATGCAGGATGCGATCCACGAGGGTAGTTTTGCCATGATCGACATGGGCGATGATGGCAATATTTCGTATGTCGTACATAAAATATCTTTTTTGGCGGAAATGCGGCTGGAAACAATTGATCCGCTGATGATTAGTAAGTAAGAAACTTTTTTTTTTAAAAATAGTTTGCAAAAGTACACTAATGCAACCAGCCGAAACCATCTGCATGTTAAGTTTTTGTAAAAACAGATTTCTTGCCGCACGTGCGGCATCGAAATAACAAACGCTGCGATGTTGATGAGAGAGGCGGGATCGGACACTGCGCGCCCCGCTCTTAGAATTTCGAGCATCCGCAGGATATCGAAACGTCAAAAATGCCTGGAATAATACCGCTACTCTACAATCTTCAACCTGGCGAATTTAAGCAGGAGATTCTTTTGGCCGATGGCTGCGAAAAACACCACAGCTTTGCGGTTGCCGCCCGTCCCTTCGATGCTAAGGACTTTACCCTGGCCAAACTGTGCGTGCAGCACTTGCATACCAGCCTGAATATCTTCTACCGGTGAGCTTTCGAAATGCTCCATGCGCGGCTGAGCGTCAGACTTTTTGGCTGTGTTGGTTGTCAGACGGCTGTTGGTAAACTTGGATGGTTTATGAAATCCGCCGCCAAAAGAGCTACTGCGGTGGGCCGGCTTGTGGGGCAGGTCGATGTAGCGTTCGTCGATCTCTTCCAGAAAGCGGCTCGGCTCGCAACTGGTGAGGTTGCCCCAGCGGTAACGATTCTCGGCATAGGAGAGGATTGCCTGCTTACGGGCGCGTGTGATGGCCACGTAAAACAGCCGTCGCTCCTCTTCCAGATCGGCGCGCGAAGTGATGGATTGGATAGATGGAAAAAGATTTTCTTCCATGCCCACCACAAACACATACGGAAACTCCAGCCCTTTGGCGCTGTGGATGGTCATCAGCGACACCTTGTCGGGATCGTTGTCGTCCTGGTCGGCGTCGGTGAGTAGGGAGATGTCCTGCAGGTATTTGTCGAGCGAGCGGATGGTTCCCTCCCCTCCTATCTCCAACTGCTCGCCACTTTCCGAAAACTCTTTGATGCCGTTGAGCAGTTCTTCGATGTTTTCGATGCGGCTGATGCCTTCGGGGGTTTTGTCTTCGTTCAGGTTGGTCATAATGCCCGACGACTGGGCAATATCGCGCGCCAGCTCATAAGCATTGCGCACCTTTTGCTCCACGCGGAAACGCTCGATCATGGTGGTGAAGTTACCAATGCGTGTAAGAATACCCTGGTTAATTTTCAGATCATAATCGTTCGCATTGGCAAGCACCTCCCAAAGGGTTTTGCCCATTTTATCGGCTGTCACCGTCAGGCGGTCGAGCGTGGTGGCGCCGATGCCGCGTGCCGGATAGTTGATGATGCGCTTGATGGCCTCATCGTCGGCAGCGTTCACCACCACCCGGAAATAGGCCAGCAGGTCTTTGATCTCTTTGCGTTTGTAAAAGGAGAGGCCGCCGTAGATACGATACGGAATGTTAAGCTTGCGCAATGCCTCCTCGATGGAACGGCTCTGCGCATTGGTGCGATAAAGAACGGCAAACTCGCTGTTGGGCAACTGGTTGTTCATCTTTATCTCAAATACATTTTGCGCCACCAACTGCCCCTCTTCGGTGTCGGAGGAAGTGCGCAGCAATTTTAGCTTGACACCTTCTTCGTTTTGCGTCCATATCTTTTTAAAAATCTGCTCCTTATTATAAGCTATCACGCTGTTGGCCGCGTTGACGATGTGTTGGGTAGAGCGATAATTCTGTTCGAGTTTATAGGTTTTAAGATCAGGATAATCTTTTTCAAAGTTGAGGATGTTCTGAATGTTGGCGCCCCGGAAAGCGTAAATACTCTGGGCGTCGTCGCCAACCACGCAGATATTTTCGTAGCGGGCAGCCAGTTTTTTTACAATCAGATACTGGGCGTAGTTGGTATCCTGATATTCATCCACAAGAATGTACTGGAATTTCTTCTGATATTTCAGCAGCACATCGGGGAAGTCGCGCAGCAGCAGGTTCATATTAAAAAGCAAATCATCAAAGTCCATTGCCAGGGCGCGGCGGCAGCGGGCTGTGTACATCGAGTAGATGTTGCCGATAAAAGGCTTGGCAGCCATCTTATCCTGGCTCATCAATTCGTGGTTGGCGTTGTAATCCTGGGCAGAGATGAGGTTGGATTTTGCCGACGAGATGCGTCCCAAGACATAGCCTGCCGGATAAATCTTTGGATCAAGGCCAAGGTCTTTCAGTATGGAGCGCACCAGGCTTTTGGAATCGTCGGTGTCGTAGATGGTGAAGTTGGAAGGATAGCCCAGATGGTGGCCCTCCGCGCGGAGCACACGAGCGAAGATGGCATGAAACGTTCCCATCCACACACTTTTGGCCTCGGTAGAGCCTACCAGGTTGTAGATGCGTTCTTTCATTTCACGGGCGGCTTTGTTGGTAAAGGTGAGCGCCAGAATGTTGAACGGATCGATGCCCTGCTGCAGCATGTAGGCCACGCGGTAGGTCAGCACGCGCGTCTTGCCGGAGCCGGCGCCGGCAATCACCATGGCAGGGCCGCTGTAGTTGATCACACTCTCTTTTTGTACTTCGTTAAGGTCGTCAAGCAGGTTTTTCACAATAAAATATTTTAGGCTCCAAAATTAGTGGTTTTGGAAGAAGCAAAAGGGAATTGTTAAAAAGATTGAGAAATAGGAGCGCCAAATGTCGCGTCTTGGAGTTGGACTTTACTTCATTATTCTGCAGTTCGATATTCTGCGGTTCGATATTCAAAAAGAATATCGAATCCCGTACGTACGGGACCGAATATAGAATGTAGAAGTGGTGCGATGTTCGATGAATCTTAATTCTCCGAAAAAGGCTCCAAAACTTGCTCTTTGCGCCCCGCGCTTTCTTTCTTCACTTCCCTTTGACAGCGGTGGTTGAGCTTGTCGAAACCAATGGTGGCTGAGTTGGGTGTTGAGCCTGTCGAAATCAGTCGAAGCCAGGGCAGGCTTTATTCTGCGGTTCGATATTCAAAAAATAAAACGAATCTCGAATACCGAACACCGAATCTTGAATGTAGAAGTAGATTGATGACCAATGAATCTTAATTCTCCTAAATCGACGAAAAAATATCAGAAATCGCGATCATAACCTTTGCGTCCAGCGCCAGGCTCTTAGCGCCCTGCGCCAATTCTCCGAAAGCAACGAAAAGAAAAAAAATCGAATTTCGAATTTCGAACACCGAATATTGAATGTAGAAGTGGCTTTATTTTCTATGAATCTGAATTCTCCGAAAGCGACGGAAATTAGAAAAAGGGAATTTCGAATATCGAACATCGAATCTCGAATGTAGAAGTGCCTCAATGTTCGATGAATCTGAATTCTCCGGAAGCTACAGTAAAGAAATCAGAAACCGTTGGTATAGCCCCCCACGCACTTCGCCCCACGCCCCGCGCCACGCGTCCTGCGCCCTGCTGCATGCCGTATATGCACAAGCCATATGGCCAAAGCAAAGGCGCCGGCAGAAGTACATACATGCCACAGCCAATGTGTTCCGTTGGGCAGCAGCGGCTGGCTGTAGTCGTCGGCATAACGGAAAAACAAAGCCAGTACCAGAAATAGCACGCTGATAACCGGAAGATATATTTTGTAAAAATTGGTTTTGATAAGAAAGATGATAGCCGGCAAAAAAATCATCAGGCCTGTTACGAAGTAGCCGCTGTTGATGCGCCCGCTGCCCTCGAAAAGCATAAATGAAAGCCACCGCATCAACGCAAAAAGCGTTATTACCAAAATGAGCCAGGCCTTATGTGGTAATATTTTGAGCCAAAGATAAATGCTCACCGACAGGGTAAGTAATGCGATGGGGACAAAATCCATAAAAAGAAAAAAGTTGGATGCACGAAAAGCATGATAAATGGTGCTGCCGATGCCGCCCAAAGCCATGAGTGGTGCGGCCCAAAATATCAGGAAGGCATATTCGCGGTACCGGCCACGCAGCTGCCACAAAAGATAAAACACAGGGATAAGAAAGGTGAGCGACGAGAAGGCATTCCACGGCTCAACGATGGTGCGGCTCAGGTCGGTCTCGAAGTACCACGGCCCACTGTCGCCCAGGCCGACAGTGGCAGATAGAAAATTTGAAATAGCTAAACCCATTTTTTTTGATCGTAACAATCCCTGCCGGGCTATTGTTCAGATGAAATGACCACACGGCTGGCGCTGCTTGTGCTCCAGGCACCGAAAGCACCAAAAGCACCGTTGCTTATATTTCCGTTTACGTTGGCTGGTGCGCCGCTAAAGAGTGGCGACTGATAGCTCACTTCCTCCTGCAACTGCCAAAGAAACTCTGCATAATCTTTTGTAATGCGCGACACGCTTAGCGTAACTTCGTCGCCCCGGAAAAGCTGCTCGTTTATATCTGATTGATTGAGATAGCCCACACCGATGCCATTGGTATAATTGCCGTTGTACAGCAGGTCGTCAACCACGAATACTTCGGTGATGGTGTCGGTCACCAACACGCCGTTGCGGTAGAGGTTAAACATATAATAATCCTCTGTGGGCGGATCCCATACGTAACATTTTACCTCCCATATTCCGTCCGGCCCCCAGTCGTCGTGAAACGCAAGGGCAATGCTGTCCATCTGACTGATGGGATATATATGCGACGCAGCAGAGTAGGTGTCGGTGCCGCCGATGGCTTCGGGCAAAAGGATGTCGAGCTGGTAATCGCTTCCGATGCGCCCGGCTACGTTCGGGTCGGTGAAATAATTGCCGGAGCCTGCAGGCGTTTCTGTGAGGATATATTTCTCTTCTGCGTTGCTGATGGTTACTTCAGCACCCGACACCCTTTTGGGAGGCTGGTTATCGAAATAGTCGGCGGTGGTGCTGAGCTTTACAAGATGCGCCGCGGTATCCGACGAAAAACGGGCGTCCACCACCAGTCGCGTATATTGCTGCTGGTCCAGGTTAACATCTATCTTTTCGGTGCATCCCGCCAAAGCAGCAACAAGTATTGCGAAAGCGATATATTTAAAAATTCTCGTTTTCGATGCGCTCGTATTTTGCCAAACGCAACTTCTTATATTGCTTTTTTGCATTTGAAAATTTGTCATTTGAGATTTATTTGTCATTGTTTTTATCTTTTGTAATTTCTGTTCGCATCATATTCATACCATTATCCTTTTTATTTGGGCTAAAGCCCGCTTATGATTATACAGCCTTCTGTCCCCGGCCTGAAGGCCGGGGTTAGTGAGCAGCAGGATGCATGGTTCATTATTTTCTTTCGGTTTAGGCGCTTCATTTTTAAAATTTAAAATTATAAGATATACTTGGTATCACCGAGAAGAGATAGGTCATCTCGGCGTAGGTCTGGTAGCCGCCGTCGCCGCTTTCCTGCACAAAATTGATGGCCCAGGGGTTTTTGCGTCCGTAGGCATTATATACCGAGAGGTTCCACTCGCCGTACCATTTGCGGTCGGGGTTCCGGCGCGGGCGCAAGGTCACCGACAGGTCGAGCCGGTGGTAGTCGGGCATGCGGTAGTCGTTGCGGTCGGAATAGATGGGCGCTACCACCCCACCCCACACCGCGCGACCTGTTGGAAAAGTAACGGGCAACCCGGTAGAATAAACCCAGTTAAGCCCGGCGCTCCAGCGTTGGCTTATATCGTAATTGATTACCACAGTGATATCGTTGGGCTTGTCGTAAGGAGCCACATATTTCTTCCCGTCGTTGATAGCTTCAATTTTACGTTCGGCTTTTGATAACGTATAACTAATCCAGCCGGTGAGATTTCCCTGCCTTTTCTGCACCATCAGCTCCAGGCCATAGGCCCGTGAACGGCCAAAACGCAGCTCTGCTTCCAGCTCCCGGTTGAGGAGCAACTGCGCGTGGTCTTTAAAGTCGATGGTGTTTTGCATGTTTTTATAATATACTTCAGCGGAAGCTTCAAACATGTTGTTATCAAAATTACGGAAATAGCCCAGCGCTCCCTGGTCGCTCACTTGCGGTTTCACATTGGGGCTTGCCGGAAACCAGATGTCGAGCGGCGTGCCGGCGGTAGAGTTTTGTCCGAGTTGCAAATATTGTATCGTTCGCGAATAGCTTCCCTTTACCGACGCCCGCTCGCTTAGCAAATACACAAAACCTATGCGCGGCTCCAGATGCGTATAAGTGTTGTAAACTTCGCCGGCGCGAATTGGCTCCCGCTCGACGATGTTATAATTTTCGTCGAAATGATAGAGTGTGTCGGCGCCCACATTTTGAAACATCGAAAACCGCAACCCATATTTTAGCGTAAGCAAAGCCCCTATCTTTTGCTCATTACTTGCATAAATTCCCGATTCGTACGCAAACTTGGATAGGATGTCGTAACTGTTCAGGAAAGTTTCGTCGCCGATGCCGCGCGCTTCGCCGGGGCTAAAAGTGTGATGGATGAGGCTTGCGCCAAAACGGATGGTGTTGTCGGTATTGAGAAACCAGGTGAAGTCGGCTTTGCCGCTGTAGTCGATAAGCTCCGATTTCCATTCAAAGGAGTTGGCCTCGCCTTCGGGAGTGCCCAGGCTATAGTCATAGCGCGAGCGCAGCAGGGTAAAATTGGAAAAGAGTTTTTTGCTAAAAAGATGATTCCAACGCAGGGTGAAGGTGCCGTTGCCCATATTCATACTTGCAAATTCATTTTTAAAAACATCGCGCCCCAGATAGGCAGAGAAAAACACACGGTTGTTTTCGTTGAAGGTGTGACTAATCTTAGCGTTCAGATCCCAAAAGAAGAGCTTGCTTCCCTGCAGGTCGTCGTTGCCAAAAAGCGGGATAAACAAGTCGGCATAGGTGCGGCGGCCGGAAACAATAAAGGAGGTATTCTCATCTGCTATCGGCCCTTCCAGAGTGAGACGGCTCGAGATAAGTCCGATGCCGCCGGTGGCTGCAAACTTTTGATTATTCCCATCCTTCATCCGCACATCGAGCAGCGACGACAGGCGGCCGCCATAGGCAGGCGGAATGTCGCCTTTGTAGAGTTTCACATCTTTGATGGCATCATTATTAAAAACCGAGAAAAATCCCAGCAGGTGGCCTGAGTTGTAAACGGTGGCTTCGTCGAGCAGCACCAGGTTCTGGTCGATGCTACCACCCCGCACGCTAAAGCCGGTGCTGCCTTCCGACACGGTTTTTACGCCTGGCAGCAATTGTATGGCGCGGATCACATCCGTTTCGCCAAACAAAGCCGGAATCTGGTCGATGGTTTTGGTCTCCATGCGCATCACGCTCATCTCGGCAGCGCGCACGTTGCGGTCGATGCGCTCGCCGCTGATCACCACTTCGTCGAGCTGCTGATCGACGGGCACAAGCCGCACATCGAGCGTGCGATCTATATCGAGCACCACTTTATGCTGCTGCGATTTGTAACCAATAAAAGAAAAGTTGAGCGTGTAATGTCCCGCCGGCAAACTCAAAGCATAAAACCCGTAAACATTGCTGCTCGCACCACTTTGGTTTTCGGTGATGTAAACGGTGGCGCCGATAAGCATTTCGCCGGTGCGGGCGTCGGAGATGTAACCGCTGATGTTGGGCTTCTTTACTTCACCATCCGGCTCTGCTGCCCTGCTGCACAGTGTCGAAAGAAGCGTCGCAAGCAGCAGGATAATTATTTTAAGATACATTTTCATAAATGA
>Ga0172382_10009716_pt1 | contig 13056 bp, 10 predicted proteins | sample Leawel138RmetaG_FD_122245 | JGI IMG/M metagenome (GOLD analysis project Ga0172382, IMG submission 122245) | Leachate microbial communities from a municipal landfill in Southern Ontario, Canada - Leachate well 138R metaG | ecosystem: Engineered > Solid waste > Landfill > Unclassified | place...
AGCACTGGGGATTTCCGAACGCACTCTGTATCGGAAAATTAAGGAATATGGAATAGAGAGTTAAGATTTCCCAGGGGTATTTGCCGATTTTAATCAGTTTAACTTAATTAGAAACGATTATTATTAACCTTAAATATTCCCCTAAACCTCGTTGTTTTTCGATCGGAAATAAACAGTTAAGCTGTCGATGTTAAATTTTAAAAGGCAAAAAATTCGAATTGGCATAAGTTTTGGGTTTCTGTTGGCAATGGTTTTTCAAGGCTGTGGAATCTATTCTTTTACCGGAACCAACCTATCACCCGATATCAAGACCTTTACCGTATTGAATTTTACGATGAGCACGGCAGGGGGACCAGCTAGCCTTCCGCTGGACTTTTCGGAAAAGTTGAAAGAATATTTTCAACGAAATACGAATTTGACCCAGCTGCCTAGTGGGGGTGATCTGATTTTAGAGGGGACTTTCACCGGGTATGATGTAACGCCTGTAGCTCCCACCGCCAACGATCAAGCCGGTTTTAACCGGTTAAACGTAACGGTTCAGGTGAGGTTTACGAATAACCATGACGAAACGAAGAATTTTGATCAGTCATTTACCTTTTACGAAGACTTTCCGCAAGGTGAGACCTTGGATGCCAATGAAGCCCGAATTCTCCCGAAGATACTCGACCAACTAGTCCAAAATATATTTAATAAATCGGCCGCCGACTGGTAAGTCGCCGAACATTAACCTGAAATTCGAATGGCAGATAAAGAGATGTTTTCCTATTGGGTAACACAACCGGAATTGCTCCAAAAGTCGGACATCGACAAGCTGATTCAATGGAAGGAACAATATCCCTATTTTCAGCTTGCCCATGTGTTGCTGGCAAAAGCCGTTTCGATAGGTGAGCCTAATGACTTACATCGTTATATACCCAAAGCATCCATTTATGCCTACAACCGCAGAGCGCTTCAAATGTTGGTGGAGAATGACATGGAATGGTCGGTAGACTTGTTGAATCGGTTGACACGAACACCACAAACCAAAATAGAAGGGCCGATCATGGAAGATAAGGCTCCGGAAAGTACGCCCGAGGCCGATTCGTTTATACCCTACGAACCTACGACCTTGGTCGAATTTACCTTAGAAAATTCTTTAGGTACGCTACCGGAAGAGGACGGAACCCATGCCCCAACACCTGTCCAGGAAATTATTCAACGCTTTATAAAAACCGACCCGACCATACGAAGTCGCCCCCCGGAATTATCGGCAACCGATGAAATAGAGGATTTTAGTTCACGGAGTGAAATTTCTATTGAGGACTTGGCAACGGAATCATTTGCTGAAATATTGGCGAAGCAAGGAAAAAAAGAGAAGGCAATAGGAATTTATGAAAAACTAATTTTGAAAATGCCGGAAAAAAAGGATTACTTTGCCAAAAAAATTGAAATGTTAAGTTAGAACTGTTTAGAATTATAGGTTACAACCTTTCGTAAACAGTTTAGTTATTCGGTAAAAATTTAAATCATGTATATAGCCATTAGTGTCCTAGCTATCATTTTAGCCGTTTTGTTGATTTTAATCGTATTGGTTCAAAACTCGAAAGGGGGGGGATTATCCAGTGAATTTGGTGGAGGCAACACATCTCAGATGTTTGGAGTGAAAAAAACGACCGATTTGTTGGAGCAGATCACCTGGGGGTTTGCCGGTGCAATTGTCATCCTGTCAATGGCTTCCTATGTCATGCTCAAAAGTGGTGATACATCTTCGAGCCGAATTAATAGTGTGAATATCGAAAGAGCTCAATCAGCACCGATGCCAGGTGGTGGTTTGATCCCGGCACTTCCAAACGCATCAGAAGCTCCTGCTACAGAGGGAGATAGCGCGAAGTAAGCGAAGGATATAAACTTTTTTAAGAGACTCCTGGATATAATTCAGGAGTTTTTTATTTGCGTAAAAACTACTGTAGAAAAAGAAGATTAAGCGAAAGAAAGTTCAATATTTAGCCATGAATAAAGGGTTCTGTATAACGAACAGGTGCTCGATGTTGTATTCCTGATACTATCTTTCAAAAAATTGGTTAAGAGGTGTTTTTTCTTTATTTTGAGTAGAAGAAAGATCGGAAACATCAATGAAAGCCATTGAATTTCATCTACCGCAGGATGTCGATAAGTCCTTTATAGTCTTTAGAGAAACGGGCGATTTTTTTCCTGCACCTTGGCATTATCATCCCCATTTTGAATTTGTCTTAGTAACCAAAAGCACGGGGCGTAGAATGGTCGGTGATCATATCAGTTATTTTGATGAAGGGGATTTGGTTTTTATGGGCTCAATGTTACCTCATGTTTGGGTAAATGACCCAATTTACCTGCAACGTAAAGCACCTCACAAGGCTGATGCGTTGGTACTCCATTTTACCGAAGATTTCCTAGGAAATCAATTTATGAACATTCCCGAAATGGCCAGATTTAAGAAAACATTATTGCTTTCTGAACGTGGGTTGGTTATTAAGGGAAAAACCCGTAGTGAAATCGATCGAATTATACGTAAAATGCCCGATATGAACGGGTTGGAGCGACTGTCGTCCCTACTGATTATTTTCGACATTATGTCAAGGACTACGGAATTTGAGTTTTTAGCAAGTCCTCGCTTCATACAGAACTTCCAATATTCAACTTCTGACCGATTTAGGAAAGTAACCCGTTATATTCTGGATAATTTTGATAAGGATATCAGTCTATCCGAAATCGCAGCCCAAAGTAATATGGGGGTTACTGCCTTTTGTAATTTCTTTAAGGAGCAATTTAGGGTGACATTCATTGAATACTTAACGGCTGTCCGCATTGGGCATGCTTGTAAACTACTGGAAGAAACAGACCGCAAAGTCGTGGAAATAGCTTTTGAATGTGGCTACAATAACTTAACCAACTTCAATAAACAATTCCGAAAAATGAAAAGTATGACGCCTACTGAGTTTAGAAGGCGACTAAATTTTGTCTAGTTAGCATTTACAGCATCCGTAAACGAAATAGAAAGACGAATCTCATTATTTCAGGAGAATGCATTTAAGCCATTCGTAATTGGCTCAGTCAGCCGATCTTTCGGCAATAGGATGATGATTGGGGGTGTGAATTAGTCGTCTCATAACGTTTAAATATATTCTCCTGCTACGCTAGTCTGGCAAACCCTGATTGTACATCATTAGCGTCCATTTGATCTAATTGATTCGTTTGAATAAGCTTACTTAATTCCGATAAGGTGGCAGACAAAGCTTCAAAAAAGGAGTCTATGTGTTCGGGTTGGTGGGCTAACATTAAATAAAAAACGGAGGATGTGAGAAACCCTCTTTCACTCATTTTACGAATGTAAAATTTTTTGGCAATAGGGGAGGAGCTTCCTAGTTGGAAAGTTAAGGTGGGTGACGAAGGCATTCCCCCAATTGCAATTTTGCACGCTGGGAAGTTTTGGGCTAGCTGTTTTAATCGATTTACGAAATCTTCTCCTTTATCCCATACTACCTTGAAAACATTTAAATTCTCCATTTTTTCAAGGGTGGCCAAAGCTGCAGCTGGTCCAAGTCCGTCGGTCCAATAGCTGGAAGAAATAAAGCTTTCTTCGCTCTCTGTCATAATTGAATCACGCCCAATGATGGCGGCAAAAGGTATTCCATTGCTAATTGCTTTGGCATACACGGCCAGGTCGGGTTCGATGCCTAGCATCTTCGAAGCGCCTGGATATCCGTAGCGAAACCCTGCGGTAATTTCATCGATTACTAGAACAGCCCCTTTTTCCCGACATCGTTCGGTGATCGTTTCCAGAAATCCGGAATGAGGGTGTTGAGAACGCATCGGTTCCATTACCACCGCAGCGAGATTTCCTCCCAGTTGTTCAAGGGCTACCTCAAAGGAGGTAAGGTCGTTGTAGAAAAAGGGGACAGCCGTACCTTTCAGTTCGCTGGGTACACCTTTCGGTGGAAGGCCAGGGAGTAAGTGTCCATCTAGAGCACTCTTTTTTTCCAAATTGGCCGCTAGGTACCAATCGTGCCAACCGTGATAACCACAAAAAGCTATACCACTTCGTCCGGTTGCCGCTCGGGCAATTCGTACAGCCATCGTCATTGCCTCACCACCACCGCGAGCATATTTGACTTTCCCTGCCCAGGGATGCAATTCCAAAAGCTTTTCAGCTAGTTTCACTTCTTGAGGGTTAACCAGGGAACAGTAGCTTCCCTGCATCAATCTTCTATGGACCGCAGCATTGACATCCGGGTCGGCATAGCCTAACATGACCGCACCAATACCTCCCGCAAAATCGATATAACGCTTGCCAGATAGGTCCCAGACTTCGCAGCCGGAAGCTCGTTCAAAATAAGCGGGCCATTCTTGTGTATCGTACATTTCGGCTCGTTTGGATAATAAACCGGTTCCACCGGAAATTTTTTCTCGAGCTTTTTTCCAGAGCTCAGGACCGTTCGTTGTTGCAGGGATAGCTAGCTCGGGTAAATGAGGCTTCAAAAAACGCAGGGCATTATGAAGGAAAATGTCGTGGATATCGGCCGTTGTTAAACCGGAATCGGTACATGCTTCTTTCAGGGTGAGCAATGATTCAATACCCACTAATGTCATTTGACTGGTCGTAGGGGGTTGGTAATCAGGGCGTAATACTTCAGGATGAAGCCAATAGAAAAACTCCCCTGTACTGATACAACGTCCACGCATTTCGCTCACAGGGAAGTCAGAACCCCAAAGAACACGCTTAGGTCCTAAGGTTTTGAATGCAGCAGCAAAGGCTTCTGATTCCGTGACGGCTGATGTATCGACAACGACATTATCTAGATCGACGATAGAAAACAGTCCGTTCCGGGCGTTTCGATAATTAAAGCTTCGGGCAACATGGGCTAGAATGAGTCGTACACCCGGATAGGCTCGGCAAAGTCGTTTGATTTCACGTTGGTTATCGACATCGTCCAACGCACCGTCCCGAACGATATGGAGTAGGAGGACCCCCTTGACCTCGTGTAAGATTTCCCACATCCACTCGGGGATATAGTCTATAATAGAAGCATTCATCGTATCCGGTCGCGAAGCATAGCAATGGTAAACTTTCAAACCAATGAAAGTGCCCTTTCGCAATGATTCTGCAATTTCAGCCGGATTATCGGCGGGGGAGCATACCCTCAGGGCTTTACTTAAGGAAGTCCCATTTTGTGCGACCTCGGCAGCGACCCAATTGTTCATGTTGTTTAAGTCGGCCGTTTTATGTGGCATGCCAAAATAGAGCCCGTGAATTTTTTTTACAGGCATGTACGAATGCAGTTTTTGCACATGGGCCTTGACGCCGAGCTGTTGTTCATCCGCCAGGAACGGAAGAGTCCGCGGTGGGAAGTGCCTCTCATCGTACGGATGGGCATGTATATCGTAAATCTCTTCTGGGATAAAATCAATTAAATAACGATCTACAAGAGCTTTATCCTGACGACTGGTATGACGGTTATATTTCATGGGGGAGAACGTAATTGATGGAGTAAGACTATAACGGAAGGTAGGTTCCGATATGTTGTTCACGTGCGCGTTGATAAATTAAGGATGCGGTAGCAATGTCTTCGAGAGCGATTCCGAGATTGACCCCAAGAATACGTTCATTCGCAGATTCTCTTCCCGGTACTTTACCAGCAATAATTTCGCCTAAATCGGCATAGGCTCTTGGGGTTTGTTGGAAATATCCTGCCCCCCGATAATATTCCATTTGCGAAATATCATCGGTGGCTATTTTATCGGCCTCAGCTTGGGCTGCTCCGGTCCAATAAGAGTCGAAGTCGACCAAACTGGCAAAAGCGCCTTCTTGTAGCCAACCAGGTTGAATTGTAGGTTTCGGGTTTTTGAGGATCGGGCCACTTGTTACGACCATGTCCAGTCCAGCGACGGCATCTTTCACATGATCGACCACCTCAATTTCGATTTCCAAACGTTTTTCCATTTCATCGGCAAAATTATTAGCGACTTCGGGTACGAGATCATATGCTTTTACTTTCTGCAGTGGGAATATACATGCCAATGCTTCCAAATTGCTTCGACCTTGTACACCACAAGCTATAATGCCCACAGTCGAACTTTCCTTCCTGGCCAGATATTTTGCCGATAATGCCGTTGCAGCTCCTGTTCGGACAGCGGTTATCCAAGTACAGTCCATCACGGCAATCGGTATCCCTGTATTTGCTTCATTCAATATGAGGAGTCCATTGATGTAGTTGAAACCTAGTCTCCAATTCTCGGGATACCCTGAGACCCACTTCATTCCGACTGCGTTCATACTCGGAATATAGGCGGGCATGGCATGTATAAAAGCGTCAGGGCGAGGATGTATACCAGGTTTTGGTGGCATTTCAACACGGCCATTTCCCATTTCAACAAACATCTTTTCGAGGCTATCGATGACCTCTTGCATGGTAACTTCCAAGGATTCGATTTGTTGGCGGGATAGATAAAGAAAATGGTTCCTTTTCATGGGTCAGGAATTTGAAAAAGTAAGTTGATCCTGTTTTTTCAGACGTATTAAACTGATTCGATAAAGTAGGAAGGTGGCAACGAGCAGTAAACTGGCACTTACTTGAAAAATAAGTTCGAGTGGAATTTGTGCATCTCTTAATGCTCCGCCTGCGTAAAGTCCGATTCCACCGATAATACATGCAAAGAAATTTAGAATACCATATCCGGTAGCACGTAGTTGAGGAGCGATGATCAAACAAAGGATGGGCATCATGTTGCCATCGGTAAAAATTCGTGTAAAGGAGTAAACCATAAAACAGCCAATCGCTACGACCAGGAGCGTCGTGTAACTCGCTAAAAAGATGGCCGGAGCTGCCAATCCTAATCCTAACATGGAAAGAAGGATTCGGCCATTTGGGTTTTTCCGTGACCAACGATCTGCCAATATTCCCCCCGCAATGACACCAGCAAAAGCTGCAGTTTGTACATAGCCTGTGGCATATATACCAGCCATCGTTTGTGAAAGGCTAAATTGTTCTTTAAAATAAGTAGGTAGCCATCCGATCACAAGCCAGCCGACTATTCCTAGTAGCCCCCACACAGTCAGTGCCAGTACGAAAGCCCGGTTTTTCAACAGTACCTTTAAAGCTTTGAAAAAACCAATTTCCAGCGATTTGGAAGTGGTCGTTCCACTTTGGGAAAACGACTTTTGTGGGTCTTTTAACAACAATAATAAAACCCCGGAATAGACGATACCCATAATTCCAAACACACTAAAAGCAAAATTCCAACTGTGACTTTCAGCTAGCCAGCCTCCTAGAAAGCCCAAACTTTGACCCACCATTATACCTGCAATATGGATACTATTTGCCAACGACCGCGTACTACCTGTGTGATAGTCCATGATCAAGGCGAGTGCGGCTGGAGCATAGAAAGATTCGCTGACGCCCATCAGAGCTCGGGTGATTAGCAGGAACTCGAAGCTATGTGCGAGAGATGTCAACCAGGTCACGACGGACCAGACGAGTAAACTGAAAATGATAACCTTGCTCCGACTAAAACGATCGGCTAGGTATCCAGCAAAAGGGCTTAGAATACCATATATCCAGAGAAAGGTTGCTGTGAGTAGGCCGAATTGCGCGTCATTCATGGGGATGGCTTCTACCATCGAACTACGCATGGTCGTGATCATCATACGATCGAGGTAATTTAGACAACCTACTACGCATAGCAGGGCGACGACCATCCAAGGATAAAATTTCTTTTTCAAGGTTAACTACAATCGGGTTCAATAAAATTCATGGGGTGGTGGACAAGGGTCTACTGTTTTCGTTCGAGATACCTGCGTCGTTGTTCTTCCAATTTTTGCAATTGGTCGGGATTGTAGCGGCTTCGCTGCGAAGGAGGTAATTCGGTAAACTCTTCAATATGGGGTGCCAAATCGATAAACCTTTTTTCGTGCAGGGATTTCTTTATGATAAATTCGTCATACAGCCGCCCGGTGGCCGTATAGGTTTGGAAACGCAATTCATCATCTCCCATAAAAACGTGCTGAAAAAGTTGGGTATTAGAGGCAATTCGGTCATACCAATCCCGATATGCCAGGGCATACATACCAGGTCCGGCAACGGAGACAACGTAAACCGGACCCATGATAACTTTATCTTTTTTACCTTCTAGTTCGATTCCCCCGCGAGAATAGCCGTGATCATGTCCGGAGAGCACGAGGTCTACTCCATACCGATCATACAGAGGTTTTACCTGGTCGTAGAATTTGGTTTGGTTTCTCCGTTCGGTAACAGGCATGACAGGCTGATGATGAACAACCACTGTCCATTTTTGGGGATTATTTTGTAGAAGAGATTCGAGCCATTCGAGGTAAAATTTGGATTTTCCACTAACACTGTAGTCAAACGTGTTAAAGAGAATAAAACGAGTATTTTGGTAATCAAAATAGTAATTTCCAACCCCCTCTAACTCCTTCGGCGCATTGGAAGGATAGGCGAAAGTGAGCTCCCAAAAGGAAGCTAGTTTGTGTCGCATACCCAAAGAGTCTTTTGGATATTCGTGGCCATCGGGCACAGGTACAATTGGTTTTGAGGCTAGGATCCAGTCACCTGCCCTAAAAAAATCATCAAATTCTTGGTGGGTTGCATTCGAGGTAAGGTCACCTGCGAAAACCATAAGAGCTGAACTAGGCGCTTGCAAAATCGCTTGTCGGAGTACGCGAGGGAAAAGGCTTCTGATCTGGTATTGTACATCTCCAAAATAAAGGAAGGAAAAAGGTTTTGGGCTTCCCAATGCTGTTTTGAATTGATACCACTCACTCCAACAACCGTTATTGCCTATCCGGTAAAGATAAACCGTACCGGGTTCCAAATTGTTGAAAGTGACTCGATGATAGTCTTTTTCTACCCCGTAGTCACTATAGGCATTACTTAGCGCATAGTAAGTGGTTGCGAGATCTTCCAGGTTGGGGGATGGGTCCTCTTTTACCAACTGTGCCATCGCATCTCTACTTCCCTTAGACGAACGCCAACTTACCGTTTGTTGAGTGGCAGGAGACGTAGTAATCCCTAGGGCAATCCATTCAGGAGTAAATTTGTCGCAAGGACTTTGGCAATAAACATTCGAAATATTAACGAGAGTTAGCAGTAGAAATCCTACCGATAACTCGTGAAATTTGACAATCAATGGGGGCATGTTCCGCTTTTTTATAGTTTAATCCGAAATTCTAAATGTATAGAGCGTTGTGTTTTGTAAATAGAATCGTATATAAACCGGTTTACCTTTCAAGGTAGATAAATCGGACGTCCCCTTCCATGTTACTACATATTCGTAACCCTCCTTTTCGGTTATTCCATCACAATCGGATAGTGTGAAACCGGGGTAGGGGACAGCCTGTACCTGATCGTCCTGGGCTTGTAAAAGTTCGGCTTTGATCAAGCTTTTCCAATTGGGTGGGGGTTGATTAACTTGTGATTTAAAATTCAATACCAGCCGATTTCCCTCCAAAATAAACTGTCGAGTTAAAAGATACCCACCGGCTGCACTAGCTTGTTGACCTACCCATCGATCTTTACCTACAAACGCCCGCCCACTGCCAGTGAAACTCGGTATTCGTTTTTCCCCCTGTGGTGTATTGGTTCCTGTATAGTAGATCCATGTACCCTTGTCATCGGACATGGTTGTCAAGGTGATAACACCACCTGAATCCCATTCGCCGGGTCCCCCATTTTGGATAAACGGAAGTTTCAAAGGATGTCTTTGCCATTGAAATCCATCGCGACTCCACATCATATGGCATTCTCTGGGGGTTTCGATTGTCAGGTTGTCCATTAAATGGATGAAACCGATATAAACACCGCCGTAATTGATGACCCGTGCCTGGTCTATATCCATCGCATTGCCCATCGACCCTATCTCCGCATCGTCCATTTCGTCCAAAACCTGCAAACCTCTTGGATAAGACCATGTTTTCAAATCTTTACTAACCGAAACCGATACACGCCGTTTAATATTCATTCCACCTGATTCAGGATTTAATGGATTCTTGTGGAAAACACCTTCGCCGGGTTTAATTAATGCATTGGTTGGAGGCCGGCGGAATAGCAACCAGCGGTCGTTTTCGGTGTCGCGAACCATTGAATAAGATCCATCATTTGCTCCTCGGAACAATACTGGTTCTGGAGCAAAATCCCATTTTCGCCCGTCGGGTGAAAACATTAAAACGATGCATCTGATTTTTTCCCCGGGGGGAATCATTTTAACAAGTGCTGCATATCGTTTTTGTGGATCTTTAGCCTGGGTGTCTAGCGTGATGTCCTGAATTTGTGCAGTACCATTTTCCTTATGCAACACTATGTTGGTTTTCCTCCCATCGATGACATAGAAATCTAACTCTGGTTTTTTCCATGATATCCCATCCTTACTTTCTGCATAAAGTGTAGAATAGTTGTATCCCGTTTCAATTCCGGGTATATAACGATACATGAGGTACCAGCCTTTGTATAGTTTTTCGGCGGGATCATAAATCACATATCGTAGATAGGCACCACTCCAAGAAGTGGATGACAATTCCCAAGGTTTATCTTCATCGATAAATAGCGGATTATTCTTATATTTTTCGACCGGGCCGATCACTCGTTTTAGTCCAAATCGATCCTCCACCATATAGTCGTCGAACAAATATTGAACGTTTTGGCCTATCTCTAAAGGTTTGCCTGAAAAATAAGACTCTCGCCAATTTACCGTTAGGTCATCGTTCAACGAACTTACTGCTTCCTGGCTATAAACAGGAATTGAGGATATAAGAATAATGCTGGTTAATACGGTTATGAATATTTTCATGATTAGTTCGACGTTAGTGCTTCTTCAATAACATTCCCGATATTGCCTCCGGGGGGTAAAATTTGAAGGATTGCCGCAAGGGTAGGGGTGATGTCGGAAATGTATGTTCTTCGATAGGTTTCACCAGGTCGTACGCCCCAACCAAATAGTATGAAAGGTACATGGGTGTCATAATGGTAGGGAGAGCCATGGGTCGTACCGAAGGATGTTTTCGTAATCCAACCAGGTTGAAAAATGATCATTAGGTCTCCGCTTCTTTTGGGATGGATTTCGTTGGCAAAAAGATTGCGTTGGTACTCAGTAAGGGTAGTTTCTCCCAATTTTCGCGTGTTAAATATTTCAGCTACTCCGTTTACCGGTAGTATTTCTTCTCGGAGAACCTCTAAAACATCGTCCACCGTGATTCCTTTAGCTCGTAATCGTTTCTTGTCCAAATAGATTTGTCTTATTTCAATAGCTTTCACTAGTTTTTCGTCTCCAAATTCTCGGGCTATCACATTTCGAATTTGCGTGTAGATGGAATCTGCTGAGAAGCGGGAAGAGGGCAGTCGGTGTTTCTGGGAAAATTCAGGTACGTCTATGACCCCATGATCCGCCGAAAGGAAAACTAAGTATTCATCTTTCCCTACCCATTCGTCCAGAAAAGTGAAAAGCTGACTCAATTCTTGATCTAGGCGTAAATAGGTGTCTTGTATTTCGATCGAATTGGGGCCATGTCTATGACCGATACCATCGGGTGCTGAAAAACTTAAAGCTAGAAAGTCAGGATATTTTCCTTTTCCCAAATTCTCTCCCTTTATAGCAGCTATGGCCATTTCTCTAGTGAGGGTGTTGCCTACGGGTGTTACCGCTGCCAATCCGAATGCGTCACCGGCTTGACCAGCTAAAACATAGGGAAATACGGGTCGTTCATTGCCTGGCATGGGTTGTTCATAGGGTTGGTCATCCTCCGTACTTTCAGTGTATTGTTCAAGTGGAAGGAGGGTATTCCAACCCTGACGAAGGTATTTTGAGGGTAATTTCAATGCATTAAAATCTTGTACCCACTGGGGAAGTTGAGTCATATAATATGTACTGGTTATCCAATTACCGGTATAACCGTCGTACCAGTAGGCTGCCTGTGCTGTATGCCCTCCGGGTAAAATTGCGCCCCGGTCTTTTAGCGCGATGCTAATTGTTTTTGATTGGAAATTTGTGGCAATTCGCAACTGATCGGTAATCGTTGATACTAAGAGATTGCGAGGTGATGCTTTTCCGACCGAGGGGTTTCGTCCGCCCACTCCTTGTACAAGGCTGTCACTGACGCAGTTAAGGCTTATTCCTGCGATAGGATCGTACCAATTATTACCGATAACACCGTGTATTGCCGGGGTTGAACCTGTGTAGATGGATGCGTGCCCAGCTCCTGTGGACGTATTTCCGTAGTGGTAATGGTGACTCCGGCAATTGAAACCTTCTCTGAGCATACGTTTAAACCCACCGTCTCCAAACTTTTCGTAGTATCGATAAAGGTAGTCATAGCGCATTTGGTCGACTACAATTCCCACTACTAACTTGGGTCGTTTAAGGGATTCATTGGATCGTGCATTGCTATGGATAGTCGAAACGAGACAAATCCATAGGCTTAGTAAGATTGGCGATACCTTCGTCATAAATAGCGGGGTTAACGTATATTTCTTTAAACTATAAACGGCGTTGTCCTGGGAAAATACCCGATGTATTCTCCCAGGTAAATGTATTAATGGAAGTTAATAACCAGGGTTTTGTTTGAGATTGGGATTGGCATCGATTTCTCTTTGGGGGAAGGGGAAAACGGAATGCTTTGGTAGTACCACCCTGATGCCTTCGATATTAACTCCTGTTTCACCACGGTCTTCAGCTCGCTTCAGCAGTCCCCAGCGTTTTAGATCAAACCATCTAACCCCTTCACAGAAGAGCTCGCGGGCTCGTTCCATCACAATCTCTTCAAAAAATGCCTCTTTGGACAGTCCTGAAAGCGGTTCTAGCCCTGCTCTTGTCCTTATTCTGTTGAGCCCATAGTACGCTTCTGCAGTAGGTCCGTTAATAGCGTTTATAGCCTCCGAATAGCTTAAAAGTACGTCCGCATAACGAATCAAGGGCATGTTCGTACTGTGATTATTATAGTTTAATGGGCCATTTACTGGGTCAAGGTATTTTTCGTGGTAATTAAATTCGGTATGATGAACTTCACCAGTCGATCTTACTACGTAATCACCAGAG
>Ga0172382_10009717_pt1 | contig 13056 bp, 16 predicted proteins | sample Leawel138RmetaG_FD_122245 | JGI IMG/M metagenome (GOLD analysis project Ga0172382, IMG submission 122245) | Leachate microbial communities from a municipal landfill in Southern Ontario, Canada - Leachate well 138R metaG | ecosystem: Engineered > Solid waste > Landfill > Unclassified | place...
TTAGTTATATTTCCATTTTTATCAAATTGGAATTTATCATTAAAGTTATCCCAGTTTATAACGTTGGTATATTCTCCCAATTGCTGAATTATGTAATACATACTTATAGAGTACGCAATTAAAGTATATATAATTTTCCCTCGGTGATTTCATGCCAGAAAATATAGAAATTGGTGGATTAATTATAGTACCTATTAGAGAAATATCTTATAAAAATGCCAAGAATGAAATATTTCAATATATAAAAGATAATAAAAATAAACGCCCATATATCTCCGAATTAACGGAATTTCCCCGGGAAATTCGACTGGATACGATAGTGTCTAATGAGGAAGAGGCCGTTGCCGCCGTTCGGGATTATTTCGCGGCTCTGGAGGCGCAGCAGGAGGCAGGCGAATGACCTTCCCCCCTGATTTCGGGTTTGTGTTGTTCCTGATAGTTTATTCGTTCGCTATCGGATATATTATCGGATTCGGGAAAGGGAGGTACGAAAAATGACTATCTACCCCAGTGAATCTGCCCTGAACCGTATCCGGAAAGGCGACTATCTAGAGCTCCATACCGGTGGGTGGTCCGGTAACGAAGACCTCATTCGGGCCTGGCAATAAAACCAATGGGGATGTTGGGGGAACTTATGGGTGAAGAGTGAACGAGGCGGCCACCACTGGTTCGAAATCAAAGACTACTTTTTAGCCGTTCCTAACAGTCCGTAACCTGTGATATCCGACCATGCAGACTCATCTCCTTGGTCTCCATTAGCGATCCGAAAGAGTTTATCGAGGACGCGGACCACCGCCATGAGATTTTGGTAGTCAGTAGGCTGGACGCCATCCGGGTAGAGTATCTTCAGGATATCCGCGGACCGGTGGAAACTATCCCCGTATTGGCGTTGTTTGAGGTCAACTAGACGGCCAATTTCCGATCCAACCTTTTCATAAGAAACCGTGGGTCTCATATAGAGACCCTCCGGCGATCTTCCAATTCCTGGCGCTTCGCTGCATTCCAACCAGATACCGAAGACAGATATCCCGTGATACGACTGACATAATCGACATTCGTGCTTTTACACCGACAGCAACTATCGTGGAGACCGCATCCCGTGGTGCCACAGTCCCTGCAAACCGTGAGATCTTTGGTGAAAGCGAAATAGCCGATGTCAGTCTTGATGGCCACTCGCATCGCGAAGTCCATGAGAGCGCCGGGATCTGTGTTAGCCTCTCCTAACCATACATGGAAGATGTTGCCGCCGTCTACCAACGGAAAGAATTTTGAATCCGTGGTCAGCCGCTGATAGATATTATCGCAATCCGACGGTAACATGCAGCCATTCGTGTAGTAGATGGGAAGGTCACGGGAACCTGAGCAGAACTGATCGATCGCAGCTGTCACATCGCCTTTGACGACCCGGATGGCTTGGTCGTGGTAAGCATCGTCTGTCAAGTCGAGGACCGCGAATCTCTGCGCCACAGTTTCTGCCGGTGTCCGGGCGAGCGCAATCTTAAACCCATACTCAGCCGTCAGCTCATAGCAATATAGTTTGAGTTCGGTCATAACCCGACGGGCTATATCAACCGCGTAGTCGTCTTCGTGGAGCTGCTTCCCACATATGACTTCGATGGCTTCGTTCATACCGACGATACCGATCGTCCAGACCATAGAGTCGAGGTCAGCGGCTGGCGTGCCCGCTTCTCGGGTCGCTGGATCTTTTGGTCGCTGGGTAGCAAACGGCACCCGACCACCAGCTATCAACGGCGCCAACAAACTCTTCTTAAACCTGAAGACCTTGCACGCTTCCGCCATCAGCGACTTCAGTCGGTTGATGAAGATCAAGGTTCGGGACTCAACTACCATACCGTCGCTGGCATAGTAGGCGGCCCGCGGCACGTTAAGCGTGACCACCTGCGAAGACCCCATGGAGAAATGGGCGCCGTCCTTGAATTGCATCTTAGCTTCGAAATCGGGATCCGTCAAGGGATCTACCTGGAAATTATACGCGCAATTTGAACTGATGATTCCTTGTCCGGTTATAAACAGGTGTCCTTTGACATTTATAGGATCATATACTAATCCTTTATATGGAACCCAGCGAATCAACCTAATTTTTAATTTAAACGTCGGATCACTGAAAATCCCACCAAAGAAATTATGGATATCTTGTCGTTTGTTAAGCGTCAGAGTATACCTGGTTTTTCTACCGGGTCTATTATCGTGGGATATCATATAATGAAAGTTGTATCCCAGGCTACCCGTAAGCAACAAGACACCTTCAGCTAGTTCTTCAGAAATGGTGTTCATCTCGATACGTCGAATCTTAGATTCCTTACCGTTCCGGCATAAAGTCCCATCGCCACGATAGTATCCTTGAAGAAATACCCACTTATATTCTTTTGAAGCTGTGAATATAAATGGTGGAATTGTCATCTCATAACCCTTTAAAGCGATATCATTATCTTCGAACCACTTATATATATCGTAACTATGGATCGCTACTTCAAGTCCCTTACCTTCATTCTGAAGGTATTCCTTGGCGTCGTACCCAAAGACATCCTTGATGTAAGATTTAGTCTTCTCTACCAAATCAGTTTCGTGACTGCCAAAACACCAGTAGAGATGACGTTCTTTAGAGGTTTCACTTCTAGCGGATGAACCTTCAGCAGCGAACAATCCAAGTAGATAGCTTAACTTGATATCATATTCACGACCATCAACTAGAGCACCACTATACACTGGTAGATCACAATCATCCGGTAAAGTGCAATCTATGATAAGTTCGTCACCTTTCTGGAGTTCATCTCCCCGTTTCAGTGTTCCAAGTGATCCCACTGGTACCTTGTGATCATTAGTCATCAGAAGACGACGTCCACCTGCTAGGATAACTTCGTTCAAGTATCCATCATCTTTATTTTCATGGATGAGCATATCCTCAAACTTAGCAGGACCGAACGGGGTATTCACAACATCATCCAGATTAACGTCTTTTATCCGTTGTAGTTTTATGCCGTTAGGTGTTACTATCTGCATAAGACTATCTGGATGAATGCTGCACTGGTAGCAGGCCACCCCACCCTTCGAATGTCCCCGGTACGCTGGTATCATATTGTCAAAGTAGGGGGTGCCGAATTTAGCCGTAAGCTCAAACGCGAGCCCATATAGATCCTTATATGACGGTATGATTTCATCGTCCACGATCAGTTCATCTGTCCAGGTAGACTCGTCTATAAATTCAGGTTCGATCGCAATCTCCGGCTTCGGGAAGTTAAACGGCTTCCCCCAGTAGTCGCCAGCGATCATGACCTCCATGAGAGCTTTGAAGGCCAGACGAACCTCCCGTTCGAATTCGCCATAGGTCCGGTCGCTCCAAACCTTCCCCTTGAAGACCGCTGGTTTGTCTCGCCACAGTACCGGAACCCCAGGTGTCAGCTGCACTGAGCTAAATACGACTTGGCCGCCTCTCGCTACCATCATCTGGGTCATTTCATACACAAACATCTGCATGAGTTGGTAGATTTCCGGATACGATAGACCTTCGAGATATGGTGCCAAAAACGTCAGGAAATTGTAGAAGCCTTGGCCGCCGGCGAAGTTGGTTTGTGCGGCGCTAAGCGCCTTGACAGCATGGAGAATCGCAACCTCCGGGTTTTTAGCTGGTCCACTTACCGAGGCCTTCGTCCCCTCACCATCCGGCATGAGTCCATAGTAGAAGAAGTATCTCAGATCCCAATCCTGGCAGAACAGACGGGTCCCAAAATACTCCAGGTCATGAATGTGAAGGTCACCGGCGAGATGCAGCCGAGACATATCCCGTGGCATCTGACCGAGATAATATTTCTTTGAGACTTCATCCGCGATAATTTTATGCGTTGTCTCCGGATTATGTTGGAGATTCGCATTGTCACTATCAGCTGCTCCATTGATGATCTCGAAGATTCGCTTGGGATGCAGACCGACAATTCCGACCACGTTCGCGACCTGATCCTCACCATCGGCCATAAGCTCGGAGACCGTTAGGCCCCTGATCGTATCAGAAGATATCACGTCGTCATCTTCATATAACATCTTGTCAAGTTTGGTTGTGACTCGCTTAGCGATTCTCCGAATATGACTTCCGTCAAGATCCGTCAAGACGCCTTGGGTTTTTGAGAAGTCAACGTCGGATTCTAAACTCTCAACGATCTGCTGCATATCGTAGGGCTCAATAAAGCCCTTTTGGGTTTTAACTTTCATAAATTAATCTCTCCAAAGGTCACAGTCAGGATGAATCTGATAAATGTAGGATGGGGCACCGCTTCCAGGAGCATTATAGGTATCAACGACTATTAACCGGCATTGCTGGACACATCTCAGGATAGAATGCCGTATGGCACTATTCCGTGGATGTGATCCAAGACGACATGCAATATCCTTACTGGTCAATCGTTCCGTCAGACTATCAAAAACGTTGACTATCTCTTTCTGTGACATAGTGTATTTGTAATAGTTGGTACGATATATAAAGGTTATGGATACCAAAGGGTATTTATGGGGGGTAGTTTTATACCAACACGCTAACGAAACCGGCGAGAACCTTAAAATAACAAACCTAAATAAAAATGAAATTTAAGAAGTAATGTCACCTACCACGACTGGAGGAACTCCCGGGTCCGTTTTGGAAGCAGGTCCATCCTGGTCGTGGCTTCGGCAGGCGACTTGGTTGATGCTTTCAGTTTTTCGAGAGACTTCGGCCCCATACCAGGCAGACCGAGGAAAAATCCATCCACATCCGTGGTTTTGCGGTCCGGCGTAACTCCTATTTTGGGCAGGTAGGCTTCCAACGACGCTAACCTCAAAACAGTCTCCGTCATGCCCATTGTATGATAATAGTAGGAGCCGCGTGCCTGCATAGAAGCGATAACTGACGAAAACGTCTGGTAAGACATGGTGGGAGCGAGCACGTTCCCACGCCACACACAAACCCTACCGCCTTTTACGATATAGTTGCCTTCGGTTAAGAGGGCGGTAGATTCACACGCGGCCTTCATGCCAGCGAATTGCTTTTTTAAACCTTGGTAACTCCCCACGAAGTCCCCGATAGTCTTCCGCTGCACTAAAAGGGACCGGTCCCCGTTCGTCAGGAGGTAGTCTCCGTAATCCAGCTTTTGGATCCGATAGTCGATATGGTAGCGTTCAAAAAGTTTAGTGAGAGCCCTAGTGGGCTCCCTGGTATCTATGGTGATCATAAGGGATCACACATTCATGGAATTGTGGATAGCTTTTATGAGGTCTGCACCTGCTACCGCGACGTTAGCCCCGCTGAACCGGATCACTACCATCCGGGGATCGTTCCAATGCGATTCAATGGTCAGGGCGGGCCGGTCGCCCGTGCTGACCGTCGTGCCGTCGACTTCCTGGACGGTCACATAGTTCAGTGAATCTATGGTTTTTAGCATTTATATCAGCCACCAGGGAAGACCCGAGTCCTCTTGGTTAGAGTCTTCGATGTCTTCTAGTTCCTGTGTTTCAATGTCAGATGTGCATTCAGAGGGTTTCATAAATCACCAGAGAGATGGATCTACCCGGCAGCTCTCCAATATCTTAGCCGGCGTGGGATTCTCGATTTCCTCGACGAAATCATCAGCGCATACCCAATAAACCCGGTTAGCGGTAATCCGGAGTCGCTGATTATAAGGTTTCTGGGTGCGATTAATATACAGCTCCCCCACTATATCATAGGAGTATTCGATGTTGGAGGGGTAGAACCGCCCAATTTTGTTGCCGGTGGATTCGCCGCCCATCCACTCGTCTCCCATTTGGTTAACAAACAGGAGATTAAATTCGGCTTCCAACTGCCGGATCCGCAGGGTCATCTGGGAGGTCGCTTGGCCCCAGTCATCCTTGACGATAGACTTATGTCTGTTTACCTTACTCTGGTGGATAGCTTCGTGCCACCTCCACATGTGGGTGTCGTCGAAGACCAGCCAGACACGACCATTCTCCTTGGTTGATCCTGCATCCCGGTAGGTCCGTGCGAGCTCGATGGAAGCCTCTAGGTCTTCCCACGACCTGACAAAACAATATTGGGAGGGGTCAACTCCTACATTCTGGCAGGCGGGCCACGCCTCACCCCTCGACAGACTACTCACGCTGTAGGTGGGCGAATCACTGGTTGACGCCTTATATTGCTGGACGCCCGCGAAATCCAGGAAGACTCCATCGAACTCCTGGATGAACCTAGCTGCTAAGTGGCTTTTCCCAATTTTCGTCAGGCCACAGTAGCCGATTTTCAGGGAACGGTCAAATGGCACGGTTACTCCTCCCTATACACGATGAGTCTGATGCACATTTTATCTACCGCGTACCGGACGGCTTCGTCACCCGGCGTGGTATCCTGGATGACCAGGAAGTCAATGTCATTCTCGACTACCAGACCGGTGATTACCGCATTACTTTCCTCTGGACTAGCGATCCCGTATTCAACCGTGACTACCTTTCCAACGAGTCGGGTGTAAAACTGACTGTTAAGCCAGTCACAGCTGCAAGTCAATTCTTCATTTTCGGCCATAAGCGTCGTCTGGGAATCGAACCCAGTCCATCCCCCACCAGGTCGACGCAGAAGGGAGTGGATCCCCCTCAGGGGATCGCAACCACATCACCAGAGACCACTTTCGGCTTCACCTCCTGGTAGGCACCTACGAGTTCGATCCAATCGATATCACTGAACTCACCCTGGTCGTTGAACTCCCGGAGCTTCCCGAACAGGATGCTTGCGGGTTTACCGTTGAGAGCTTCTGCATTCGCCTTGAATACCTTCAGGATCATTTCGGAGATGGCCGCCCTGTCAACTTTTGGGACTGACCCATCACCTCCAGAGACGGCTAGCTCAATGGAGTCCTTGTCGAAGCTGCTGAAGTTACCCTTGGTGGTAGCGACGGCCGTGAAGGTCATGTCGGGCTGAAGATAGTCCCCGATAGTAAACGGCTCGTCTGTCACTGGCTTCCCGGTGACTCGCTCCAAGAACTCCCTGAATCGACGCTCGGGCTTCGCGCCAAACACCCGGAAGGTTATATCGAAGTTACCCGTTTTGATTCCACTCTCCGGCTCCTCAAATACCAGGACGATAACATCTTCTGTTTTGGGGCGTTCGGTGCCGTCGTCCCAGGTAAGAGGTGACGTGTCCTCTAGGAGCTGCTTCTGATCATCGTCAAGAGTCTCTACTTCCTTCCCGAGGAGTCCGGTTCCGGTCAATGCCGGATTATACGCCACGACACCTTCCCGGAGGATGACATCCCGGAGAACGATTGTATAGCGTTCGCCGGCAGTCAGTACTCCTCCCCCATACGAGAATTTCTCGTTAAATGCTGATTTTGCCAACTAATCACCTTGCACGGTTCGCTTGTGCAAACACTACATGTGGCCCATCGTATTTAAAGGTTTTGGATGGGCTCGTGGATGGCTATCGCTAGGAGTCATAGAGCCACAAAAATAAAAAGAGCCTTATAGAAGGCTCTGAAGATACTTACGGCGATTCGCTAAGTATTCTTCAAAGCTCCCGTCTGAGGATTCGAACCGCTGCACAAGTTGGAAGGCGAGACGGACCTCGGCGTCGGTTATCACTCCGCGTATCACTAGGAGATCGACTAGACCATCTATTAGGTCCGCGATTGCCCGGACCTCCCCCATCAGATTGTTCCGGGTTTCTATGAGGTCTTGGCGGGTAGCAGCGACCGGCGGGTCGGAGTCGGTATCTGATTGGAGTTTTCGCTCAATTTCTTGGAGTTCCTCAAATATTCCCACGGTTGGTACCCCTATATATAGATATTGTTCACGGTTGTTTTGTTGCGCTCACTGCGGGGCGAGGATCGGGCGCTAAGTGCGCCTCCAGGCAGAGTTTCCCATCCGCTCGATTCGTGGCAGAGTAAAACTCAAAGACGTGTCAATTCAGAGATGTCTTTGTTAACTGCTGCATCGAGCTCAACCATATCCTTAAATCCCAGCCACTTATACATTGGCATCGGGTTAGTCACTTTTGACGTGGAAACGACTTCACCGTCTTCAGTCATTTCAGTCACAATAACAATCTCTTCATCATCATTTGGCACAGTTGACAACAACACTTTCATAGCTTCGGGCTCATTTGATTCCAACGATACTCGATCTTGTGGAGAGAGATGGGGCCAGTTGACCCCAAATCTTCGAATTTTCGCTGCGGCTTGTCTGTGGTTCATCCAAACACCTCATGACATCGTAAAGTATCTATCGATTTTCTTTATCGTTGTGTAGAAAGGAACATGTTCTTCATACTTCTTGATCTTGAACCTGAGGATTAGTATCTCTTGATTCAAGATGTCATCTATCCGCTTCTTCTCCCCGTCAAACACTTCTTCGACCGAGAAATCGGAATATCGAGGGTATTCAGGCGTCTACCACACCCCCGAGAAGACCTTCATTTTCCAGGCGTCGAACTAGGTGGTAGCTGTTACCCCATCTGAGCCATCCGCGCACGGATGCTATCGACGCCCTGTATTGATCCGAGGTTATCACTCCTGTCACGACCTCGTTACGCCTGACCCTCAACATGGATCTCATCCGCTTGACCGTGGACTTCCTGATAAGTATTCCCCATGGGAAGTGTCTATACCCTAAGAAATCTATCCCGAGGGATATCGGATATATTGACCGTTTGCTGAGGGTTTGGTGAAGATTATCTCCCAAAAACACCTCAACATCTGATAATAACTCGTGCAAATGTTTTTTATCTTGGTGCAAAATTATAAAATCATCGCAGTATCTTATATAATATTTTTCATGGAGGCGATCTTTTACCATCCGGTCCAATTCGTTGAGGTACAAGTTCCCGAACCACTGGCTTGTATAATTTCCAATAGGAACGTTTTTACCGCCGGAAAAACTGAAAATTATCTCCTCTAAAAGTCCAAGAGTTCTCCTGCATTTAATCTTCTTACAGATTATGTTATATAGAGTCTCATGATCAATCGTCGGGTAGAATTTGGATACGTCCATCTGGAGACAGTAGGCCCCAGAACCAACGGCCCGAATGAACTCCATGGTTCGGCGGCTGCCTGCGTGAATGCCTTTTCCAACTCGACATGAGTATGAATCGTAGATAAACATCCGATCCCATATGGGGGCCACGACGTTCATTATAGCGTGCTGGACAATTCTATCCGGGTTGAAAGGCAACCTGAATATCTCTCGCTCTTTGGGCTCGTAAATCATCATTCTCGTATACTCAGAGGTATGGAACGACCCATCTAAGAGCGATGCCCGAATCTGGCCGAGATTCCGGTCTAGGTCAGACTCAAAACACTTCACCGTATCTTGCCAGCTCTTCCCCTTCTTTGCTTTGAGGTAGGCTTCATAGATGTTCATGGGATCTACGATCTTATCGAATAGGTTGCCATGTCGTCTCATGATGGTGTTGGCCCGGGCAACGTTCTCCTTCGATACTAGCTGCCCAGTCCCTCCGTATTGTATTTCGCCTTTTGGGCGAGGTTGGCGAGTTCAGCCAGGAGTTTACCCCAATTCTGGACCCATGATGTCCTGGATCCACGACTGCCTGCGTGCCGATATTCGAATTCGCATTCCAGCGATAGTGATTCGCATTCCGACACCGTGAGCTGCAATTCGACCCATTCGTCCAATTACCGCCTGCATGCAGTGTCCAACTCCCCAACCTATGACACAAATTTCTATGTCACCGTGATTTGCTTCGCTATGCGGACTCCACGACCGCCCGCGCGCCGACATTCGAACCCGCATTCCAGCGACAGCGACCCGCAAACCGACACCGCGAGCCGCAATGCGACCCATCCGCCCAACCACCGCCCGCACGCAGCTTGGAGTCGCCATATGTACCCTGTTTGTACAGCGACCCCTTTGATCCGGGAAGATCTTCCCATGACCACGCAGGATCTACCGTCGGATCTGTGAGCCCATCAATCCGGAACGATTGGTCCGATAACCACTGCCACATAACTCCACAACAGTCGAAACACCCGCAATTGGATATCATGCTCCGGCCCGCAGTATCGAGATGGTGGCCTGTCGTTCCGGGGTCAGCAGACCCGGCGATATTGGTTTCTTCGTTGCTCCCGGCGGCGAATAGCTGGAACTCAATATCTGTCGGCAGTCTACATCCCACGGCACCGCAATCATCGACGAAATCCATCCAGTTCTGATTATCGGTGATCGTGCCGCCGTTCACACTGGCAGTGTTGACGCCAGTCCCAGATATCAGGTATATCATGACCCAGACGTTGGCTTCTTCACACCAGGTCATCCCTTCAGGGGCCGCTATTCCTTTGGGTCTATGTAACAGATCCCAGATCGAGCCGCTTCGACCGTCGCCGCAATGGATGTCGCCCTGGACGTGACTTATGAAGTCGTGCCCAGCCGGAAGGGAGGTCATGTTTGCAGGAACACAGTGGAACCCGCCAATTTTTCGGAACGTGCCCGCCCCGTATCCAGATGGGCCGGACGAGTTGGCGGAAATCTTGACGTCGGGGTCGTCGCCAGATAACGGCACACAAGCATATATGTAGAAATTTACGCCAGCGCGGTTGGATGCAATGCGGTAATCGGTCCCTGATATGGTGTCCCAAGTAGCTTCGGCTGCAAGGTTATACTCAGATGATGTAGATTTTATATATCTGGCCCCATTGATCCAGACCTCGAAGCCATTGGTGGGAGAGACGAGGGTATCTCGGTCTCCAGCTTTCATCGACCATCTATCATCCTGCCAGCGCGAATAGGGGGATGCTCCACGAGCTGGTAGCGCGGTATCCCACGCCGCCGCGCCTCGGACCAGGATATGATGCTCAGTACTGCCTAATGTATCGAGAATCGCAGACGGAGTCGATACCCCTCCGAACAGAGGCCGGTCGTCCCGGTAAATGTAACTGTTGGAGCCGTCGTCGGCGTCATCGATATGAACCGATCCCACCCGATGATAGACCAGGCAGATCGGGACGGTATTGGCGACGAGAGCCGGAGCCGTCGGTGACGCGTCCTCTGCGCCCGTCGAGATCGCCAACGCCCCCGCGTCGGTGAGATAGACCCGATCAATCCGGGGGTTGGCGGAGGGAGCAGTCATAGTTCCAGTGCTGCCCCCCGCGAAGCTCACTAGAGCCCCGTTGATGTAGGCCTGGAACCCCGCCACGTAGATGGTCATATCGGGCGTGTCTTGCGCCCTGGGAGCCCCCTTCGCGACGGTATCCGTTATAAGTTTTTCCAGATATCCTAATTCGGATATTGAACCTATCATCCAGATGTTAGCGTTCGTAATCGTGGAGACGCCCGCTCCCACATGGATGATAGCGAGCGGCACGCCAGCGGTCCCACTTAGATCCGCGGGGTATGGTGCCTCAAATTTCTTGTAGTTAGTTTCGCCTGGCGGGGAGATTGCAGCCGCCGTTCCCTTAGCGATCGTCAGAACCCCACTGGAGTTTATATACAGGATATCAAGTCGGGGGTTGGTGCCGTCCGCTGCATCCACGGCGACATTAGTCGTAGCAGCATATGTACCTGGCACGTTGTTCAGCAGGTACGTTCCAGCTGCCACATCCACGGACATGTTGGCGCCGGCTGCACGCTGAGTGACAGTTAGACCGCTCCTCACGGAATATCCAGCGAGCGCCCGGCTCACTACCATCCACATGAGGGGTTGGGATGTCTGGTCGCGGGCTATCGTCTGGTCGAGTCTCGAGATGTCGGTCATAGTTCTACTCCACGGCAGCGGATCTCCACAAGCGGACTAAGTTCGCCCGGCGACTGGCCAGGAACTCACCGATGGTCTCTGCGGTCTCATCTTGAAAGTCAGTAACATTCGCATAGGCAAACTCATATTTGGGCTCAGTTAGAAGACCAGACACAATCAGGATATCAATTAAGGCTTCGATCCGGGTGTTCATCCGGGCAATTTCCTGGATGGTCGCGTTTTCAAAAGATACCCCAGGCAGGTCACCTGGGTTGACTAGGTCGCCGTCGATGGGTCGCTCAGGGGTCTCCTGTAACTTCTCAATTATACTGTCAGTAGGATCCATGGTTACTCCGGTCCGCTTATAATGTCGCTTAATGGGGCGAAGTTTGGAGTCTTAGTGTGTTCAGACTGTTCGGTTTTGAGCTTAATACCCTTCTCCAGCATTTTCTGGTTCATGTGTTGGGTCCGGGCAATCCTTTCGGCATATTTCTTCCGCTGGTCACTCGTCTGGACGATCCGGTCATATTTATCCACCGGGATAATTTTCATGGTCGGAACTTCACGAGCCTGTTTAGTCGTGGTGTCGATTTCGAATACACTAATTACCAACACGGAATAAGAGCCGATTTCGTCGTTTTGCTCTTCCATCCAGTGCCAGGAATATTTGTTGACGCCACATTCCAGCTTATTTTTGAGATTCTCCTGCAACAGGAATCCCTCGATTAGTTTGGGTTCGATTTCGTCGAATTGACACCGTTTAGTTTCCATGGTTTCGCGATATTGTACCATATAGTTTCCTCCAAATAGAACTGTGATTTAAATGTCTGTGATGTAATATTTTGATGACACCGATCCATTAACACTGCATTTAACGGATCTGCCCCCACCAGCGGTCTCTGCGATCGATATCTGCAAGGTGTTTTCAGATCCCACGTTGATCAGAGACGTGATATCAACATCATTTATGGAATCACCGGGATAGTAGTCGATGAATGGCGACCCTGGAACATGACTCCCATTGCATTTTATAGAGACGTCCATGTATCGGATGGATCCGACTTCAACGAATGTCGGATCGTGTATGATACTATCATCGTCTGCGGTTTCTGTGTAGACGTCAAGGGGGCCGGGTTGGGGGTTGTCGGTGACTGAATGATTGCTGTGTCCGGTGTGGGTGGCGGTGGTCTGGCCGGAGACGTCGTGAACATGCCCGGCCGATGAAACTGATGCAGGCGTTGCCCATGGATAACTGTGATTGTGATCCTCAACAGATTCCACCGATACTGATATGTTATGATTGTGACCAGACGATGCAACTGATGCAGGCGTTGCCCAAGGATATGAATGATTATGATCCTCAA
>Ga0172382_10009718_pt1 | contig 13055 bp, 13 predicted proteins | sample Leawel138RmetaG_FD_122245 | JGI IMG/M metagenome (GOLD analysis project Ga0172382, IMG submission 122245) | Leachate microbial communities from a municipal landfill in Southern Ontario, Canada - Leachate well 138R metaG | ecosystem: Engineered > Solid waste > Landfill > Unclassified | place...
CATGGTGGAGCGGAGCCAGGAGCTGTCCATCACGGATATGTTGAAAAAGACATCAACCTAGTTGTGGCCAAACGTGTCAGGGAACTGCTCAAGGAGTACCGTCCGGATATCACCCGGGAGGAGGACGTCACTCTTGATTCAGGTCCTAGGACAGCGAAAATAAGAGACAAATACGATTTTTGCCTGAGCATCCACTTCAACGCCAACGCTGGCAACCGAACGGAGTGCATTCACAGCATATATTCAGAGCGTGGGAAAAAGCTGGCCGAAAGCATATGCAAGGAGCTTGGACAAACGCTAGGACTTCCGCAGCGTGTTTTCTGCAGGGAAGGGCAAGCCGGAGACTACCACTTCATGCACCGGCTGACCGGTAGTACAACAACTGTTATTGTGGAGTGCCTGCCGATAGACACGGAATACCGGAAACTCCATATTGAGAATATTGCCCTGGCCATAGCCAGAGGATACAGAAATTTTACAGAAAGTTGACTCCCTGTACCATCCCACTCCCTGCGCACAGTCCCCGAAAGGGGGCCTCTTTTAACCTATCCTTCTATCTCGTCATACTGGTTGTACCGTTTCCGGGATGGGGATGATGACTCCCCAAATTCATACCCATCCTGGAAACCCATGTTTCCGGCTAAACGGTCGTATAACAAATCCTTACTCCTCTGTTGACTAAGAAGGTCAGCCAGCTGTTCGGGAGAAAGCTTATTACAGTGGTTACCTATGTACTCATTTACTTCTTTTGGACGAACCAGAACGAGGCCCCATTCCTGATGGGCCTCTCTTTGGTCTTTGAACCTTTTTTCTAACCCTTTTAAAAACCCATCTCTATAACTATCCCTTTTACCGGTTGTATCCATACCCTTTTTTCGGAATTCCCTGCAACACCTCATCCCCCCCACTTTAATGGCCTGAAGGGCGAATTCATATACTTGTTTTGCTATTTCTGCGTCTTCTCCTGTCCCTACGAATCCCATCATCTGTTTATTCGACCCCCCAAAGTCAAAGATAACTGATGCGCACCGAAAGTTTTCTGCGATAACTCTATGTAGCGAGATTTTCCACCATAATTTCCGGCCGTAATTTCCCCCATATTCTATCCTGGCTTCCTTCTTCTCCTGAATTTCTACGTCCCTCATTTCCAACCCGTATCTGGCCATTAGCTCCTGAGCCATCATCATTGCCGTATGGGCCTCTTCCTGTGAAGGGTTATTCCCGGCCTTTGCCAAAATCTTTCTGACTTTCTCTGCCATTTTCTGTGTTTTGTTATCCATTCCCATTACCTCCTAAAGTGATTATACAAATATTATAAGAGAAATCTCAACGGATGTAAATGGTTAATTCAAAAATATTCTCCAGTAAAATTTCAGAATACTGGAGAACTTTTATAGTGATTATATATTATACCCTATTTTGAAAATACCTCCCTTATCTTTTCTATTACCGGGTCATTTGGTTCCCATTCCCATCTTCCCTCCCCTTTTTCACAGTTTGCTCTAAGCCATTTTCTTATCTTCTTCGAATCAATCCCTAGCTCTATTGAAAGTTCCTTAACAGTTATTATTTGCCCTGTTATTCCCGTTTTCTCCTTCCGGGTATTCCGTATATTATTTTCAGATTTATTTCTCTTATTTCGCTTTATACGGCCCTTCCTGGACCCCTTTCCCCCGTCCGGCTGTTGTTCTTCAATAGGTACGGGATTTTTAGAGTGTTTTCCAAGCTCCTCTTCAATCTCTGATATTAATTCCTTTAGGTCTCTGTCAAATTTTTCATCCGGGTATCGGGGTGAATTTTCAACAGCTTCATTTGCTGCTTTTCCTATTACTCTGGCCATTTTACTACCTCCCAAAAACAGATTTTTTAAATCATCGACAACCATTTTTGAAACATCTTTCTTTTCCCTAAGGACCCTAATTATCCCCTCATCAATCCTGTCCTCAACAATTAAGTGTATATGGGTTACTTTGTTCTTTTGACCTATCCGATGGAGCCTTGCTTTTGCTTGTAAATAGTCATTCAAACTATATCCCAAAGAGTAGAAAATTGAGGTATCAGCTGAAGTAAGGGTTATCCCAACACCTCCTGTTCTTATCTGTGATACAAATACCTTCACCTCCTTTTTGTTTTGAAAGTCTGATATGTATAATTCTCTTTCAGATTGTTCTGTATCTCCTGTCAAAACCCTGTGAGATATACCCATTTTTGTGATGATATCCGATATTGCTTTTATTTCCGGTCTAAACATTGCAAATATTACTACCTTTTTACCTTTCTCTATTAAGTCGGATAGGGTTTCTTCAAGGAGACTTAGTTTTTCGTTACCTACATTAATTATTTTTCCATTTTCTTCATCTTTCAGGAATCCTCCTGTTATCTGCTGGAGTCGGAGGATTTGGGTCAATACAATTGGGGCGGTTATATATCCCCCATCAATTTCAAGAATACTCTTTTTAACCATTTGGTTATATATAGAAAGAGTGGAATTTTCTAATTGTGTATACAAAAACTGGTCTGTTTCCTCTGGTAGGTCAAGAGCTTCACTTTTTGTTACTCTGTAGGATATACTATTTAACTTTTCCATAAATTCCTTTTCTAGCTCCGGGTCGTAGTATGGGTTGGGTTTATTGGTTCCGGGAATGGTAGGAATAATTCTTAATCCTATTATTTCCTTGTTATAGTATCCCCCCATTACTGCATATCTATCCCTTACCTTTCCGAAATGGGTTCCAAATATTGTTTTATCCAAAAACTGGTATTGAGATACTATGTCAAGAGGGTTCTGACTTATTGGGGTTCCAGTTAGTATCATTTTATATATCTTTCTTTTCCCAAGTTTTATTATAGCGGAAGACTGTTTAGTTCTTTTACTTTTTATTTTTTGGGATTCATCTAGGATGATAAAATCAGGATACCATTGACGGATTATATCATCTGGATTTGCTCCCTTCCTTTTTTTACTTTCACAGTCTTTATTAGATTTTTCTCTTTTCCATACTGTTTCATAATTAGTAACTATAACATGAAGTCTTTCCGGTTCAAATTCTGGAATTCCGCTCTTTCTTTTTCTCTTACTTGTTAATACTTCAACCTGGTATGGAAAATCCGAATGTTCATCAAACTGTCTTTTCCATTCAGAAAGAACCGATAGGGGGGCAATTATTAGAGCCTTTTTAATCTGCCCTAATTTATATCTCATCCCTAATACTGCTATTGCAGATAATGTTTTACCTGTTCCCTGTTCCATAAAAAGTGCCGATGAAGGAAGGGTCATTCCAACATCAAATGCAACTTTTTGATGGTGGTATGGTATGGATTTAATTGGCATATCCATATCAGTATGTATATTTCCTTTTTTAATTTCTGTTGACTGGTTAATTAGAGAAAGTTTTTCATCATCCTGTTTGGACTTATTATCGGTCCATTTTTTAAAATCTTGAATCTCTTTTTCCGCTTCCGGGGTAACTAATTCGAATTTAGACCATTCCTTAATTATCCTTTCCTTCGTTTCCTTATTATTGAGGTATCTCCAGGCCCTTTCTGACTGAATCCATCGGGGAGATGGAATCTCATCCTTTAATTCTAAATCCAAATTATTACCTTTTCTGGTATATAAATAAAACTTACCTTCTTTCGGTTTATAATCCAAAACCAATTTTCCAGAAAAGGGGTTATTTCCCTCTTCCGATTTACTAACAACCAGTTTAATTTCATCGTATTTTATCCCATGGGAAAGAAGCTGTTTTGAGTATTTCTTTAACATTTTATATGCTGCCTGTTCCTGATTATAAGTCCATCGTTCCCTTTTCATTAAATCACGGGCGAATGTGGTATCAAATTTATTATACCCCATCCCATCAACTGAAACAGCTCCATCACAGTATTTCAATAAAAGTCCTACTGATTCCCTGCATTCCACTGCTTCACCTTCTCCCAATGTAGTATAATATAATTATACCAAATCCTTTCCGTATTGTAAATAGTATTTCAAAAATTTTTTACAGAGCTTTTAACGAAGTCAATTGCCTGTCCAACAGATGTAACAACTGTGGCAAAACCTCCGGCAGTATTGATTTGATTAATCCTGTATATTTGAAAATCGGTAACTGTATTTTCGCGACCGGGAACTTTAACCTCTAAACCGATAAATACCCCTTTATAACATCCCATTATATCTGGAAGACCTTTTACTTGAAAAGGTCCCCCATGAGTTTTTATAAAAAAGGACCCCGGAAAGTTTTTCTTGATATGTTTAATTATATTCTTAACTATCCTGGACTCATCCATTTAAAATTACCTCCTATAAAAAAAGGGAGGCAGAGCCTCCCCGATACCCCATTATTTTTCATCATCCTTTTCAAGTTTTCGGATTAAATCCGGCTTTTTATCTTCTTTTTTAACCTTAATTCCTCTTTCCCTACATTCTGCTTTTAAGTCTGCTTTTGTCATCTCTGAGTAGTCTATCTCGTCCCCACCTTCATCCTCATCGTCTTCATCGTCGTCTTCATCGTCTTCATCGTCATCCTCTTCCTCTAAAGCTGCGGCAATAAAATCTCTAACCTTCTTTGCTTTTTTCTTGTCGGTTTTACTAAGCTCAGAAAGGTCAATGTCATTCTCCTTTGCAAAGGCTTTAAGTTCCGATAAATCCATTTCCTCTAAGTCTACCCAATCATCCTCGTCATTGGTATCATCATCATCTGTATCAATATCTTCGTCATCACTTAATGGAAATACCTCCTGAACCTTTGACTTTTTCTTACCATCGTATACATCATGGTATACGGAAACCCCAAATTCCCCATCGACCAATTTGTCTAAATCAATGTCAATTGTTTTTTCCGGAACTGGTAACCCCATTGATATTAGGGTACTTTTCAGATTGAATAGAGCCTGTGGTTGAAGACTGGTTGTATGGTAGAGGGTTTTACCATCATGTTCTCCCCCAACAACTTCTAAGGTCCAATTCAAATAGGGTTTTCCTGAATCCTCCCCAACCTCCTCCGTAACTTCATTTACCCTTACCTTATAATCACCTTCGGGTATTAGGGTCCTTGTTTCCACATCGGTCATATCAACGGTGATTATCCTCTTTTTCTTCCTTTTACTCGTCGCCATCTTCGTTTAACTCCTCTCCAATTGATATTTTTAGTAATTTATCATAACTAGGGTCAATAATGAGCCTAGGAATATCCCCATCTACCTCTGGGTCTTTTCTAATCTTCGTAATGAATCTTGAGTGGGGACCAATCCTCATACAGTATTGGGGAACATAAATAGTTTTGGTCTTTTTGGTCTTCCTGTTTTTTACGGTTTTCTCAACCTCCCTAATATAGGTATTTCCTTCAATGTCAACTGCTGCATTTAGAATTTTTGCTACTGAAGGAATTACATAAGGGCCAACTTCCGGGATTAATTCCCCCTCATCATCTATATCCTCATCATCCGTTGAACTAATTCTATCTTGAGCTGTGAAACAAACGTTCATTTCCAAGTCCCTGTAATTCAGTATCCAGGTTTTCATTAGTTCGGATACATCCCCCCAAACCCTCCGTGAGGTACTCCCCCCTCTAGGACCTTTTATTTTTGATAAAACTAAGTCTTGTGCTTGGGTTGTAGTATCCCACCCAACTGATTTATATCCTCGGGGATTTTCTACCAGATACCAATATAATTCTTCTACATCATCCCATGATGTAACTTGAATTACCTTTGTATCATCCCTACTTCGTATTGTTTTTGTCCCCTTATCCCTAAAATCTAGTACCAAAAGGGGTTTTGGAAATGTCCCTAACAGATGAGTTTTTCCCGTACCGGTACGGCCATATGCACAAACCTTCAGATATATTGGAACCTCATCTACGCTGACAATCCTTTTTTCCAAGTTAGCAAATTTTCCCCCACTGTTTGACCCTATGGTTGTTGACCTTTTTTTAACCTTCGTCGCCATCGTCAATTTCCCTCCTTTCATCAACTGGTTTATATTCGTATCTCCTGATAAAGGCAGCATCCAGGCCCAATAATTCCGCCTGGCATAATGCCCTGTATCCACATCCATTACATACCATTTTATTGGTAACCCTATACGGATAGTATTGCAATTTATCAATTATAGGACCAATAGTTTTAAGCTCTGTTTTTATTCCATCAATTAACCTTTCTGACTTAGGAAGATACCTTCGTAAATAGAAAATATTCTTACTGGCCCTTTGTAATTCCTCTTTATAATCAGAAGGTTTAAATCCATTTTCGATTATGGTATCATAGTAGGTATCATAGTCGGTGTCGATGTCCTTAGCCCTGCTTATTCCTCTACCGTTTACTAAAACCCTTGGAATTGTTGGGGGTTTTGTCCGGAGGTAATTCCACAATATCCCATCTATTTTATATCCTAATATTTCAGAAACTACCATATATATGGAAGACTGGAGGTCAAAGAATCTCTGTTCCTCCGAGGGTATTTTTTTATGGGATTTATGTTCGGTTACCCAACACCCTTTTTTATCCTTTATTATCAAGTCTATCCGGCCTTTTAAGTATATATGGGGAATTACCTCCACCGGATTATCAGAAAAGTCTAGCTCAATTGCGAGGGGCTTTTCAATGTAGTTCTTGTATTTTCTAACATATCCCTCCATTATCCGTAAGCATTCTTCCGGTAAATCTCCTCCATAATAGTCCCTTTCCTCTTCCATTAGGCTATCCCATTTTTCTCTGTATTTTTCGATTGGCTTCCTCCAATCCTTCCCCGTGTAGTAATTTTCAAGCATCTCATGCAAAAGGCCTCCCCTTTCCAAAGGAACGGCTTTTAGCCGGGGTTCGATACCCTCTACATATTTGTAGTAATAAGCCTGAGGACATCTTTTCCATAATTTAATTTTCGATACCGATAAAACTACCATAGTATTTCTCCCCTTTGTACTTATAATTATATCATAGTTTTTAATTTGTTGGAATGCGGAAAATTCTTAGCCCTTCCATTCTTTACCTGCTCCCCAAGGCCCTAGTTTTATTTCAACCTTAATGGGAACGGTTACAGATGTATGGAATACTCTCTCTATTAAGTCCATATCTTCCATTATTTGCTTTACCTTTGGAACAATTAAATCTTCATACCCCTCTTTAATCCATCCAAAAGCAGCATCATGGACCAAACCTGCCGGTAAAAACTTATCCTTGTTTAACCTACTACACCTTATTAAGCCAAGAAACATACACATTTGGGAGGCAAATCCCTGAACCGGAGAATTGATAGACTGTCTTTCCGCTTCCTGTCTAACCTTTTTATCCATAGAATTTATTTCAGGTAACCTTCTTTTCCATCCCAAAGGATTCCTAACATACCCATATTTTTTAACTAACCTTTTTTGTCTGTCATGCCAACTCAGTAACCCCGGATACATCTCAAAAAACCTATCCCTATATTCCCTAGCATCATCATCTGATAAGTCAACTTCGTATTTATCCCTTGCATACTCCCTAAACTTTTTCCACCACATTCCGTATAGGAACCCGAAATTAACGGCCTTGGCCTTCTTCCTCATATTTTTATCAACCTTATCTACTGAAACACCAGAAACCCCCGAGGCGGTTTTTGAATGGATATCTTCTCCAGTCTGGAAGGCCCTTTTCATATTTTTTTCATCCGCAATCATTGCTGCTACCCGGAGTTCAATCTGTGAATAATCCGCCTCCATTAATACCCATCCGGGAGGGGCGGTGATTAAAGACCTTATAAAAACATCTCGGGGAACTTGTTGGAAGTTTGGGTCCGTACAGGATATTCTTCCCGTAACAGTCCCATGTATCTTATAATTAGGGTGCATAAAGTTGTTCTCATCCATTAATTCGCCCCAACTATCTAAGAATTGGAGAAGTTTAACCTGTTCCCTGTAATCCAATAACTTTTGAATAATGGGATGTTTATCTTTTAATCGGGGGAGGACATTTTCTCCCGAGGTTGAGGGTTTCCCGGTTGCGGTTTTTTCCAGAACAGGTAGTTTTAAATCTGTGAATAGCAATTTAGCAACCTGTTGGGGGGAGTTCCAGTTTAGCTTATCGGTTCCGGCTATCCTGTTTAAATCCTCCAAACACCTTTTGACCTTCCGGCTGCATTCCTTCAGAGACTTAGGGTATTTAAGGGTATCCACATATATCCCTCTTAATTCAACCTCTTCCAGTATCCGGGATGCAGGCATTATAAGTTTTCGGTATATCCTGTGTAAATAGGAGTCTTCCTTTAGTTGCTTTTTAAAGATGAAGTATAATTTTCTAGTATAATGTACGTCATATGCACAATACTCGGCTAGCTTTTTTAGGGGTACCTCTTCCTTATCAATGGGCATTTTTATTTCATACTGCGGTGCTCCAAAGTACATTTGGGATAGAGGTTTTAATCCCAAGGGCCGGTTCTCATCCAGAGTATATGCAGCTAACATAGTGTCAAAGGTTTGGCTAGGACAACTACCAAACTTTGAAGTAAGGTATTTATTATCAAATTTTCCATTATGGGCCACACAGGATTTATTTTCAAGAGCGATGAGGAGAGTTTTAATAATCTTCCTCTGTATATCCGGTTTTATAAAGGGGCTTCCGGGATAGGATAGAGGAATAACCCAGCTCCTACTTTTGGTTGATAATCCTATACAATATATCTCTCCCTCTGGGGACAGGTAATCATCTGTTCCAGAAGTCTCAATATCATAGGATATAACTTTTGAGTTTCTTATGTCCCTAAAACAACTTTTTATAAGAGAGGAACTATTGGCTAATGTCCATTTTATCCCTTTAGGCTTATCTAATTTTCCTCTAACCAAGTTTCCAAACCGGGTAATATCCGCATCGAATAAAGGCTTTAAACGGGGTTGTCTTAGTGCGGCGGATGGATGTATGGTAATGAGGTATTTTACTCCATCTTTCTCCACTATCTCCCCTCTGTGTTTCATTATTCCTGACTTTTTAAAAATGGCTTGAAAGGCAGTTGCTCCTACGATTAGTCCATACTGTGGATTTACTAATTCAATTTCCCTTAATAGGTAGTCTTTGCAAGCAGTAACCTCTTTTTTGGAGGGAGTCCGGTTCTCTGGAGGCCTACACTTTACAGCATTAGTTATGAATATCTCTTCTCTTTCAATTTTTCCTAGTTCCCTTAAAGCCGTCTGCAGAAGTTTCCCAGACCTACCTTGAAAGGGTTTACAGACATCATCCTCTCTTTGGCCGGGGGCCTCTCCCACTAATATGAGGTTACAGGGACAGGGTCCTTGTCCAATTAGGCAAACTGATTGAGCGGTTTCACACAGGGTGCATTTTTCACATTCGATGTTCCTGAGCTTTTCAATACAACTAATCCGATTCTTTATATTTTTAGACATTTGTCACTCTCCTCGTCATACCTATTTACCTCAATCCCAGCCATATTCAATAGCTCTATTCCATCAGTCTTTCGGTATTGCTCAAGGAATATTACTCTTCTAATTCCGGCATTTATTATCAGCTTTGAACAAGAAAGACAGGGGGACAAAGTAACATACATGATTGATTCCTGTAGACTAATACCGGCCTTTGCTGCAAATGCTATCGCTCCTGCTTCTGCATGGACTGTTCTAACACATCCCCCATCCTCCCCGATAATACAGCCATCATCAATACAGTGAGGAAGCCCCGAAGGGCTCCCCACATATCCAGTTGATACTATTCTGCCTTCTTTTACTATTACACAACCCACTTTTGCTCTATTGCAGGTTCCTCTTTGGGAGATTAATTTTGCAATCTCTATATTCAGTCTGTGCCTGGATATCCTTTCCATACATCTCCCTCCTTAAAATACCCCGTCGGCATCTTTTTGGTATATATGCAATGATGCAATGAACTGTGTAAAGCTGCCGACGGGAACACCAACCTTATTTGATATAAATTGTTGTAACCTGAACGATAGGTATACATCATTCTGGAAATGGGTTACAAAATCACAAGACCTCATAATATAAACCATATTTAGTTTATCTTGGCGAATCTGGAAAAGGTATCCTAATGAACATGGAATTCTGAGCTTTCCCCCTCCCCCCATTACATCCTTTGGGTTCCAAACAGATAGATAAGCCTGCCTTGTTCCAGGGTCCTTTTTAAGTAGACTGATTGTCTGGTTTAATCCGTCGTATTGATTATACCTTTCATTATAGGTATAATCGAAGCATCCTTCGGAGTTAATAAATTGTGACCAAACATCAGGCCTCAGTTTCCAAGCTTCTCCCGGATTTATTACGGTATTTGAAGCTTTGACTCTCTCCCTGAACTCTGCAGAGGCCCAAGGCTGTGTAGGAGTTAGGTCATGAGTGTCTGGCTCTGTAACCGTATACATATAGTTCTGCAATTCCAAGGTTTCAAATTCAGTCTTACCCTCTATATGCTTATTCTGATAGGTTTTAGGGTAAACCCGAATACCCATTTCCACTATATCCCTTATTATCTCCCCGTGGGCCTCTTTGAAGTTTCTGTATATTCTCATCACTTCACCTCCTTTACTAGGGTTTCATAAAATCTATCAACACCCGATACCGGTTTTACCAATCCGGCCCTTTTGGCATTAAAAAACTTAACCTGTGATTTATACTTAGAGAAGGACGGTTCTTTGTCCCCAAGATGTAGCTATTCCATCCTTTTTGGACGTCCTTATTAAATACCTCATCTGAATATTCTATATCTTCTGGGTATTTATATATCAGGTAAAATCTTGCAATAGTAGCCTTCATCCATAAATCAGATATAAATAATAATATCTCTACCTTATCCCCAAATTTCCCCTCCAGATACCGGCAAATTGCCGAAATAAGCAGAAAGTCAGCCAGGGATTTTTGGGGGAACTCCAAGCTTCTGAAATATATGGTTAATCTGTTGAGGGGAACCGTTTTAAACCCCATTCCTATCAGACAGGGTCCATGACCATGCTTCGATTTATATCCGGTATTTAAGAAATAATCAGATTCTATAACCCCAAATTTTAGTAGAGTTTGGCTAATTTTATAAACCCACTCTTTGAACAATTGAGGGTCTATATAGGTCCTTATTAAGTGTAGAATCTTCTTATCAGAATATCCAATTTCCTCCAAACATAGGTTAATCTTTGAACTTGGTACCTCAATCATCCGACTCGAAAGGTGGAGAAAGGCCCCTCCCCTTTTATCCTTCTTATATGCTCCTGAACCTTCTGTTTTAATGAATTCTTTGTTGATATTAATCCATACCTGTTCCAGATTCTCCATGTACTATACCCTCCTTAATAATATTATACCATACTTTGACCGTTATTTAAACCAGAAAATTCTCCGCAAAAATGGTTCGGAAACTCAAAGAAAAAGCCGGATTAGCCCGGCTTATTTCTATATTATCTGACGATTGAATAAAACTGTTTAAACTGGTTTACTGCTTTTTGTCCTAATACTGCGATTGCTTTTTCCCCCGTACCTTACTATAAATTCGGCTGTTTTGGTTGCTGTTTCGAAGGATGTTTTCATTTCCTGTTACCTCCCTGTTAATTAGTATATATACATTATATCACCAATCACACGGATTGTAAAGGGTTTTCTCAAAAATATTTTAAAATTCTAAGAGGCATTCTGACGGATTTTTGTCCCAACGAATCCTGTTTATTGCGGGATGTCTAACGGCCAAGGTGTCTTTATACTGCTCCATTCCAGATAGAGTAATAACCTTTTTATAATACTTTTTCTTAAAGTTCCGGCTTATATCCTCTCTCAGCTCATCGGTCATCCCGGAAGTATCCCCTATCTTTACTAATTCCCTTCCAGACCGGTGTTCTAAACTCTCTAATTTAACACCATATTTTTTCTCATGTCTTTTCAAATCGGAGCTTTCCATATAGATACCATATACCACAGAACCTATCCATCCATTGAAATAAAACTTTGTAACGGGTTTCATACCATCTCTCCCAGCCCCTTGCATATCATCAGGATTAATCTCTACCAATGAGCCGGATTCATTCTCCCAGTATTTCCAACCGGCCTCGTTTTTCCCCTTATAATATTTTTCAGCAGGTACCGTACCCAATATGATGAAATCTCCCTCAAATGCCTTCTTACATTTTACCCAATACCCAGCAGCCCTTTTACCTCTACCCTCAAAGGAAAATAGATACTCCTTATGGAGATGTTTCAATACCCCACCTTCTTCCCCAGAGTTTAGCCATTCCTCCAGTATTTGCTCCTTATCCTTGTAAAAGGTTTTAACATACCAAAGAGTATGTAACCTGTCCCGGTGGTTTTTAAACCCGTTGAAGAGGGTTTCGTATAGGCATATCCTATGATATTGGTTATGAGAATTCAACCTGTTTTTAAAAACCGGCATATCAAAACACCAAAACTCTATCTCCGATTCATAGTTCACAGGTTGGTCCACCCTATTGGGGTTTAAAGCACCGGATAACTCAGCAGCAGTTTTTTCTGGGTGGTATATTTCAACATCGTAGGAATTCCCAATGAAGGGCCGGGGGAACTTCCAGGAGGCCATTGTTGGTAAGTTATGGGTTATCTCTAAAGGAACATTTTTGTTCTTCCTCCCGGAGTTTCTACTGAATATCCGGTTTCCTCCACCTGTGATAAATAGTTGACCTCTCACTCCATCCCTTTTTAATTGAATACACCAATCCGGGTCCTTCAGTAACCCATTAACCTTATCAGGGTTATTCAACTCTTTTGGATTCATAGGAAAATATAGAATCATCCTATTACCACCCCATTTCTCCTGCCATTATTATACAGTTTTGATTTACCATGGTTATTGCCATTATGGTTAATATTATAACCACCACTACTATACCTACTCGGCAGATTCTATCCATTCTGGTTTCTCCTTCTCTATGTATTTTTTAACTTTGGTATAATGCTCTTTACTAATCTTACCATAATTCTTTATCCCCATTTGGTGCATATGCCTTCGGGTCCTATAGTTGTAATAATCCGGGTTACTCCTGATGAAAGGAATGCTTAACGCCCATATAGACCCTTTAAATACCTTTTCATCGTTAGTATTCCTTATAA
>Ga0172382_10009721_pt1 | contig 13051 bp, 16 predicted proteins | sample Leawel138RmetaG_FD_122245 | JGI IMG/M metagenome (GOLD analysis project Ga0172382, IMG submission 122245) | Leachate microbial communities from a municipal landfill in Southern Ontario, Canada - Leachate well 138R metaG | ecosystem: Engineered > Solid waste > Landfill > Unclassified | place...
CATCTCGAGAAAGCTGCGATGGTGCGTGTAGCGAGCCTGATCGTCCCCCTCGAGCGGATTGTTGGAGAGGTAATCGTGGAAGCGTTGCAGGATGTGCAGGCGGTTCACATGCACGACCTGAGGCTCGTAACTGACGCCGAAGTACTCCAGAAAGTCCTCTGCGGCGGAAAGTTCTTCCATTGCTTCGTCGAGGGTGAGTTCGTCCATGATCAGGCTCCGTATTCAGGTGGCGATTGAGGTTTGGGAGGCTTCTGCTGCGGCGCGTGCAACGTCAAGCAGGACCTTGCTGCCGAGGCGGTCGGCATCGTCGATCTGCACCAAGGGCTGAAGAATGTTGAGGGCAGCATTGATGTCGCCTTCGCGCAGCCGGATATAGGCTGCGGCCTTCAGTGCGGAGAGATAGAAGCGCGTCAGCGTCATTGACTGGCTTGCTGCGGTGGCGACTTTGTCTGCGTCGAGGCCACCCCCGTCTGCAGGCAATCCAACGCGTGCGCCACTGACGCCGATCGCATGCCACACGACGGACTGTGCTTCTGCCATCTGGTGACGGTAGAAGTGATAGCGATAGCGGGCGACGAGGACCAGCAGGTGATCCGGCGCCTTGAGGCCCGCTTCGGCGAGCGCCTGCTCGGCTTCGGGCGCGCCGTAATGTTCGCCCGCGCGCTCGATCAGTTCGAGCACGCCATCCGGTAGCGGATCTTCGAAGTACAGCGGTTCAGGGGCAAAGTGCAGCAAGTCCATTAACGTGTCTCCGCCGTGAGGTCGTTTTCGGGCTGACAGGCGCATTCGGGACAGGCCTGATCGGTATTGGCCTCGCAGTCGACGTTGCTGACCGCAACGACCGGAATGGTCGTGCGAGGCTTTTTGGCGGGGAGCGACGCGGCGTCGGCTTGCAGGCCTGAAATCTGTGATTCGAGGGATTTGATGCGGTCGAGCAGGCAGTTGAGCGTATGGCCTACCGGGTCGGGCATCAGGTGGTGATCCAGGTTGAGCTCGTCGGTGGGACTCAGGATCGGGCCTTCCCGGCGCACGACCTTTGCAGGGATGCCAACCACGGTACGATCAGACGGCACGTTCTTGACCACGACCGAGTTGGCGCCCACCCGGACGCGGTTGCCGATCGTGATGGCGCCCAGAATCTTCGCACCGGCGCCCACCACGACGTGATCCCCCAGCGTGGGGTGACGTTTTCCCGGGTTCCAGGTGGTGCCACCCAGCGTGACGCCGTGGTACAGCGTGACGTCATCCCCGATCTCGGCGGTCTCGCCGACGACGACGCCAGCGCCGTGATCGATGAAGAAACGCCGACCGATCCGGGCGCCCGGATGAATATCGACATTGGTCAGCACCCGACCGATGAAGCTTGCAAGCCGTGCAAGGTAGCGCCAGTTGCGCAGCCACAAGGCGTGGGCGATGCGATAGGTGATCAGGGCATGAACGCCGGGGTAGGTGGTGAGCACTTCCCAAGTTGTCCGGGCAGCAGGGTCGCGGCCGAAGACGCAGCGAATGTCCTCGCGCAGAAGGCGGGGCAGGCTTGGGGGTGTTGCGATGGTTTCGGCGGTCATGGTTGCGCTGTCTGTGGCCATGGTGATCAGGCTCCGGCGGGGATGGCGGCGGCAGTCATGAAGGGTTGCGTAAGCCAGTCCGTCTGGCTGGCCTGCAGCGAATCCCAGAACGCGACGAGGTCAGCACGTTCGGGCGTGCGCTTGGTGCGACCGGTGAATTCACGTACGCGTGCGAGCAGCCACAGCAACTGGTTTTCATCCGGCACGATGCCGAGGCCGGCATAGGCAGCTGCCACGCCGCGGCTGCCGGAGTGCTTGCCCAGCAGCAGCCGGTGACTGCGTCCGAGCAATGCGGGGTCGATGTTCTGGTAGTTCGCGGGGTCCTTCAGCAGGCCATCGACGTGAATGCCGGCCTCGTGGGTAAAGACGCCCTCACCGACGACGCTCTTGCTCCATCCCACCGGCCGGCCGGAGGCCTGCGCAACCGCCGTGGATGCGTCGAGGAGGCGGCGGAAGTCGATCAGGTCGCCCCGGCCGTGGAACTGGCGCAGGCCGAGTGCGACTTCCTCCAGTGCGGCATTCCCGGCACGTTCGCCGAGGCCATTGACCGTGGTGTTCACATGGCTGGCACCGGCCCGCACGGCGGCCAGCGTGTTCGCGGTGGCGAGACCGAGATCGTCATGCGCATGCATTTCGATTTCCAGCGCGCTGGCCGCACGCAGACGGGCAATGGCGTCGAAGGTGGCAAAGGGGTCGAGCACACCAAGGGTGTCGGCGAAGCGGAAGCGTCGGGCTCCGGCCTCTTCGGCAGCGGCAAGCACTTCTCCAAGAAACGCCGGATCGGCCCGCGATGCGTCCTCGCCGCCGACGCCGACTTCAAACCCGGCATCGCGCGCCACCGGCACCCAGCGCGCGATGCGCTGCAGAACCTCGTCGCGATCGGAACCGAGCTTGTGCCGGATCTGCTGGTCCGATACCGGCACGGAGAGCTCCAGCATGTGCACCGGCAGACTGCGGCAGGCATCGATATCCGCACCCGTCAGCCGGCCCCAGACGATCAGCCGCGTGTCATGTGCGGTCTCGTTCAGCGTGTGCGAAATTGCCCGGATGTCATCGCACTCTTCGGCGCCCATGGCCGGGATGCCGATCTCCAGTTCGGGGACACCGATTGCAGCGAGAATGGCGGCGATGCTGCACTTCTCGTTGCGGGTAAATGCCACCCCGGCGGACTGCTCTCCGTCGCGCAGGGTGGTGTCGTCGATGGTGATCGGGGTCGACATGGCGTTCTCGTCCAGAAGGTGTGCGAACTCAGGCGTAGGTCGGTGCAAAGGCTTTTTCAGGGTCGGTGACCGGGCCGTTCTCGCCCCAGTAGGGTGACAGCTTGCGCAACTGGGCAATGATCGACGGCACGGCTGCGATCACGCGGTCCATCTCGGCCTCGGTGTTCTCGTGCGACAGCGAAAAGCGGATGGTGCCGTGGGCTGCGGTGTAGGGAATGCCCATTGCGCGCATGACATGTGAGGGTTCCAGCGACCCCGAGGTACACGCCGAGCCGCTCGACGCCGCGATGCCCTGCTTGTTGAGCAGCATCAGGATGGCTTCGCCTTCGACGTACTCGAATGCAACGTTGAGCGTATTGGGCAAACGATCGTCGGGGTTGCCGGTCACGAACGCGTGCGGCACCGCCGCCAGAATGCCGGCCTGCAGCTTGTCGCGCAGCGCACGGACGTAGGTGTTCTCCATCTCCATGTGCTCGAGGGCGAGCTGTGCAGCGACACCCATGCCGATGATCGCCGGGACGTTTTCGGTGCCGGCACGACGCCCGCGCTCCTGGCCGCCGCCGCGCAGCAGGGGGCGGAAGCGCGCGCCACGACGCAGGTAAAGCGCGCCGATGCCCTTCGGCCCATGCAGCTTGTGGCCGGACAGCGACAGCATGTCGATGGCGGTGTCCTTGAGCTTGAGCGGGATCTTGCCAACGGCCTGCACGGCGTCGGTGTGGAACAGCACCCCGGCGGCATTGGCCATTTCAGCCATCTTCACTACGGGGAAGAAGGTGCCGGTTTCGTTGTTGGCCCACATCACGGACACCAGCGCGACCTTGTCGCTGAGCAGCTTGGCGTATTCATTCAGATCGAGCCGGCCCTTGCCGTCCACCTTGAGCTTGTGGATGGTGTAACCCTCTTTCTCGAGCTGGTCGCACAGATGGAGCACGGCGTGGTGCTCGACCGTGGTGGTGATGATTTCCTTGCGCTCCGGATTGGCCTTGAGGGCCGACAGGATGGCGGTGTTGTCCGCTTCGGTGCCACCCGCTGTGTAGATGATCTCGGAGTCGAACTCGGCGCCCAGCAGCTTCTGCAGCGACGTGCGAGCCGCCTTGACCGCGTGGCCGACCTTGGCGCCGAAGCTGTGCATCGAGGACGGGTTGCCGAACTGTTCGGTGAAGTAGGGCAGCATCGCCGTTACCGCCTCGGGGGCGCAACGGGTGGTGGCGTTGTTGTCGAGATAGATCGGGGTCAGGTTGGGGATGCTCATCGTTCTCTCCGCGGGGCTACCGTGTATGGATTCTCCCCACCGGGGTGGGGAGGGGTGTGTCGTCAGGCGGGCAGCGAGTTCGGCGCCAGCTTTGCCGTGGCCTTGACCGGGATGACCTTCACGATCTCGCCGAGGGCTTCGATCATCTGGGCCTGGACACCGCCGAGCGTGACTGCTTCCATCTGGCAACCCGAGCAGGCGCCTTTCATCGACACGTAGATGGTCTTGCCATCGACATCGACGAGTTCGATATCGCCGTGATCGCGCTGCAGGTTCGGACGAGCCTTCTCGATGACCTGTTCGATCTTGCGGATGCGCTCGAGGGTGGTGAGCTTGCCCGGCACCTTCTTCTCCGGCGGCGGGGCGGCGGTGAAGGACTCGCCGCGCTCGGCCAGCACCTTGGCGAGGATTTCCTCGATGCCTTCGTGACACGACGAGCAGCCACCACCGGCCTTGGTGTAGTTGGTGACCTGTTCGACGCTGCACAGGTTGTTGGCGCGGATGGTCTCTTCGATCATCACGGCATCGACGGCGAAGCATTTGCAGATCAGCGCGCCTTCTTCGTGATCGTCGCTCCACACTTCACCGCGATAGTTGGCCACGGCCGACTGCAGGGCTTCGCGGCCCATCACCGAGCAGTGCATCTTTTCCGGCGGCAGACCGCCGAGGAAGTCGGCGATGTCCTGGTTGCTGACTTCCAGTGCCTGGTCGAGGGTCTTGCCCTTGATGATCTCGGTCAGCGCCGAACTCGACGCGATGGCCGAACCGCAGCCGAAGGTCTGGAAGCTGGCATCGGTGATGGTTTCGTTGCCCGGGTCCACCTTCAGCATCAGACGCAGGGCATCACCACAGGAAATCGAGCCGACTTCGCCGATGGCGTTGGCATCGGGCAATGCGCCTGCGTTGCGCGGGTTGTAGAAGTGTTCCTTGACGGTTTCGGAGTAATCCCACATGGCGGTCTCCCGGGCTCAGGCTGAGAAGGACTGGCCGCAAGCACAGCCGGCCGAGGCGTTGGGGTTTTCAAACTTGAAGCCGGAGCCGCTCAGCGACTCGACGAAATCGACGGTGACGCCTGCCAGCATCGGGGCGGAGTAGGGATCGACGAAAAGCGTGACACCGTCGAATTCGACAATGGTGTCGTCCTCGGCCTTTTCGGCTTCGAGCTTCATTCCGTACTGCAGGCCGGAGCAGCCGCCGCCTTGCACGTGGATCCGCAGCCCGGCGACCGGGTCGGCGGAGGTGGAGATGAAACGGCTGACGGCTTTCAGTGCGGTTGGGGTAAGCGTGATCATGTTCGGGTCTCCGGTTGGAAAGGGCTCTGGGAGACCTATCGCAAACCGCGTGCCACTCGGATGAGATGCGTAAGGTGCTGATTATTAACGATCTGTTCGGGGCTTGTTGTGTCGCGAAGGGTACGGCTGGGGGGCTTTGTCGCATTTCCTACAGTGCTGGCACGACAATGGAAAACAGCGGCATTGCGCCGCTGTCTGGGTGAGTGGTGGCCGCAGCGCAGTTCAGCCGATCACGTGCTCGTACACCAGGCGCAGCACGTCGCGCTCGGTGTCGGGAATGCCTCGCATCTCGGTGATGCTGACAAAGCGGCCGTCGGCGCTGGCCACCGCATCGAACGGCGGGTCGATGGCGGTGAAATGGGCCAGACGCACGGTCAGCGTGCCATTGGGCGAGAGGATGTCGGCTTCGAACTCGGTGTCGATCTGCAGTGCGCCAGCCGGGAGCCCCAGGCGGTCAGTTGCCGTGGCGGTCAGGGTGCCGGGGTGGGCAAGCACGCCATCTCCTGCGGGCGCGGCGACGCGGGCGGCGACGATGGAGTCGCCGAAGCGTGCAAAACGCAGACGGGCGCTGGTGGACTGCTTGTGATAGAGGACAAGGGCGAGGTCGTTCATGGAGGCGTCGGCCAGGCGGCTTACGCCATTACCGGCGATGCGCCGTGAGTGTGACAGTCCTTGGGGCAGACGCGGCTACAGGCGCCACAGCCGATGCAGTCGAGCGCATTGGCAAGCGTCATCACCATCATGTTGTCGTCGTCGAGATCGTCGTCCATGTCGTCGTCACGTTCGACGAGGTCGAAAACGTCGCGCGGGCAGACCTTGTAGCAGCGGCCGCAGCCGATGCACTTCTTGCCGTCCAGTTCGAGAACGAACTCCGGGGTCCAGGCAGTGCCGCCGCGAGTGAGACCGGTGATCGGATCCATGGTGTGTTCCTCTGTTTCGTTGTGCAGTTGATAGCGTGTTGGATGCTGCGGGCTGACGGCGGGTGATCAGCTTGCGGTTTCGGTCGCGGCCATCAGGCGCGCGTTGGCGTCAGCCCAGGCCTTGCATGCGTCGTATGCGGACTGGGACATCGTGGGCAGTTCCTCGTAACCGGCGGGGAGACGGTCTTCGACCAGGTCATGCAGCTGCGAGGCCCATTCCTGCGATTTGCGCTTGAGTTTGCGGACTTCCTTTTCGAGGCTCTTGAGTTCTTCGTCGGTCATGTCGATCTCCTTGGCGTGTGCCCGCACCCTGTCACCGGTGCGGGCGATGTGATGCGTTGCTCAGAGTCCGGCGACTTCCGGGTACTTGCCGATGATCTCGAGTGCAACGGACAGGTGCTTGTCGGCCTCATCCTTCATCCTGGAGAAAGACTCGAAGCCGAAGCGATGCACGTCGCGCAGGGTGCGGTCGAGTACGACGAGCTTGCCGACGGTGATCATTCCGCGGCCGAAGCCTTCATGGGTGATGTTGATCACCGGCACGGCCATCAGTCCGCATTCCTTTTCGATGAGTGCCGCGATTGCGTTATGGAATGCCTTGACGCGGGAAATGGTGACGTCGTCGGGGTCGCCGATCACCGGAATCTGGCGCCGCTGTTCCTTGGTCACGACGTAGGGGGCGAGGACGCGATCGATCGGCCAGCCGTCATAGGTGCCGTAGCTGTCGAGTGCGCGCGCCTGGCGGTTCATCTCCTTGATGAAGTCGGTGTCGGCGAGTTCGGGGCTGAGGACGGCGGCGGGGGCGGTGCTGGTGTCGATGCTGATCATGTGTCTGACTCCTGGTGCAGGCTTGCACGCGTTGGGTTGAGTGGATCGGAGGTGATTCGGGGGGCGGGCTGCAGTGCAGGGTGGCGTGCGACCCGCCGCGAGGCGATGAGGCCGAGGCCGAGGCCGGCGAAACTGAGGCCGGCGATACCCGCATCGGAGAGCTGGATCACGCTGGCGAAGGCCATGCCGGCGAGCAGGCCGAGGACCGGCAGCAAGTGGGTGACGAACAGGGCCCGCAATGCCATGCCGCCATCGATCTCGACCATGACCTCGTCGCCGGCACGCGACGCGCAGCCCGCGGCGCTGAGGACGAGATCGGTCGTGTTCGAAGTGCCGCAGACTTTCTCCGCGCGACAGCCTCCGCACGCTGCAGCGCGTTCGAAACGAACGGTCACGCTGTCGTCGGAAATGCTGATGACCTTGCCGTTACGTTGCATCATTCCTGCCAGCCCTCGGCTTCCATCTCGTCGAAGCGACTGGTGTCGGCCGGCTGTCTGTCCTTGATGGCTTTCGCCAGCCAGCCCGCGGGGCCGCTGGCCAGTTCGGCCTGAAGCTCTTCGACCAGGCTGTCGATGGCACGACCTTCCTCGACCCGGATCGGCTGCACACCGGCCGCCAGCAACTGCTTTACGGCCGAGGCGCCGACGGCGAGGCAGTACACCGCAGCGCAGCCCGCAAGCGTGGCGATCTTCGCCGGCAGCTTGTTTTCGTTGCCGTCCTGCGAGGTGTCAATGAATTCGGTGACCTCCACCAGCTGGCAGGTGTCTGCACCGATCTCGAAAATGGCAAAGGCCTCGGTGGAGCCGAAGTGCTGGTTCACCGTGCTGCGGTCGGTGCTGGCAAAGGCAATGCGTACGCCATTCATGAGCGGTCTCGCCTGTTCAGTGCCCACCAGCCGCAGCTGTCTGCGGCGCGGAGGGGGCGGGCTGCTTGTAGCGGGAGTGGTGAGGTGTGATGGAGTCATGATGTTGCAGTACCAGGTTGGCCAGATCGAACAGGACTTGCCGGGTACCCCGGTAGCCCACCCAGGTCTTGCAGAAGCCGCCTACCAGGTCGTATTGCGGCATGCCTGCACGCAGCAGCGGTACGCCGAGCCGCGCAGCAGTTGCCGCGGCATGCGAGTTGGACACCAGCAGTTCGGCGTGGGCGCTGCGGGCAAGGTTCTCGAGGTCTTCCAGGTCACCGACATGCACCTGCCCGGCGGCCACGCCGGCGAGGCTTGCGGCCTTGATCGGCGACACCGCACTGACGATTTCGCTGCCCATGCCGGCAAAGAGCTCGGAAAGCTGCAGCAGGAGGTCGGGGTCGGCCGCGATCGCGACCCGGCGCAGACCGGTCATGAAGTGGGTGTCGACCATTGCGTCCTGCAACTGCGCACGATGACGCTCGAGTTTGTCGGGCACCGCAATGCCGGCGATCTCTGCCAGGGTGGCGGTAAAGCGATCACAGGCGTCCAGCCCGATGAGCCCATCGAAGCGGTGGTCGGGTACGCCGGTGCGCTCCGCCAGCAGGTCGGCCGCACCTTTGAGTGAGCGCCCGACGACGATCGTTGCGACCGCCTCGCCCAGGGTGGTGAGCTCGGAGATGGGGGTGCCGCCAAGCGTGACCGGGACAAAGTCTTCCGCAATCAGGTGACCGTCAAGCGAGTCGGCAAGATCGGGCACCGCCAGCGGGCGCAGGCCGAAGAGTTCGACCCATTCCTTGATCGCTTCGACGTCGCCCGGGGTGAGGTGGGCGCCGAGCAGCAGGTTGACCTGTTTCTTGCGCTTGCCGACAAGGCCGCTGCCTGCCGTGTCGGGCACCGTGGCCTCGATGATGCCCTTCACCGCGCTCGCATATCCGGTCTCGAGACAGCCTGCGAAGTCCGGCGTATTCACTGCTGCAACCGGGATGTGATCGAACTGGGGGTGCTTGGCCCGGAACTCATGCACGAGCCGCCGGATGTCGGTGCCTTGGGTTTCTGCCAGCGCAGTGGTGGCGAGGCCGACCAGGGCCGGCTTGCTCTTGCCGCATACCGTGGCAAGCGCCTGCACGACGTTGCCGTCGGCGTTCATCACCGTGGCGACCTGGTCCATGGCCGTGGTCTGCAGCGGCACGGGTTCGCGGAAGTGGCGCACGAAGAAGACCTTGGCGAAGGCTGTGCATCCTTGCGAGCCATGAAAGATCGGCATCGAGCGGTTGATGCCGAGAAAGGCCAGCGCTGCGCCGGCCGGTGCCGACGACTTCAGCGGATTGACCGCGAGTGCCTTGGGGTGACGGATGATTTCGGCCATGGCGGGCGTCCTCAGGCAGCGGCGCCGGCGGGCGCGGTGTGGTCATGGTCGTGGGCGTGCGCGTCGGACTCGTCGCCACCGTCGGGGCTGTCCCCCATCTCGGGACCGGCGATCACCATCGCTTTCTGCGACCACGGGGCCGGCTTGCGGACGGCGGCCCACACCGGCGATTCGAGGGTGAGCGCGAGCTGGCGCACCAGCTCTTTCATGCCGTCGTAGCCGGCGTAGCCGAATTCGCGCTCCTGGTTGATGTCGAGGAAGGGCAGGCGGGCCTTGAGCGCGGTGTAGAGGTTTCGTCCGCCGGCAATCAGGATGTCGGCCTTCAGTTCGTACACCGCGTTGAGCAGGTCGCGAGCACCCTCGGTGTTGAGCATGATGGTGTTGTCGCCCATCAGTTCGAGGATGCGGGCCTTGTCCTCTTCCGTCGATTTCTTGGTGCCGCTGGCAACAACGATCATGCCCAGGTCCTGCAGCGCCGACACCACCGACCATGATTTGACGCCGCCGGTGAAGAGCAGGACGCGCTTGCCTTCGAGGCGCGGGCGCCAGGCGTCGAGTTCGGCACGGACCCGCTTTTCCTCGCGTTCGATCAGCGCTTCGGTGCGCTGGACCAGATCGGGGTCGCCGATCAGGCGGGCGATCTCGCGCAGCGCGGCCGAGGTGTCGGTGATGCCGTAGAAGCTGCCCTCGAACCAGGGGATGCCGTAGCGCTCTTCCATCTTGCGTGCGACGTTGATCATGGCCTTGGCGCAGACCAGCATGCTGACCTCCGCGCGGTGCATGGTCTGAACTTCATGGAAGCGGGCATCGCCCGACAGGGTGCACAGGATGCGGATGCCAAGTTCGTCGAACAGCGGGGTCAGGTACCAGAGCTCGCCGGCGATGTTGTATTCGCCGATGAGGTTGATGCTGTGGATGGTGATGCCCGGTGGAACCAGCTCGGCCGCGACCGGTTCCGGTTCGCGGGTGCCGATCACGTGCTTCACCATGGCTTCGCCGGCGATGCGGTTGCCGAGGTTCTTCGTGCCGTAGAAGCCGGCGCAGTCGATCGGCACCACAGGCACGTTCCAGCGCTCGCTGGCGGCCTTGCAGACCGACTCGATGTCGTCCCCGATCAGTGCCGGCACGCAGGTGTTGTAGACGAAGACGGCCGCGGGGGCATGGGTGTCGATGGCCTGCTTGATGCCGTGGAACAGGCGCTTCTCGCCGCGACCCATGATCACGTCCTGTTCCGACAGATCGGTTGTCATGCCGATCTTGTACAGGGTGGGGCCGGACGAGGCGGTGCCGCGGTTGTCCCAGGAGTTGCCGCTGCAGGCGATCGGGCCGTGAACCACGTGGGCCACGTCGGCAATCGGCAGCAAGGCGATCTGCGCGCCGTCAAAGGCGCAGCCACCGGCCGAGGCGCCGGGGGTGGGGCGCGAACAACCGGATTTCTCCTTCTTGTTGTGCGTGCAGGCAGGTTCGTTCAGCAGTTCGGCAATGTCGGCGGCTTTCACGGTCAGGCTCCGTGTGCATGAATGAGTTTTCTTCTGCAAGCTCCGTGCCGCACTGCAATGTGTTGCCAAGTGACTGAAAGAAAAGGGAAGAGGTCTTGGTTCGGGTTGTCGCGAAAACGACAATGTGCAGGCCGTGACACGACAGCGCACGGCCTGCTTGCGTGCTCAGAGGGCGTAAGGGTCGTGCATCCAGCCGTGGATCAGGCTGGCGTCGCGCTCGGGCAGGTATGCCATGTCGTCCTGCAGGTCATTGAACACTTCGCGGGTGATGCTGCGCGGTACCCGGTGCGCACTGACCATGTGGAAATACCATGCAAATCCGTAGCCGGCGTCGCGGTCGTAGTCGTGCAGTTGCTGTGCCAGGGCTGTGCCGCGCGCACCCGGGGCATGCGGCCACTGCGGAGCGTGTGCGGCAACCGGGATGGCAGAGGCGCGGGTCTGACGGTAGCGGTCGAGGTGCTCCGACAGTGCAAGGATCCAGTGATCGCTGAAATGTCCTTGCCGTCCCGAGCTGCTCTCCGACCACTCGCGCAGGAAGCGCAACACCGGAGCCGGTTTGCCCGTCTGCATCTCAATGCGGGTGACAAAGGCGCGGATATCGGTGAGGCGGCGGAAGCGGTAGCGCGGCGCGCCCAGTACCTGTGGTGGCGGGCTTCCTGCGGGGCGATCGAGCAGCGCTTCGACGGCGTCCGCCGGGGGGTGACGTGGTCCCACATCATGGCTGATGACTTCCTGCAGTTCCTCGAGTTCAAGCTGGTAATAATCCGCGGGTTCCTTGCCGCAAGGACAGACGAAGTAGTGGCTGATGCCCTGATCCAGCGTGAGCCGCAAGCCGCTGTCGGCGAACTCGTCGGCAAATGCCGCGCCATCCTCGCCGCACGCTGCCCAGTGTTGCTCCAGCCAGGCGAGCGCATCCTCGGCGACGGTATCGCCCTGAGCGTCGATGATGTGGCCGGGCCGGAACCAGCCTCCGCGCGAAAGGCGCAGGCTGAAGTCGGGCCCGCCGGTGTGACGCAAGGCGTCCAGCAAGGGGGCGTGTCCAGGCAAGGGGGTGAGGGTGGCGCACAGGTAGCGCAAGGTGTCGTCGAGGGCGAGGTCCGGCCTGGTCTTGGGCGGGGGCGCGAGCGGGACGTGGTTCATGTGGCTTCCTTGATGGGCTCTGGAATGATCGGCGGTGTGGCGGTGTTACTGGTCGGGTGCGGACTGCGGGGTTTCCGCTGCATCGGTCAGGCGATCGGCCACGAGCAGACGGATGGTTTCTTCCGGGTCGTCGGAGACGGCAGCCAGCGCCTCGAGCGGCGCCTGCTGAACGGCCGCGGCGCGCACCAGCCAGTGCGGGTCGGCGAGCATGGTGGCGGCATCGTTCGGCAGCATGCGTCCTGCCGCCAGGGCGCGGACTTCCGGGTCGGCGTCGCGGGCGAGGCGGCTGAGTGCGAAGGCTGGCAGGCGGCGGGCGATCTCCTTGCGCACGACCGGATCGGGATCGTCGGTCATCTGCAGCAGACTGCCGTGCGGCAGACGACGGGCCACCTGCAGGCGCACGGCATAGTCGGGGTCGCGCATCAGGCGCCCGAGTTCTGACGGAGGCAGGCGGGTGGCAACGGTCACCCGTACTTCACGATCCTCGTCGCGGGCAAGGTGAAGCAGGGCTTCGCCTTCAGCGCGTACTGCCACCGCGCGCCGGACGGTTTCGTCAGGGTCGTCGATCAGCCGGCCTGAGGCCTCGGCGGGCGCATAGCGGACCGCGATTGCGCGGCGCTCCCAGAAGTCGTCGCTGAGACAGCCTTCGGCAAAGGCCGGGTTACGCGCAAGGAAGCGGTCGATCTGGCGTCCGCTGTGGACGAACAGACAGGCGTCGCCGGGCGCGCAACGGCCTTCGGCGAGCAGGCTGTTGCGCAGCGCACATCGTGGGCAGGGGTTCTCCGGCGGCGTGTAGTCACCGGTTTCGGGTTTGTGCGGATGGTTCATGGCCTGAGTCGGACTGCGTGCGCGTGCCGACACCTCCTGAGCTGGGGCGATGGACTCCTTGCGCAAGCAGCGTGCCAGGCGTCCGAATACGGGGATTGGCCCGTCCGGCTGCGCGGGGGCCGGCCAAGTGCGTCGATTGCGACATCCCGGTGCGTGCCGATTGTCGGAAACCCGACAGAGATCGGGGCTGGGGCCGGGCTGGGGATGCGGCGCAGGCGCAGCGGTGATCCATGG
>Ga0172382_10009722_pt1 | contig 13050 bp, 12 predicted proteins | sample Leawel138RmetaG_FD_122245 | JGI IMG/M metagenome (GOLD analysis project Ga0172382, IMG submission 122245) | Leachate microbial communities from a municipal landfill in Southern Ontario, Canada - Leachate well 138R metaG | ecosystem: Engineered > Solid waste > Landfill > Unclassified | place...
GTGGCAGCCAGCGACTCACCATGATTGGTGATCGGGCCTCCGTCACCTGAAAGCACCGCCGGACAAGTAAATTGCAGCGATACGTAATAGCCTTCGGGGGTGGCGACCAGCAAGAAGGGGTAGAGTTGGCAGACCGCCGGCTTGGCCTCCAGACCTTTCTCGGCGTGGATCTGGCAGAGGTTGTCATCCCGGAGAAAAAAGCAACTGCCGTCCTCTCTTCGAGCCAGTTCGAACTGCTCATCCAGGACCGCCAGCGGTTGGTAGCCCTTTCGGGTGAGGCTCTGATAGGCCTCGGTTTCCCGAATCTGGGCAGCTTTGGGAGGATCGACCTGAATGCGCCAGGGGGCGGAGCAGCACTTGCCGCACTCGGTGCAAGAGTAATAGGTGTTTGGTGGGAAGTGAAGTTCACTCACCACCAGGAACCACTGCGTTCTTCCAGGACCTTCACCCCGTTTGGTAGTGGTTCACAGACGATTTCGGAGGTGGCGAGGGGAGGCGTGAAGCAGCGAAGGTTCCAGCTCCGCTCCGAGCCCACGCCCAGCAGGCCCTGGCCCAGGATGTCGGTGAGTTTTCCTCGGACCAGGAAAGGTTGCAGGCGGTGGGTGGGGCGGCCGTTCTGAACTCGGAAAGCCACCTGGGCAACCCGACAAAACTCACCCGGTGCCCGGGGCGCGTCGCAGGGGGCCAGGGAGTCGAGTAGGACCCCGTTTCCGATTCTCCGGGCCAATCCACCCATGGTGTTTTGGCCGGGCTCCAGGGTGAGATTGGAGTAGCCGGGGCGAGGCGGGCAGCCCCAGTCTCTGACCGCCAGCCCTGCGGTGTCGACGCCCAGTTTCTTGGCGTGATAGCGGTCGGCGATGTGGTGGTACACCACACCGTCCTGGACCAGCGAAACGGGTTGTTTTTTGACCCCCTCCCCATCGAAGAGGCCGGTTCCCGGACCGGAAGGCAGAGTACCGTCGTCTTTAATAGTGACCTCTGAGTGCAGCCAGACTTCTCCCCAGGGAGCGGCGCGGTCCGGGTCGTCTAAAAAGTAGGAGGCGTCGAAATGCTCTCGGACCAGATCGCGCAAGAGCGCGCCGCTGGCGTCCTCGGTCAGGACTGCCGGTTGCAAGCCTGCGGGAGCCTCGCGGATCTCCTCGGAGTGGGCGCTGCGCCAGGCCAGACTCATCAAGAGATCGGCCGGACTTTCGCGCAGCCGAGAAGCCACCAGTTGGGCGGTTAGGGGGAGTCCTTCGGTGGCATAGATATTGACGGTGTAAACCACTCTTTGACCGTACTGTTCGCCGGCCCGGGTCACCAGACACATCTTCTGGATCATAAGTCCCGAGCGAATGGCCAGGGTGCGGCCGGGAACGATAGAGGGGAGCAAGAAGCGGAGCCGGTCCACCAGGCGGGATAGTCTGGTCACGTGGGGTCCGGGTTCGATGGCTTCGGGAGCCGTGGTTTGACCGGTGAAAGGGAGCCCGTGGGAGAAGAGAACGGCATCCCGCTCACTATTCTTGGCGTCAAGCACGGCTCGATCCAGTAGGTTTTCGGGCGTGTCTTCCAGGTTTGCCCAGGTCCAACCCGAGCGGCCTTCCTGATTCACCCTCAGTCCCCATCCGGCCGAATGGCGGCGGCGATCAGGCTCGGCCAGGTCGATCTCCGTGCGCTCCTCCCAGACCACTTCGGCATCGCGGCATCGTCTCAGGGCAGTCCCAATAAGTTTTCCGATAGGAGGCTTCACGCGGTTCTCATTTGCTAGTGGAGGAAGGACTCCTGGGGTCCACCACTTGTCCCACGAAGAGAGGAGCAAGAGAATCTCGATGGTAAAGAACGAAGTAGAAGGGTCGATCGAAGGCCAGGGAGCGCGTGCCGCCCGAGCGCGTGATCATCAGGGCGGTGGCGGCACTGGCTCGGGTTCCGTTCTCATCCACCTCCACGACCGCTTCGTGGTAGCATTCACTCACCTGCAGCCCGGCCGGGTTCTCGACCAGTTTGGAAAAGTCGGCGGAGGGGCCCGTAATCTTCTTCATGCCCATGGCTTTTAGTACGGAGAGCGGCTGCGACTCCTGCCTCACTGTAAATTTGGGTAGGATGACAAAAAATTCGGTCTCACGGTCCTGTTCGGAAAGTCGCTCGACCTCGGCCAGGAGCGCTTTGTCGAGCTGGGGCCGAATCGAGGCCAGGTCTTTGTCCGGGAGAATGAGCAGCATGGCGTAAGGGCTATCCTGGTAAGGCAGGGAGACCGCTTTCAGTCCTTCTTCTTCGAGAAAAGACCCCATCACCTTGCCTCTCATGAAGGGTGTCTGCACCTCCCCTTCGGGAGTGCGGAACGTCCCCTCCCGGGTGTAGTCGGGTGAAAATCCGTGGGTCCATTGACCCTTAAAGTATAACGCATTGGAGAGGACCAGTTCGGTGGAATTGTTGAGACCGCCGGATGGTAGAAGTTCAGGGATCAGACCTTCGGTGCGGGCGCTGACCCAGTCGTTGATCTTCTTGCGGGCTTTGCTGAGATCGGAGAGGTCGAGTGTTTCGGGTGAGGCGCCAAAGATGCTAGCGCAGTTTCGAACAAAACCCTCCTGCAGCTTCAACCGCTTGCTGGTCCAAACTTTGGAGGCCAGATTCACATCGGCCGGACCGTGTTTCAATTGGTCTAACAAGTCTTGATAGTCGACCGCGAAGTTTTTGGGTAGTCTAAGTACTCGCAGGGTCTCGGTCTCGGCCCGCCCGGATACCCCCAGGGTGAGCATGGCAAAGGCGGCGTGCATAGATAGCGGGCTGACCACAGCGTTCTGGTCTTTTGCCACTCGCCGGAAGTAATCGAACCCGAAGTCGGCCACGGAACCGCCGGTGGTTTGGGAGAGTGCTGGTAGCAGGGACATCAGAAAGCAGAGCCCAACGAAAATAGACCTCATCGGGACGTTTTCTTTGCCGATTCAAAGTCACCTACTCCTCGGAGCCCGCGTGAGACAGGATTTATAATTCTCATCGCACACCATGCCAGCATGAATTGTAAGCTCATCGATGGAAACAAAATCGCCCAGGAGGTCAGACACGAGGCGGCCGAACGGGCTAACCTCGTTCTGAAAAAGACTGGGATAAGACCGGGTCTTGCGACCGTACTGGTAGGCACCGACCCGGCCTCTCAGACCTACGTGCGAATGAAGCACAAGGCCTGTGAAGAGGCCGGAATCGAGTCTTTCGGTTTGGTTTTGCCGGCCGGCGTTTCCCAGTCTGAACTGGAGGCGAAAGTGGCGCAACTGGCCGCAGACGAGCGAGTGCACGGCATCCTCGTCCAGTTGCCTCTCCCCAAGCATCTCGATACCGAAGCGGTGCTCTCTAAAGTCCCTCTGGGTAAAGACGTGGATGGGTTTCACCCGATGAACATAGGGCTGTTAGCTCGACGGGGCTGCGAGCCACACTTCGTTCCGTGCACACCCTGGGGTTGCATCGCGCTGCTGGAGCGTTCAGGGGTGCCCATCGACGGTCGGAGGGCCGTGGTGCTGGGCCGGAGCAACATCGTGGGACTACCCATGGCGCTTTTGCTGCAGGAGAGAAACGCTACCGTTACGGTGGTTCACTCTCGCACCCAGAACCCGGAAGCGCTCATGAAAGAGGCTGACATCCTGGTTGCCGCCATCGGGATTCCCGAAATGGTCAAGGGCTCGATGCTGAAAGAAGGTGTAGCGGTGATCGATGTTGGCATCAACAAAATCGATGCCGAGGATGACCCTCGGGGCTACCGATTGGTGGGGGACGTGGATTTCGAATCTGCCCGGGAAAAGGCGGGATGGCTCACCCCCGTGCCGGGGGGGGTGGGGCCGATGACGATCGCTATGCTCCTGGAAAATACGGTTCTGGCTGCGGAGCGAGTCCTTCTGGAGACCGAAGCGGCGGTGTAAACAAAAAAAGAGCCTCGGGATGAGTGGGGGGAGGGGTTATCCCGAGGCTCTTTGCTAGGTGTATTTTTCAATGAATGGAAAACTCATTCTTTGGGTGAGAAAATTTTGAAAAGAGTTTGAGGGCTCTTTCAGGGCGAGCGACTATTCTGGAAGAGACTCTTCGGCTTTTCACTCGTCATGAAAGGATCTTGACGTGAATATTCAATCCACCCGAAAAGCCCCGGTCCAGCACACGGGCCGCTCGAAAGACGTGTACCGAGACCCCCGGCCCTGGAGTAAGCAGTTTTCGGTGGCTACCGTCAAGGCTCGCGAAGGAGATACCCTCACCCTGTCGGGGGTGCGCTGGGGATACGAAGAGGTGGGCCCGGCCGAGGAGTGGGAGCCTCGATTTCGCGATACCCGGATAGACTTGAGCAAGTTGACCGATGTCTACGTGGGTATGGAGCCGATGATGAATGTGGGACACTCCACCTTGATTTTCGAGTTTTCCGAGCCTGTGCAAACCACCGACGGGGCTGAGCAAGACGACAAGTTGGTGGTTTCTGTGGAGGCGCGGCGCCGGGAGGGCCAGCCCTACAAGTTTTGGCACGGCTTCGGAAAGGATTTCGGGTTAATCTATCAGGTTGGAAGTTTTGGAGACCGAGTTCAGCACACCGCCCGCAAGATCGGTCGCAGCCAGGAGTTGAGGCGATTGGAGTTGACCGAGCAACAGAAACGGGACTTACTGGAACTTTCTATGCAAGAGTCTGTAAAGGACAGGACCGGTGATTATTATCATACGACTCGAGATAGCTGCTACTCGGGGACCATCAAGCAACTCGACCAAGTGTTGGAGGGCGGCATGAAGAAATGGGCGATCCCCGGGTTGGTCCTAAAGCCCACCATGGTGGCGCCCAGCCTGACCGCCCTTGCCTTTGAGGATCGCGGTTTACTGGCGGATGAGCCGTGCCTGGTGGTCCAGCCGGACCAGACTCTTCATCCGGGTACGGAAAGAAAAGAGACTCGATGGCTTGACCCCGCGGTCGACAGGCTATCCAAGGACCACCCAACCTTATGGAAACGCGCCTTTCAGGTTACGGGAGCGGCTGCTGGAGCTTTGCTGGCCGGGCAGTTGGGAGGTGGATTGATCGCCGGGGTGGCAGCTGCCACGGTGGGAGCGGGAACAGCAGGTGTGCTGGCGGACCATCTCCGTCTCTCGGCGGGTCACGAATACCTCGAACCGGATCAATTTTTCCCATCATCGGTGGAGTCAAAGGCGTTGACGGACCTTTGAGGAACGGTGACTCGTGGCACGGGTGCTGGTCATTGAAGACGATCCAGATCTCAACGATATCTTAACCGATGTCCTATCCAGCCGTGGTTTGGAGACGAGCTCCGTCTTTTTGGGTGAAGGGGCGTTGGAGCTTTTTGAGGAGGATGACGGATTCGATCTCGTGATCTCCGATGTGTTGCTTCCCGGCATGGACGGGGTGGAGACTTTGAGTAAGCTCAAGCTGCTGAAGCCGAGTCTCAAGTGTATTATCATCACGGGCTATACCACTCAGGAGACTCCCATCAGGGCGATCCGACTAAACGTCGACGACTACCTCTTCAAGCCTTTTAGCACGGGTTATCTGATGAAGGTCGTGGAGCGAGTTTTGGATGCTCCGGTAGAAAAAGAGCAGAATCTGGAAAGGTTCGGAAGGCTCTTTAGCAAGTACGGCTTGTCCATCGGAGGGATGCGCGATGTCGGGCTCACAGAGTTGTTGAAGAGGCGGGAGGACGCGTTTCGTGCGCTTTATGTGGGGGTACGGTCGCTCTACCTCGGTGAAGGGGCGGCCGCCAGGGTGTACGCCGCTCTGGAGCACCTTGAAGGCAAGTTTCGGAAGGTTTTGCATTCTCAAGAATCTACGCCTTTTCAGGTGACCGAAGTGGAGGGGCTGTACGCCAACGTGCAGCAACATTTAGAGCGGATGAAGGCCGGTTCTGAGAGCGGAACAGCCAAACAAACCCCCACGGTAACCTACGAGCAGTTTCGGCCTCTTTTCGAGGGGGTCAAGTCCGGACTGGTGAGTTTTCAAGATCTGCTTTATGCACCTTTACTCAGGAAAACCCCTAACTCGCGCTTTGAGACTCTCAAGGACCTACTCGAACTGAAAAAGCAGCTGTGGCCTCACGGTTGAGAGTGGAACCTTGATCGTTTATCACCCCCATTTTCTCTTCGGTTCTCGAACTCTCAACTGGTTTCACCCCTTTGAATTTAATCGCGCTCAGCTGGCGGCCGGGCGTTTGCGGGAGAGCTTGGGCTCCAAGCTGGAGGGGCGGCTCCTCGAGCCTTCCCAAGCAGTCACTCTGGAGGAGTTGTCGCTGGTCCATAGCCCTGAATATCTGGAGTCCATCAAAAGCTCTAAACTTGCCATCACCCGGGTGATCGAGGTTCCCCTTCTGGCTGTTTTCCCCCGTTCTTGGGTGGAGAGCTGGTTTCTCGTTCCGGCGCTTTGGAGCATGGCGGGCAGCTTGCTGGCGGCCCGAACGGCTCTCGAGGAAGGGGTCTGCCTCTCCTTGGGAGGGGGTTTCCATCACGCTTCTCGGGGTGGTGGAGAGGGCTTTTGTCTGTTCAGTGATATCGCGTTCGCCATCGAGACGCTACGTGCTGACGGCACCCTCGGTCCCAACGATCGGATCGCTTACCTCGATCTGGATGTTCATCAGGGAAACGGAGTGAGCCTGGACTATCAAGAAGACCTCAACGTCAAGATTCTAGATGCTTATAACAGCGATACCTATCCGGTGTTCGGGGAGTCGGCTCGGGGAAGAGTGGATGTGGATATCCCACTGCAGCCGCAAACCGGTGACGACGAGTACCTGCTGGCGGTGGAACAAGGATTGGAGAAGTTTGAGACGCTGGTCGCCGGGACCAAGCTTCTCATCTACAACGCCGGCACCGACATCTACCGAGAAGATAAGCTGGGAGGGCTCCTGGTTTCTCACCAGGGGGTGAACCGCAGGGACGCCACGGTCACCCGCTTCGCTCGGAAGTTGGGGCTTCCGATGGTGGCTCTGGCCAGTGGCGGCTACTCCCGAACGAGCGCAGCTCTGCTGAGTGAATTTGCGGTATTTTTACTGGAGGGCAGCTAATGCGAGATCTCTTTCCCAAGTCTCAAGCTCTGGTGGGCATGGTTCATGTTCAGGCCTTGCCCGGTACACCTGGAAATACGCTCAGTGTTCAGGAGATTGTGGAGCAGGCTGTAGAGGAGGCCCTTCGACTGGAGGAGGTGGGTTTCCACGGGGTGATCCTGGAAAATATGCACGATCTTCCGTATCTGAATCGGCTCGTCGGACCGGAGATCGTGGCCAGTATGGCTTGTGTTTGTCGAGAAGTGCGCCGTGCCATTTCGGGGGTCCTGGGTATTCAGATTCTGGCCGGGGCAAACCAGGCGGCCCTGGCCGTGGCCCAGGCCGGGGGGGCAGATTTCATCAGGGCCGAAGGGTTTGTCTTTGCCCATGTCGCCGATGAAGGGCTTATGGAGGCCTGCGCGGGGCCTCTCCTGCGCTACCGAAAGCAGATCGGAGCCGACCGAATCAAGATTCTCTGTGACATCAAGAAAAAGCACAGTTCTCACGCCCTGACTCAAGACGTCAGCCTGGCCGAGACTGCCCGGGCTGCAGAGTTTTTCCTGGCCGACGGCGTCATCGTCACTGGGATCTCCACGGGCGCCGAGACGGCCCCCGAGGAACTGGAGGAGGTGGTAGGCTCTACCCGCCTACCGGTGTGGATCGGATCGGGGCTCACTCCCACCAACCTTCACCACTATAAGCAAGCCCACGGTCTGATCGTGGGGAGCTGGCTCAAGCAAGAAGGGGACTGGAAACGGCCCGTGGATCTTGTGCGGGCGAAGGCTTTAGTCTCGAACTGGCAGAGTCTTAACCTTTAAGGGCAAAGTCCGCTGAGACCATCCAGTGATCGGAGGCTTCTTCTGACTTAGGGTGCTTGTGGGCTTGTTCTTCGATCTGGTCTTTGGCCAACTCGGGCGACAGCAAGATCTGATCGATCCTCTTGTAGCCCCACTTTTTAGCCGTTTTTTCCCGGGTCGGATAGGAAACCGTTTCCGGTTCTTCCCGAAAAGCATCCACCAGGCCCCAGCCCTCCTTGTCTTTGCTGGTCAGGATCTCCACCGACTTGGAGTCGGGGGTGTCGTTGAAGTCACCCAGCATGACGTATTTCTGCCCCGGGAAGTTGGCGGTTTCTCTCTTAATGATCTCGCGGGCCGCTGTGGCTTCAGCTTCGCGCATGGAGTCGGAGCGCTCGCCTCCTCGTTTGCTGGCGAAGTGGTTGGCGAAAAACCTTACCGGACCGTACTCGGGAATTTCGATGTCAGCCTGCAAGAGATCGCGCAGGAAGCCTCGAGGTTCCTGGCCCTTGACCGGAAAAACCTCGTCTTTGTGGGAAACCACGTTCTTGATGGGGTGCTTGGAAAGGAGTGCTACGTCGATACCCCGTCCGTCATTCCCCTCGACCAGGACGACGTGAGGGTAGTCGTCGGCCAGGCCGTTGGAGTTGCGGAACTCAGTCAAAATCTCGATGTTTTCAACTTCTTGAAGGGCGATGACGTCGGCTTGACTGGACTCGATGACATCGGCCAGCGCCCGCTCGCTCCCGGGGGATTTTGCAGGGGTACCTTCATCTTTCTTGTCGGGATCGTCGATCTTATCGAAAAGGTTCAAGACGTTGTAAGAGGCAATGCGAAAAGAGGAACGGGCAGCGATGGAGTTCATGAGAGCCATCCTTTCAGGACAACACAGTACTCATTGTTGCTATCAAAATTGTTAAAGGATTGTTTCCAGTACTCTTTTATGCCGTGACCCCGGAAGGGGAGGGGAGGATCTGGGGCTTTTCTTTGGAGACCACCAGGGTGCCGGGTAGGCGCATTCGCTCCTGCAAAATCTCGGCCAGGTACCTGGCGTCGTCTCTGATGCCTCTCAGGAACTGGCTGCGGATGGTCCGGCCATGCTCGTAACCCAGGAAAAAGAGGTTCTCGTGCTCTTTGGTCTCCAGATTAGAAACCTCGGGCTTCTTGCCGTTTAAAATGGGCCATAAGTGGGCCAAGGCCGGCTGGTAGCCGGTACAAAACAGCAAGACCTCAAAGCCTTCGGTATGGCCGTTTTCAAACTCCACCTCCAGCCCTCGAACCTCTTTGATATTCGGGTGAGTGGGCACAATACCCCGATCCAGGAGCGATTTCTGGAACCCCCGGCGCAACCGGGGATTGAGGTTGGGCGGCTTGGGGGCGTTGATCCTGGCGGCTATATGCTCCCAGGCCATGCTGAAAGGGGAGAGCAGGGCCTCTTCGGTGGGAGAAGGCCAGTACTTGATCTTGCTGCGATGGGAGAGGTGGATCTCGTGTCCCATCTTGTGCAGTTCTTCCATCAACTCGCCGGCTGAGAGACGGCTGCCCACGATCAAGATCTTTCCAGTGGGCTTACCCAGGGCGTCACTGATGGTCGTGGGCCAACGATACTGGGCCGAATGCAGTTTGATGACATTGCTCTCCTGGAGTCCGGAGAAATCTGGAATGTAGGGGTTGCAGTAGTAGCCGGTTGCATTGACCAGAACGGTGCAGGAGTACATGCCCTGATCGGTCTCGACCTCATACCCGCTCTCGGTTTTGCTAGCAGACAGCACGGTGACGTTCGTCTTGACCTTGATATTGTGCCGGCTCCGATATTCGGAAAGGTAGCGGGCATACTCGCTCCGGGTGGTGCGGGCAAGCAGCTTACCCAGCGGCACGGGACTACCGGCCAGGGTGTTGTTGACCCAGGGACCGTACTCGGTGGAGTCGGTCATGGAATAGAACGTACTCCCCACCTCCGATGATTTCTCCAGGACCAGATAAGGAAGGTTGCGCTCCGAGAGTTGGTACCCGAGAGAAAGGCCCGCCGGTCCGGCTCCTAGTATTAAAATCGGTATGTTATTCACCGCTACACCCCAGTTTTTAGCCTTGACTTGCTAACATTAGATCGTGAGAAAGTTTGGGTCAAGAGCCAAAAGACCTATCTGGCCAGGAGATCACGAGAAGAAAAAGTAACTTCCACGCCTCCATTCTTTTTGAGGTGAACGGTTTGAACAGGAAACTCGGTATCATCGGTGTGCCCCTCGATCTCGGCGGCAATCATCGTGGTGTTGACATGGGGCCTTACGCCGTGCGGCACGCAGGTCTTATGCAGCGGCTCCGCAAGGCGGGCTTTGAGGTCCGTGATTTTGGGAATATTGAAGTGCCTGTCCGGGGTGAACTGGAGCGAGGAAATCGTAACGCCCGATATTTAAAAGAGATTACCCGGGCTTCGGTCACTCTTTGTGAGCGGGTCAAGAGCATGCTGGAGGCGGGATATACTCCCATCACCGTGGGAGGGGACCATTCGGTAGCCCTGGGAAGCGTGGCCGGTGTGGCCGCTTACCGCCGGGAGCACGATCTGGGGCCCATGGGGCTGATGTGGGTCGACGCCCACGGAGATTTAAACACCCCGGAGTCGTCTCCCAGCGGAAACATCCACGGTATGCCGGCCGCGGTGGCCTTGGGAGAGGGTCCCGAGGAACTCGTAAACCTGGGTTTTGAGGGGGCCAAGGTGGAGATGAAAAATCTAGTCCAGATCGGTTTAAGAGATCTCGACCCTTTCGAGACCTCCCTCTTGAGCAGGGGGATCATCAACTACTACGCCATGAGCGAGATCGATGCTTACGGGGTGCACGACGTGACCATGGCCGGCTTGGAAAAAGCCACCGGCAACTTCACGCATCCGATCCATTTGAGTTTCGATCTCGACGTTTTGGACCCTCGGGAGGCACCCGGCGTGGGTACCCCGGTGGAGGGTGGCCTGACCTATCGGGAAGCCCATCTTCTGGCGGAGCTGTTGGCTTCGGCCCGCCTGCAAGACGGTTCACCGGTGGTAGCCAGCCTGGATTTGGTGGAGGTGAACCCCATCCTGGACCACCGAAACCGCACCGCTGATATGGCCGTGAGCCTGGCCATCTCGATTCTGAAAGAGCGTCCACTGCGTCTCAGACCGCTTCATCAGGATCCGTGAATGATCTGGTAGTCGCGAAAGCCTATCCCTAAGGCGGCACCCCACGCTCCAAGGCCGTCGGCCACCAGACCTGCTGCGTCAACTCCTTTGTGAAGCCCTATTAAGGACGCGGCAGGGATGAGTAGCACGCCCCCGATAACTGAGAGCGCAGCTCGTAGCAGTACGGTCGCCCTCTCTACTTTGGTGGCGCCCAGGGCGTCCGCCGTTTGCAAGCGTTGGTGGCCGTGTCGGTAGCGTCTTTGAAGAATCCATTTCAGGGAAGCTCTGGTAGGGGGGACCTGTTCAAAGACCAGAAACTTTTCGAGCCACGCGGTGGTATACCCCAGAATCTCGGCTCGGCGGAAAAAGACAACATCCTCACCCCCGCTGAAGTTGAAGCTCTCCTCAAAGCGAAGACCGCCCCGGCGAACAATTTCCATCGAGAAAATCACGTTGCCCGTATAGGCGGGGCCACGGATCAAGCCCCGAATTGGTCGTTCTTGTCGAGGGCGAAAAAGACTTGTGAGACGGATCCATTCCGGGGTTCTGCTCCTAAACAGGCTGACCACGGGACCTGTCACGATCTCGGCTCCGGTCACTTGGAGTTGAGAAACCATGTCATTGAGCCACGACTCTGTTACCGTTTCGTCGTCATCAATGAAGGCCAGATGGCTGACACCTTCTTCTAGAGCGGCCTTAAGGGCGCGGTTTCTCGCAAAGACAATACCAGCGCTTGGCTCCCACACGCGGCGAGACAAGAATGGCAATTTCGCAAGCATTGGCTCGACAGTTTCTAGAGCAAGTGGAGTATCATTGTTGTCTACTAACAAAAAAGTGATTTCTACCTGTTGAGGAACCTTTAAGTAGGAGAGTGAGTCCAGGCATTCTGAAAGGTAAAGATAACGCCCCCTTGTTGGTACTGCTAGCATGATTCTCATTGTCCGTGGACCTGCCGATATTCCTCTGAGCCGAACCCTAAGTAGAAGGCGATCGCGCCCAAGCTTATGCTCAGTCGGCAAATCGCATCCACGGTGAACCGCCGAGTACGAAAAGCGCTTATTAGGATCGTAATGATACAAAGAGTGCTGTTGCCTGCTGCGTGGGGAACCGTTCTGAGTAGCGCCGAGGGCAGCACGTGTCGGTCAAGAGTACATCTTGATAGGTTTAGACCGTACCTGAAGCACCTCTTCACTACCCAACGCAAATTGGAGCGAGTGGCCGGCACATACTCGAAAACTCGGGCATCTTCTGACCAGGCCACCTTCTCTCCCTTGACCAAGAGTTCTTCAAAGAACTTTGAATCGGACCCTCCACTGAGTGAGTAGCGGATATCAAACCGAACATTGTTACGCACGACTGGGTCGAGGCGCATGAGAACGTTGTTGGTTGCGGGGAGTTTGCGGCAGGGAAAAGGGAGCCCCTGATACTCGTGGACGAAAGGGATAGCAGACTTAAGTTCTGTTGAAGTCTCAGCCTCAAAAACCCTGGAAACCGGACCGATACCTATACTGCATCCGTATCGGTCGAGAGCTTCATGGAGGGCGACGAGCCAGTTTGGCCTCACGACTTCATCGTCGTCTATGAAGGCTAGGTGAGTTGCACTTTGCGCAATGGCATAGTTAAGAGCACAGTTTCGTGCCGGCACAATACCTCGTTGTGGTTGATGAAGGTAAACAAGATGAGAGGTGCCGTCCCTTCGAAATGATCGCACCAACTCTTTGGCGTCTTGTCCCGGGTTGTTATCCACCACAACGAGCGTGGTTTTGCATTTTAGGGGAGTCTCGAGGTCTGAGAGAGAGCGCAAACAGCGAGCTAGATAAACCGGTCGACCGTAAGTAGCGACAGCAACAACCGTATGCTTGAAATACTTAGGCATTGTTCGATTTGAAAGGTTGGCTCGGTACCTACGAGAATCCTCCAGACTATCGGAGGCTATGTGAGAACATTACGAGAGAAACTGATCGAGAAGCTTGATAGATCGAAGCCTTTTGCCGATGGGGAATTAGGGCCTGTGGACATTTGGCATTCCGAGCCAAACGCAGGACATTTTTCTCCTCCTGGAGTGGAATTTTCTGTGGAATAGTGGACCTATTTGAGGAAAATTTCGCTTCAGGAGGTGGAA
>Ga0172382_10009727_pt1 | contig 13047 bp, 12 predicted proteins | sample Leawel138RmetaG_FD_122245 | JGI IMG/M metagenome (GOLD analysis project Ga0172382, IMG submission 122245) | Leachate microbial communities from a municipal landfill in Southern Ontario, Canada - Leachate well 138R metaG | ecosystem: Engineered > Solid waste > Landfill > Unclassified | place...
AAAAAATACTATTCACTGTACTGCTGCACCATTCCGTCATATTTTTCGCGGTAGCTGTCACTTGAAATGTCTACATAATAGGACACTATAAGCGCAACCAAAGACACTATGGCGCAGATAATCCACAGTTTTGAATTTATTCTTCGGTTAAAAATCGAAGCTATAAGCATAACTGCACAAAAAATAAAAAATAAAAATGCGAGTATTCCCAAAACCTTAATCATCCTTCAGCGCCTCCTTCCTTTTATTATACTATGTACCCTTTTGCCTGTCAATATATTAATTTTGACGAAACTATTGATTTTTCCAGCATTTTGATATACAATATATGGTGTATAAAATTTTCTGTTAGGAGTGATATAAATGGACAAAGAAAAAGTAATCACCAGAATTACTGATGTTGGTGTTGTTGCGGTGGTTCGCGCTGAAAACAGCGATAAAGCTATCCGAATAGTCGATGCTTGCATCGAGGGTGGAATCCCTGCAATTGAGCTTACTTTTACAGTCCCGAAAGCTCATAAGGTTATTGAGGATCTCGCTTCCAAATACTCAAGCGACCAGATTATTCTCGGGGCGGGTACGGTCATGGACAGCGAAACCGCAAGAATCGCTATGCTTTCAGGTGCTGAATACATTGTAAGTCCCTATTTTGACCCCGAAACAGTCAGAACCTGTAACAGATACCGCGTGCCCTGCATGCCCGGTGCTATGACAATCAAAGAGGTTGTTGCGGCTATGGAAGCAGGCGCGGATATTGTTAAAATATTCCCGGGCGACCTGTTTGGTCCTAAAATCATTAAAGACATCAAGGGACCTATCCCCTATGCTAAAATGATGCCGACAGGCGGCGTTGACGTTGACAATGTTGACCAGTGGATTAAAGCCGGCGCAGTTGCTGTCGGAGCAGGCAGCTCACTTACAGCAGGCGCAAAAACAGGCGATTATAAAGCAGTTGCTGACACTGCAAAACGTTTTGTTGAAGCAGTTAAGGCAGCAAGAGCAAAATAGTTGAAAGGAACTTTACTACCATGACAAAGAAAGCAGTCACCTTTGGTGAAATAATGTTAAGACTTCAAACTCCTACATATCAGAGATTTATTCAGGCTCAGAATCTTGAGTCCACATTCGGCGGCGGTGAAGCTAATGTTGCAGTATCTCTTGCAAACTTCGGCATTGACGCGGCATTTGTTACAAAGCTTCCTTCCAATCCTATCGGTGATTGGTGTGTTGCTGAAATCCGCAAGCACGGTGTTGACACATCCAAAATTACCCGCGGCGGCGAAAGAGTCGGCATCTACTTTGTAGAAAAAGGTGCTAACCAGAGAGCTTCAAACGTTGTATATGACAGAGCTCACTCTTCTATTGCGACCGCAGCAAGCTCAGACTTTGACTGGGACGCTATTTTTGACGGCGTGGATTGGTTCCATTTCACAGGCATCACACCGGCAATTTCCGACCAGGCTGCTGAGGTTTGCCTTGATGCACTTAAAAAAGCTAAAGAGCACGGTGTTACTGTAAGCTGTGACCTAAACTTCAGAAAAAAACTCTGGACAAGCGAAAAAGCCTGCAAAATCATGACCGGTCTTATGCCCTATGTTGACGTTGCAATCGCTAATGAAGAGGATGCCGAAAAGGTATTTGGCATCAAAGCTTCTTCAACAGACGTAAACTCAGGTGAAATCAACCACGAGGGTTACAAAGACGTTGCAAAACAGCTGACCGACAAATTCGGCTTTAAATATGTTGCCATCACGCTTCGTGAAAGCCACAGCGCATCTTCTAACGGATGGTCTGCAATGCTTTATGACGGTAATGAATATTATTTCTCCAAGAAATACGATATTACTCACATTGTTGACCGTGTGGGCGGTGGCGACTCCTTCGGCGGCGGACTTATCTACTCGCTCATGAACGGTTTCGACCCCGATAAAGCTATCAACTTTGCGGTTGCTGCTTCCTGTCTCAAACACTCCATTGAGGGCGACTTCAACCTGGTTAGCGTTAAAGAGGTTGAAACTCTCATGAAGGGCGACGGCAGCGGCCGTGTTCAGAGATAATAATGGCGAAATTAGAATGCACCTTTAAAAGCGCTGTCCTCGGAAAAGAGGCAGACGTTAATATTATAATTCCAAACGATATATCTTCTGCACGCGTACTTTATCTGCTGCACGGCCTGTCTGACAATCATACAAACTGGTCGAGAAACACGTCTATTGAAAGATACGCCCTAGAACACAATTATTTTGTTGTTATGCCCGATGCGGGAAGAAGCTTCTACGCGGATATGGAGTACGGTCTTGCTTACTATACTTATATTACGCAGGAACTTTATGATTATATAGGTAAAACCTTTAAGGTAAACCAATTCCGTGAAAACACCTTTATTGCCGGTCTTTCAATGGGTGGCTACGGTGCGTTTAAGCTTGCTCTTAAAAATCCTGACAAATATTGTGCGGCCGCAAGCTTTTCAGGCGTTCTTGACGTCTGTTCAAGATTCAGCGGCGGCGACTGGGGCAGAGATGCATATCTCATCTGTGGCGGCAGGGATGTTCGCGGCAGTGAGGAAGATTTGCTCTATCTGCTTGACAAATTCAGTGACGGTAATCTGAAAAAGCCGCGACTTTATCAGTCCTGCGGAACAGAGGATTTTCTCTATCAGGACAACCAGACCTTTAAATCAAAAGTCGAAGCTGCTGATTTTGATTATAAGTATGTCGATGGTCCCGGCGGCCATTCGTGGGATTTTTGGGACATGCATATTAAGTGCGCGCTTGAATTCTTTGATGAAAAATAATTAACTTTGCGTGGGAGCTGTATCGTAAAATATCTTTTTGATACAGCCCCTTGCTATTGGTGACGCTGATGAATAGTTTTGAAGGAATGATAACTGAAATTATCTTTAATAACACCGACAACAGTTATGCGGTCTGTGAGTTTCTGTCGGGAGACGAAACCCTAACAATAACCGGCTGTCTGCCGCTTATATCTGTCGGCGATAAGCTTCGCGTCACGGGCGACTTTGTTGTCCACATGGAATATGGTGAACAGTTGAGCGTCAAATATTTTGAAAAGCTTGTTCCTGAAGGCAGAGAGGAGATTTTTATCTATCTCTCCTCGGGTGCAATTTCGGGTGTCAAGGAGGTAACTGCCAAACGAATTATTGATATGTTCGGTGATGATACGCTTGAAATAATCCGCGACGACCCCGAACAACTGGCAGTTATAAAAGGCATTTCCAAGGAAAAGGCTATAAGTATCCACAACCAGTATATTGAGCAGATCGGCGTATCTCAGGTTATTTCATTTTTGGGACAGTACGGGATTAACGCTTCGCTTGCCTTTAAGGTATATAACCATTTCGGCTCAAAATCGGTTGAAAGAGTAAAGCTCAACCCCTACTGCGTTTGTGAAATTCCGGGGATTGGATTTACGCGTGCTGACCAGATAGCTTATTCTATGGGGTTTGCCGCAAACTCACCCGAAAGAACCGCTGCCGCAATCCTGCACGTTTTGTCCGAAGCAGCTGCAAACGGACATACCTACCTTCCTTCTGACATTATAGCCGGGGAGGTTTATAATCTTGTTGGTGCGGACAAGGAAACTACTGAGCGGCAAATATCAAATTTATTGATAGAAAAAAAGCTAAACCGCGTAACTCTTACAGACTCGGCGGAGGCAATTTATCTGCCGACGATGTATACAGCCGAATCGGGCTGTGCAAAAATACTCACTAAACTTGCAAACAAACCTGCAGATGAAATTCCACTTTCAGAAAAGGATTTGCAGGGTGATATTACTCTTGCTCCAGAGCAGCTTGAGGGGATAAGTTCCGCCCGGAAAAACTGTCTGACCGTTATTACGGGCGGACCGGGTACCGGTAAAACCACCCTTTTAAACACAATAATTTCAATTTTGAAAAAACAGGGTCTTGACATTGCCCTATGCGCTCCGACAGGCAGAGCCGCCAAGCGTATGGGCCAGCTTTGCGGTATGGAGGCAAAAACCATTCATCGCCTGCTTGAAATGTCCTATTCGGACGATGACGCAAAAATGACATTCAGCAGAAATCAGTACAATCCTCTTGAAACCGATGTGGTGATAGTGGACGAAATGTCTATGGTAGATATTGTATTAATGTATCATCTGCTCAAGGCTCTTCCCGATAAATGCAGAATAATTTTAGTCGGCGATTCCGACCAGCTCCCATCCGTGGGCGCGGGAAACGTTCTGCGCGACATTCTGGCGAGCGGCTTGACAGCTTCCGTCAGACTTACAAAAATTTTCCGTCAGGCAAACGAAAGTATGATAACTCATAACGCACACAGAATAAATGCGGGCGATTTCCCCGTCTGCAACGGCGAGGGCAGTGACTTCTTTTTTCTGCCCAGACATAATATATCAGACGGAACAGACGAAATCATCAGGCTTTGCCTTCAAAGACTCCCCTCCTATTTAGGCCGCGACCCGAAGGACTGTGTTCAGGTGCTTTGTCCCTCGCGAAAGGGTGCAATGGGAACGGAGAATTTAAATAATATTCTTCAAAATGCTTTCAACCCACCTTCTCACGGCAAACCCGAGCTTAAAAGAAAAGGATTTGTTCTTCGCGAAGGGGATAAAATAATGCAAATTCGCAATAACTATGATATGGAATGGTACACGGCCGATTCCCGAATCGGCAGCGGTATTTTCAACGGTGACCTTGGAATTATTGAAAAAATTGACGCCCGCTCGGGTATTGTTACAATAGTTTTCGACCAGGAAAAAACCGTTGACTACCCTATCGAGCTTCTTGACGATATTGAGCTTTCATACGCAATAACAGTTCACAAAAGTCAGGGCAGTGAATTTACCGCGGTTGTAATCCCGATGTACCAATGCCATAAAAATCTCATGACCAGAAACCTCTTTTATACTGCAGTTACAAGAGCAAAAGAGCTTGTGGCTCTTGTTGGCAGAGAGGATGTTATTCAGTTCATGACAAGTAACAATCACGAGGACCTGCGTTACAGCGGTCTTGCGGCAATGATGACCGAGGGGTTTAAATAATGAATTTGTTTACTTCCGTTTTCGATTTGTTTTTCCCGCCTAAATGCATTTACTGCGGAGAATTTCTCGCACTCGGCGATCGTCCGCTTATCTGCAGAAGATGTCTTGACCTTATTCCGATAAGCCAGCTCAGATGCGGAAAATGCGGCGGTGTTATAACATACAACAACGGTATGCCCGAATGCCTGTCATGTAAGACAGCGGGCAGATATTTTGACGGAGTTTTCGCACCCGCAACATATAACGGTAATGTCCGTCTTGCGATACTGAAATATAAATTCAGCGCGCAGACCTACATGGCAAAACCGCTCTCTTATTTCACGGCCGGGGGACTTAAAAAGTTAGGCGTAAAAGCCGACCTTGTTTTAAGCGTTCCGCCTGACCCTAAAAGGCGGACAAAACGAGGGTTTGATTATACCGGTCAGCTAGCTAAATATGTTGCATCGGAACTGAAAATTCCTTTTAGATCCGATTGGCTGAAAAAAACGAAATCTACTCCTGCTCAAAGCAGGCTTACAAAAGCCGAAAGACTTAAGAATATTAAAGGTTCATTTGCTCTCACTTCAAAAGCAAATGTTGCAGGGCTCAGTATTCTATTAGTTGACGATATATTCACCACTGGCGCGACAACCTCCGAGGTATCAAAACTCCTGAAGAAAAAAGGTGCGAAATATGTATTCGTTGCTACTTTGGCGAAAAGGTAGAAAAGGAGATTTCTATTATGAAAACTTTATCCGCTACAACCTCAAGCCTCTATAAACTTGCCATTCCCTGTATTTTAGAGCAGCTTCTTATCGTTTCCTCAGGTGTACTCGCATCGATGGTAATGGGTCATGTCGGCAAAAATGAGCTGACCGGGGTAGCAATGGTAAATACACTTGTAACCTGGCTGCAATTTCTCTTCTTGGGACTTGGCACAGGCGTTACAGTTGTAATCGGTCGTCTGTACGGTGAAGAAAATCACGAAGGTGTTAAGGATGCAACAATGCAATCCATTTATCTTGCCTTTTATATCAGTATCGCACTCGTCTTTTTATGTTTTACTTTTTCAGATCAGCTGTTGGGACTATTCTTCTCAAACGCTGACCCTGAAGTTATGAAGCACATAAAAATCTACTTCCCCTATTCGATAGTAAGCGTTCCTTTTGTAGCAGTGAATCATACCTTAAATGCTGCGGCACGAGGCGTCGGAGATAACTCTGCGGCACTCGTTTCAAACTCGATTGTTAACTTCCTCTATGCTCTGCTTGCATATATACTAATTTTCGGAATACGCTATTTTGGGTATCCGTCCCTTTCCACAACAGGAACAGGAATAGCAGTTTTAATAGCAAGAATTGTAGGTCCGTTTTGCGCAATAATTCTTGTTTATGCAAGAAAAATACCTATATTTCCGAAAAAAATATTTGCAAAAAGCAAAGAAGGATATATAAGACGAATTTTCGGGATATGTACATATTCTGCCATTGAGCAAGCAGTATTCCAGGGTGGGTTTGTTATTCTGCAATCAATGCTTTTGATTTTCGGAGCAACGATTCAGGCGGGGTATCAGATTGCAAGCACCATAAACAATATTTTCCTGGCAGTAGTATCGGGTATTGCCGTTGCTATGACTGTCCTGACCTCTCAGTCGCTTGCAAGGCGTAATTTTGATATGGCAAGCGAAATCTTCAGCATTGCCAAGAAAATGTTCCTGTTATTGCTTATCCCTCTCGGGATAGTTATGTTCCTATCCTCCCCATATCTTGCAAGAGTATTTTCCTCAGAACCTGATGTTATAAGCTCTACAACCACTTTTGCGAGAGTTTTAGGCGCCTGCTTCTGCTTCACCGCGTATCAGACAATCACATGCGGAATTCTTCGCGGGGCGGGAGATGCAAGATATATAACCGTTTCCTGCACTGTCGGACTATGGGTCGGAAGACTGCTTCCGGTATATATACTGTCTAAATACACAAGCGCATATTTTGCGGTTGGTGCAGGACTTGTTCTTGACTTTGCCACAAGGTCGCTTATGTATCATTTAAGACTTAGAAAAGGTGCATGGATACATATAAAGGTTTAAAGGGGTAATATTTTGAAGTACACTGCTTATTCTCCTGCGGAGACTGTAAAAATTGCCGCAGAACTAAAAAAATCGCTTAAAATCGGAGATGTTGTCTGCCTGCACGGTGACATCGGGGTTGGAAAAACTGTTTTTGCAAAAGGTCTTTCCGGCTCAGACGCGGCATGCAGTCCGACATTTTCCATTATGAATATTTACGAGGGCAATCCCCCGATATATCACTTTGACCTTTATAGACTTACATGTGAAGATGAAATGTATGAGGCAGGTCTGATGGACTATATTGAGGGCGGCGACGGTATCAGCGTTATTGAATGGCCCGAAATTCTAACCTCCGAGATTGATGCCGACATATATGATGTTTACATTACAAAAAATTTGGAAATTGACGAAAACTTTCGCGAAATAGAGGTGAAAAAGCGTGATACTTCTAGCTCTTGATACCTGCTTTTCCTCTGCATCCGTTGCAATAATGACCGAGGATAAGCTGATGGGACAATTTTACATAGATAATAAGCTGACACACTCAACAAAGCTTGTGCCGATGATAACCTCTGTTTTATCCGAGCTTGATATGACGGCAGCTGATATCGATGCTTTTGCCTGCACAAACGGACCAGGTTCATTTACGGGTATTCGAATAGGAATTGCGACCGCAAAAGGGCTTGCCCTTCCCGTCGAAAAACCTATTGTAACCGTTTCTTCACTTAAAGCGGCGGCATATAATTTCCCTTGCCAGCCTCTGCCTGTCTGCACAATGACAGATGCAAGAAATTCACAGGTCTTTTACGGAAAATTCAGGCATGGCGAAAATGGTCTGGATGAAATTATTCCTCCTGAGGCCTCGGAAATTAAAAAGGTTTGCGAAAATATTTCGGAGCCTACCATAGTAGCAGGCGACGGCGCTGTTAAATACGCCGATATTTTAAAACAAAACAAGAATGTTATAATTGCTCCTCCCCACCTTAATATGCCGAGCGCGGCATGCTGCGGGGCGGCTGCATTTGATATAATCATTAAAAACGGATTCCCTCCGGCGGATACCATTGACGCACTTTATGTCAGAAAATCGAGCGCCGAACAGGAAAAGGAAAGGATGAATAATAAATGATAGCTTTAGGTTGCGACCACGGAGCACTCTCACTGAAAAACACAATAAAAAAACATCTTGAAGCCAGAGGCCTTGAAGTAAAAGACTTCGGCATATATGAAGAATTAAGAGCCGACTACCCCGATATTGCAGAGGTTGTTTGCAAATCAATCCTTTCGGGTGAATGCGACAGGGGTATTCTGCTTTGTGGAACAGGAATAGGCATAAGCATTGCGGCAAACAAAATAAATGGTATCCGCGCAGCAGTATGCAACGAGATTTACTGTGCAAAAATGGCAAAATGCCACAATAACGCCAACGTAATTACTCTCGGCGGCAGAGTTGTGGGCAAAGACGTTGCCGTTGAAATTGTTGACGCATGGCTTGACTGCGAGTTCATGGGTGGCAGACATCAGCAGAGAATCGATAAAATATCAAATCTTGAAAAAGGTGAGTAATCAGATGGCTAAATCAACCAAATCTTACGGAAATGACAGTATAACCGCGCTCAAGGGCGCTGACGTAGTGCGCCTTAAGCCTGCGGTTATATTCGGCGCAAGCAGTCTTGAGGGCTGTCAGCACGCCATGTTTGAAATTTTGTCAAACTCTATTGATGAGGCAAGAGAAGGTTTCGGCAATGTTATAAAAGTAACTCGTTTTCTTGATAATTCCATCGAAGTTGCAGACTGCGGCCGCGGTATCCCCCTTGACTATAATGAAAAAGAACAGCGCTATAACTGGGAGCTTGTTTTCTGTGAGCTTTACGCAGGCGGTAAGTATAACACCGTAGAGGGAGTAAACTATGAATACAGCCTCGGAACCAACGGTCTGGGCAGCTGTGCGACTCAGTTTGCCTCCGAATATATGGACGTTGAGGTTGTTCGGGACGGTTTTAAATATAATCTCCATTTTGAAAAAGGGTATAATGTCGGTGGACTTATAAAAGAAGAAACCCGCTCCAAAAAATCGGGCACTACCATCAGGTGGAAGCCCGACCTTGATGTATTTACCGAGATTGACATTCCCCTTGAATTTTATCAGGATGTGCTTAAAAGACAGGCTATTGTGAACGCCGGTCTGAAGCTTGTTTTATATAACGAAACACCGTCGGGTATGGAGACGTTTGAATACCTTTATCCAAACGGTATAACCGATTATATTGCGGAAATCGGTGGCAAAGAATCCTTCACCTCTGTTTATGAAATCACAGGTGAGAGCGTCGGACGCGACCGTCCCGACAAGGATGATTACAAGGTTAAGTTTAACGTTTCCTTCTGCTTCAACAATCACTCAAGAGCGATTGAGTATTATCACAACTCAAGCTACCTTGAGGAGGGCGGCTCACCCGACAGGGCAGTCAGAAATGCCTTTGTTTATGCGCTTGATAAGTATATTGTCTCAAACGCAAAATACACAAAAAATGAAGCGAAGATTACCTTCCAGGACATCCAGGACAGCCTTATTTTGGTGTCCAACTCTTTCTCCACGCATACCGACTATAAAAACCAGACAAAGAAGGCTATCGACAATAAATTTATTCAGGATTACATGACTGAAACCCTGCGTCACGGACTTGAGATTTATTTTATTGAAAATAAGGCCGACGCGGAAAAAATTGCAGCACAGGTGCTTGTAAACAAGCGAAGCCGTGAATCTGCCGAAAAGACAAGACTTAGCGTCAAGAAAAAGCTTTCGGGCACTATCGACATAAATAACCGTGTGGAAAAATTCGTGGACTGCCGTACCAAGGACTTAAGCCGTCGCGAAATCTACATTGTCGAAGGTGACAGTGCGCTGGGTTCATGTAAACAAAGCCGCGATGCCGAATTTCAGGCACTCATGCCCATAAGGGGCAAAATCCTGAACTGTCTTAAGGCAGATTATAACAAAATATTCAAAAGCGAAATTATAACCGACCTTATAAAAGTGCTGGGTTGCGGAGTTGAAATAAAATCCAAGCACAACAAAGATATTTCTACCTTTGATATAAATAATTTCCGCTGGAACAAGCTTATAATATGTACTGATGCGGACGTGGACGGTTTCCAGATAAGAACGCTTGTCCTTTCTATGCTCTATGCACTTGTTCCCACGCTGATTGAGATGGGACATGTTTATATCGTGGAATCTCCGCTCTTTGAAATAACCTGCAAGGACAAGACATATTTTGCCTATTCCGAGCGTGAAAAGTCGGACATTATATCAACACTTTCGGGCAAATATACCATTCAGCGCTCAAAAGGACTTGGTGAGAATGAGCCTGAAATGATGTGGGAAACCACTATGAATCCCGAAACACGCAGGCTTATACGGGTTACCTTAGATGATGCCGAGCGTGTTGCAACCATGTTTGACGTTCTGCTTGGCGACAATCTCGCCGCGAGAAAAGATTATATTGCCCAGCATGGCAGTAAATATCTTGATATGCTTGATTTGGCTTAAAAAGGAGGGCTGGTAATTGACTAATATAACTCAAGAATTTATTTCGGATACTTTAGAAAAAAACTATATGCCCTACGCTATGAGTGTAATCATTTCCCGTGCAATTCCAGAGATTGACGGGTTTAAACCTTCGCACCGAAAACTGCTTTATACAATGTATAAAATGGGACTTTTAACCGGCAACAGAACAAAGTCGGCGAACATTGTGGGTACTACAATGAAGCTCAACCCTCACGGTGACGGAGCAATTTATGAAACAATGGTCCGTCTTACAAGGGGTAACGAGGCGCTTCTTCACCCTCTTATAGACTCAAAGGGCAACTTCGGTAAACACTATTCGAGAAATATGTCCTATGCGGCTTCGAGATATACAGAAGCAAAGCTTGACAGCATTTCACAGGAAATTTTCAAGGACATCAATAAAAATGTTGTTGATTTCACCGACAACTATGACGGCACTATGAAAGAGCCTGTCCTGCTCCCCACCACCTTCCCCAATATTTTAGTTAATCCAAATCAAGGTATTGCGGTCGGTATGGCGAGCAACTTCTGCAGCTTTAATCTGCGCGAGGTCTGTGCCGCGACAATCGCTTTTCTTAAAAACGAAAGCTGCGACATTACAGAATATATAACCGCTCCCGACTTTTCAACAGGCGGCGAAATTATTTATGACAAGCAGCAGATGGATACCATATTCGAAACGGGCAGAGGGTCCTTTAAAATTCGTGCAAAATACCGTTTTGACAAGAAAAATTCCTGCATAGAAATTTATGAAATTCCCTACACTACCTGTATCGAAGCGATAATTGACAAAATTGTCGAGTGCGTTAAGGGCGGCAAGCTTAAGGAAATTTCCGATATTCGCGACGAATCGGACAAGTCGGGACTTAAAATCACCATTGACATTAAAAAGTCCTGCGACCCGGACGCACTTATGCAAAAGCTATATAAAATGACTCCGCTTCAGGATTCATTCGGCTGTAACTTTAACGTCCTTTTAAACGGAATGCCCTATGTTCTCGGCGTCAAAGACATTCTGAAAAACTGGTGCAACTTCAGAATCGAGTGTGTTTCACGCTCGCTTAAGTTTGACATCAAGGAAAAAAGCGATAAGCTTCACCTTCTCGAAGGTCTGAAGAAAATTCTGCTTGACATTGATAAGGCAATCGCAATAATTCGCGGTGCTGAAGAAGATGCGCTGGTTGTTCCGAGACTTATGGAGGGTTTTGGAATTGACGAAATTCAGGCAGAATATGTTGCAAACATCAAACTTAGGAATCTCAATAAGGAATACATTCTAAAGGGCATCGGCGATGTTGACAAATTAAAAAACGAAATTGCCGAAATGCAGGATATTCTTGAAAATGAGAAAAAGATTAAAAAAATCATAATTAAAGAGCTTGAAGAAATCTCCAAAAAATACGGTGCCGACAGAAAAAGCGATATTGTATCCGGCGAGGAGATCGAGGAAGTGACAGAGGCGATTGAGGTTGACGATTATAACCTCAAGGTATTCCTCACACGAGACGGATATTTCAAGAAAATCTCGCTTGTTTCACTTCGCGGCTCTGATGTTCAGAAATTAAAGCCCGAGGATGAAATAATTGCCGAAATTGAAGCTACAAACAGTGCCGATATTCTTTTCTTCACCGATAAATGTGATGTTTACAAGTCGCATCTTTATGACCTGCCCGACGGCTGCAAGGCAAGCATGATGGGCGAATATCTGCCCAATCTGCTTTCACTGGAAGAGGGAGAACAGGTCAAGTTTATGGCTGTTACCTCCGATTACAGCGGATTTTTACTCTTTGCGTTTGAAAACGGCAAGGTTGCAAAGGTTGATATGAAAAGCTATGAAACCAAAACCAACCGTAAAAAGCTTACGGGCGCATATTACGCAAAATCTCCTGCTGTCGGTATGCTTTATCTGACAGAAGACGCCGACTTTATTTTAGAAAGTCAGGGCGGCAGGTATTTGGCGGTTAATTCTTCAAATATTACGCTTAAATCAAAGAGGGATACTCAGGGCGTTCAGGTTTACCTTTCAAAGCGTGATAAGCTTGTAAAAAGAATTATGCTTGCGCAGGAATCGGGACTTGAAAACATTAAACCCTATTACTCAGAAAAAATTCCTTCCTCGGGCAGAGCCCTCAAGGAGGATGACAAGCCTTTTGTGCAGTTAGGATTATTTGGCGATGATTAATTTAACTGATATAACCTATGTCAGAGGACTTATGAAAAGCTTTGGCAAAAGCTTTTCAAAGTCGCTCGGCCAGAACTTTTTAATAAACAGCGGCGTGCTTGAGGAAATTGTTTCTGCCGCAGAAATAGACAAAGAAAGCTGTGTTCTTGAAATCGGACCGGGAATTGGTACGCTCACCCGCGTACTTTCAGACCATGCTAA
>Ga0172382_10009733_pt1 | contig 13040 bp, 10 predicted proteins | sample Leawel138RmetaG_FD_122245 | JGI IMG/M metagenome (GOLD analysis project Ga0172382, IMG submission 122245) | Leachate microbial communities from a municipal landfill in Southern Ontario, Canada - Leachate well 138R metaG | ecosystem: Engineered > Solid waste > Landfill > Unclassified | place...
CTGCTTGCTCTTTGGCTGCTTGCTCTTTGGCTGCTTGCTCTTTGGCTGCTTGCTCTTTGGCTGCTTGCTCTTTGGCTGCTTGCTCTTTGGCTGCTTGCTCTTTTTTCTTTTCCAGCAGCTTGCCTAACGGAGAGTCTTTCAGCTTATCCCATTGCAATGTCACAGTTAGTGCCTGACCGGCTCTTGAAATGATGGCCGGTATATTTATTTCCTTAATGGAAAGCGTAATATTGTTTTGACTGATTGTTACCGGCTGACGCGTTTTCAGGGTTACCGGAAGCGTGAAATCCCCCTTGTTCCAGTTGAAAATCATTTCATTCGGCTCACCCTGAATGGCAAACCGCTCGCTTTCAAACAACAATGAAGACAGCTTTGCAACACCATTATCAACCTGCGCATCAACACTAATCAGGGAGTAAGGGCTGGCGGCGTTAAGATCTATGATAAACGGATACATTGGCCTATCAAGATCAAGATATGTCAATGGGTCATGTGCCAGCTGATTAATATCAAAACCATTCACAAGACCGTTTTCAGCCTTTACCTGAATCTGTCCTTTAATATTATCCAGGATTGTTTTTTCATTGTCTCCCTTGCTTTCAAGCTGTGCTTTGATAAAAGCCCGTCCACTTACCCAGGGAGTCCAATTGAAAGCCTGCTGCATTTGGGACAAATCTATGGCCTCCAGCTCTATTCCTGTTTTAATTTCATCGTTGGCCAGGTCAAGCTGTGCATCAGCCCGTACTTGCCCATCAAAAACCCAGGATTTGAACGAAGTCATGTCAAGATTGGCACGATCAAAACGGAAAATAGCCTGGACATCATTAAAAACCATATCCTGATAACGCATTTGTTTCAGGTTAATAGTACCCATGCCCCACAATGACTGCAGCAACTCCCGCTTCAGGCTTATAGCTGAAGCGGGAGCTGGTTTAGACTGTTGTGCAGAGACTGTTTCAGCAATGTCGGCTGTTGCCGTTTTTTCATTTTGCCCAGAAGCAGATTCAGGCGAGGCTACGGATTTCCTGGGCTCTCCAGTCTCGGCATTTTGGTTCTCTGCCATGGTAATCGATGGAATCGGACCCAGAATCTGATCAAGATTGATTGAGTCGGCACTTAAATCAAAATTGACATTAGGCCTGGAAAAATTATGCAGTTCACCATCCAGGTTGAATTTACCGGCATTAACCACCGCATCAAGTTTGAAACTGGCCTGGTTTTTCTGGAAATTGGCATTAATGCTGCCAATCACGGGAACTAGCTGTGCTTCTAATCCGTGATCCTTGAAGCTGGCATTACCACTAATCGCAGAAAGCATCACTATTCTGTCGATTAAATTCATCTGTGCCGGGGAGGAAATATTCAGGCCAATCACCCTATTGTTGGGTTGTGCGTATTTACCATCAATTTTGACTTCCGCAACTTTAAGGTTATCGGCTGAACCGCTAATACCCTTGAGCGATAAATTGACCCCAACCTGTTCGCGTCCCTTCATCCGGAGAAAACCAACCAATGGCTTGCCACCGGCCACGGTAGAGGAAATATCCAGTGCCGGTGATTCAAAAGACCATTCATAAGACTGGTCATTCACATTTTGTGCGCTACCCTTGACTGAAAAATTTTCAAGTTGCAACAGTGGTGCGGAAGAATCAAAGGTCAGCTTGGGAGCGGTCACATTCAGATCAATTTTTTTAAGCGATGACCCTTCAGTACCATTACCTGCAACCACCAGCTCCATACTGGAGCCTGTTATGGCATGGGCAAAACTGTCTATATTGAAACTGCCTTTAAGTGTTGCACTGCTGGCATCAATATTTCCAAGCCTGCCTTTTAAGCCAACTTCCAGTTTCTGGGCATTATAAAGTTTGGTCACTGGATCCAGTTTAAGTAAACCCTGAACATTGAGTTGTGCGTTTACCCTGGGATGTTCACCCTCAAGCTGTGCGGCCAGTGTTATATCAAAAGGCTGATCAAAAGTGACCCTGCCAGTATTAATCGACATTTTCTTCAGGCGCATGTCCAGCTGGTTGCTGATATCCTTGAAATAAACCTCGCCATTCTGAAGCTCAAGTCCCGCAATATCAATTTTGAAATCGGTATTGTAGGGCTGTGGCAGTACGGTATTGGCATCAACCGGCTCTTTGAGGCTATCCCCCCCCACTGTCGTGCTTTTCTGTTCGAACAGGTCTTCAAAATTCAGGTTGCCCGCTTCATCACGCACCACCCAAGCCTTGAAACCACTGACGGCAACGTGGTCAACCACAAAACGGTTGGAGATAAGCGGCCAGATAGCCACCGCAAAACGGGCATTATTAATAGAGACAAAAACATTATCACTACCTGGTTCAGACAGAGACAGCTTATTAACCGACAGGCCAATACGGGGAAAAAGTGATAATTCGATATCGCCGTTTATTTGAAGATCGCGGTCGTAGTTGGACCTGACTATTTCTTCCAGTTTATATTTATAGGCATTTGGGTCAAAGGTAAGCAAAAAGACCGCACCACCCACAAAGGTGACTAGCAGAAGCACAACCATACTAACCAACACGCGCTTAAGCCATTTTTTCATGACTGATTTTTTTCACTCACTAAATTTTAAAGACCGGCATTGGCACAACACGCGCCAATGCATACCCAAGTCTTTAATACTAACCCAAGTTTTACTTATACGGTAGGGGGTTAGATTATACGTTGAACAGGAAATTCAGTACATCACCATCCTTGACAACATATTCTTTGCCCTCGGCACGCATTTTCCCGGCTTCTTTCGCGCCTTGCTCTCCTTTGAACTTGATGAAGTCATCAAATGCAATGGTTTGTGCACGAATGAAACCACGTTCAAAATCGGTATGAATAACACCTGCCGCCTTGGGCGCTGTATCACCCACCCGGATTGTCCAGGCACGTACTTCCTTGACGCCGGCGGTAAAGTAGGTTTGTAGACCCAACAAGTTATAAGCAGCACGAATCACACGATTAAGGCCAGGCTCTTCCATGCCAATATCAGCCAGGAAGACTTCTTTATCTTCATCATCCAAATCGGCAATTTCAGCCTCAATGGCGGCACATACAGCTACCACAGGTGCATTTTCCGCCTTGGCATATTCCTGCACGGCAGCCAGGTGCGGATTGTTTTCAAAACCGTTTTCTTTCACGTTAGCCACATACATGGCACGTTTGGCAGTAATGAAGCAATAGGATTTGATCAAGGCCTGCTCTTCTTCATCCAGATCCAATGAACGGATAGGACGGGCTTCATTCAGGACAGGGATGATTTTTTCCAGCACGGAACACAGTTTTTGCCCTTCCTTGTCGCCAGCACGGGCGGTTTTCTGGGCCTTTTGCAGCGCTTTTTCTGCTGAAGCCAGATCTGCCAGGGCCAGTTCGGTATTAATGACCTCTATGTCTGAAATAGGATCAACCCTGCCAGCCACGTGAACCACGTTTTCATCTTCAAAACAGCGTACTACCTGCACGATGGCATCAGTTTCGCGAATATTGGCCAAGAACTGGTTACCCAGGCCTTCACCTTTTGAGGCACCCGCCACCAGGCCAGCAATATCAACAAACTCGACAGTGGCCGGCAGAACGCGTTCCGGTTTGACAATAATAGCAAGGCCATCAAGCCGTGCATCGGGCACTTCCACGATACCTACATTGGGCTCAATAGTACAAAACGGGTAATTCTCGGCGGCAATTCCCGCTTTTGTTAACGCATTAAACAAAGTTGATTTGCCTACGTTGGGTAAACCAACGATGCCACATTGAAGAGCCATTGAAAATCCTTAATAAATCAAAGCATGAAACCCATTATTGTACCTCTGAGAGAGATACAGATTCAGGGAATTGGCCCGCTTTTCTGAAGAATAAGCTGATTAATCAAGTACGCGATAGCCTCGGCCGGTCATACAGTTACGGATAATCTGTTTTTGAGAAGCAGCCGTTGAAACACCACCTGCCGCCGCCCCCGTTACCGCGCCAACACCGGCAGCTTGGGCAATATTACTGCTGTTACCACCACCCACCAGACCCAGCACCGCACCAAAAGCGGCACCGGCAAGGGCGCCACCACCCGTACGGCTGGCACCATCAACCTGACGGGCATAATTTTGACAGTCTCGAAGATCATTTTCGTAATTTGACATATCACGGCCGTACCCATCTACAACAGGACGATAACCGGAACAACCTGCTACAAATACAGCGAGAAACAAGGCTGAAAAAACCAATTTTGTACTTTTCATATTAACTCTCAAGTTGTGGCGAGTTCAGGACTGAACTGCAATAAAAACCAAACGAACAAAATAGGGCCGGAATTGAAAATCATGTGCATGACAATAGACGTACTTATTCCGTCACGCACACGCATCCAGCCAAGCACCATACCAGTAAACCATTGCGGCAACACCAGCAACGGCATAAACCACCAATTCATTTCATTAAGCCTGAAATTCCACAAATGCAATCCGGCGAACACAAGCACAGATCCGTGAAAAACCAGGGGAAAATATTTTGTGTAATGGACACGCCAACGCCATTTTAACGCATATTCATTGATTGTAAGACGCCTGATATCCAGTATGACAATTAGCATGAGCACCAGCAATAACAATACTATACTATGAAGCTCAGGCCCCATAATAACAACAAATGTCATTATGGGTACCAGCCACAAGGCCAACTGTGGCCGGCGCAAAGAATAACGAAACAAAAGCTCTTCGACCACAGGTGCCCACAGCACCGCTGTTAAAAATGGAATATTATTTATATCAATACGATGAACAGCGCCTGTTTTATTGGCAACCATTAAGGCGATTGGCGCAAACACAAATATATTAATCGCCCACAGGCACGCCGCCCATTGCAGCATTCGACCGAAAGAAGTGCTGGGCGCCCAGTCTTTCCACCAGCCATTACCGCCACCCCGATAAGGTTTGCGTGGAGACAATGCCGGACGCCTTATATAACGGAAAAACTCCGCAAACTCTTGTCGAAAACTTGGCGACTTCATTATTAGGCAATCCCTTTGGTTTCTTGCAAGGAACTGGAAGCTTTTGAAAACTCTCCTTGCAGCAGCAAGGGAACAATAACACGGGATCGACGGATTTCATCATCTATAAAGGGCATGTCTTCTTTACGTGGCATATGCAGCACGTAATCAGCCACATTTTGTGCCAGTCCCATGGTGCGGGGATGCCCTATGCCCAAACGCAGACGCCAAAAATCGGGGCTACCTATTGCTGACTGAATATCCCGCAAACCATTATGGCCCGCATGACCGCCGCCTTTTTTCAGTTTCACCTGTCCGGGTGGCAAATCCAGTTCATCGTGCAACACAAGGATCTCTTCCGGGGCTATCTTGTAAAACCGGGCCAATGCGCCCACAGCCTGCCCCGAACGGTTCATGTAAGTCGATGGCTTCAACAGAAAAACATTGGTTCCCTGATATTTTGCCTTGGCAACTTGCCCAAAAAAAGCCGGTTCCGGATTGAATGAAGTTTTCAAGTCATCGGCAATATGATCGGCCAGCCAAAACCCGGCATTATGCCGCGTGGCTTCATATTGACTGCCCGGATTGCCCAGGCCCACAATCAGGCGAATGGATAAAGACATAATCAGCACCCTTATAAAGCAATAGCCCCCGAACAGCAAAAAGCATTACGGGGGCTATTCATGAACAAAACATAACAGACAGAATTAAATTTTGCCTGTTCATTTCGAACATAACATTACAACTTACTCGGCAGACTCGCCATCTTCAGCTGACTCACCAACAACAGCAGCAGAAGCAGCAGCCAATACAGGATCGTCACCGATCACGACAAACTCCACACCAGCGGGCGCTATCAATTGGCTTAAGTGGAATACACCACCAGCTTCGATACCAGACAAGTCTACTTCCACGTACTGTGGCAAATCTTTAGGCAGACAAGTAACTTCTACATCGTTAGCGATAGTAGTAATTTGTGCACCTTGCAGCTTAACGGCAGGAGATACATCTTCATTAACGAAGTGCAATGGCACTTTGGTAGTGATAGCCTGGTCAGCGCTAACACGCTGGAAGTCAACGTGCAGAACCTGAGGTTTGTAAGCATGCCATTGAACAGAACGCAGCAGTACATTTTGTACTTTGCCATCCAGTTCCATATCAAGAACTGAAGCGTGGAACTCTTCTTTACGCAAGGCGTGGAAGATTTCGTTATGGTCAAGTTCAATACTTAGGGCGTCACTTTTACCACCGTAAACGATGGCTGGCACGCGGCCTGCGCGGCGCAGGCGGCGGCTCGCACTCGATCCCTGTACACTACGCGATGTGGCTGTGAATTTCATGGAATACTCCAAAACAAACGTATTAAAATACGTATATATAAAAAAAATTAAACCATAAACGGTTTAATAACGAACCCCGGTGCCGCGACCAGCACCGGGCGATAAAATTAGTCTACAAACAAAGAACTGACCGACTCGGCATGCGCAATACGCAAAATGGTTTCACCCAATAATGCAGCGGTCGAAAGCTGGCGAATTTTAGGGCAATTTGCTGCCTGTTCGCTTAAAGGAATGGTATCGGTAACCACCAGCTCATCAAGCTCGGATTCTGTAATACGTTCTATTGCGCTGCCAGACAAAACCGGGTGGGTACAATATGCATAAACCGCACCGGCACCCCGTTCTTTCAGGGCGGCAGCAGCCTTGCACAAGGTACCGGCGGTATCAACCATGTCATCCATAATGATGCAGGTACGGCCATCTACCTCGCCAATAATGTTCATGACTTCAGAAACATTGGCACGTGGGCGGCGTTTGTCGATAATGGCCAGATCTGCCTCTAGCTGTTTAGCCAGGGCACGGGCACGTACAACACCGCCAATATCAGGAGATACCACTACCAGGTTGCTAAGGTTACGCTGGTCGATATCGGCCAGCAGAACAGGCGCTGCGTAGATGTTATCGACAGGAATATCGAAGAAGCCCTGGATTTGGTCAGCGTGCAGATCCATGGTAAGGATGCGATCCACACCGACGCCTTGCAACATATTGGCAACCACTTTGGCTGAAATGGCAACACGGGCGGAACGTGGACGACGATCCTGGCGTGCATAACCAAAATAAGGAATAGCGGCAGTAATGCTACCGGCCGAAGCACGACGCAAGGCATCAACCATGGTCATGACTTCCATTAAGTTATCATTGGTAGGCGCACAGGTAGGCTGCAAGACAAATACATCACGGCCACGGACGTGTTCAAGAATTTCAACCATCACCTCCCCGTCTGAAAAACGCCCGACAGTCATTTTTCCAAGAGACATGTCAAGATGATTCACTACGTTGACAGCCAAACGTGGGTTCGCTGTTCCAGTGAAAATCATGAAGTTGTTGTTAGTCATGATAGAGAGGATTTTTTTGTGAGATGAGATGAAATAAAAAAAACCGCGAAACCTTAACCCAACTTATAGGCCAGGCCCGACGGCTCCGATGATGTACTTAACGAGATTTTGGCTGGGGCGGAAGGATTCGAACCTTCGCATGCTGGAATCAAAATCCAGTGCCTTAACCAGCTTGGCGACGCCCCAAAATTTCTTGTACTGTTAACTAACAAAGCTTGTTGAAGATTGCTCGTTAACTGAAAGATGAAATTATATCTGTTTTTCTTAACTTGTGAACCCCCTTTCACAATTTTTTAATGAATTTGTTGTTTTTGTATCAAATTCACGACAAAAAAACTTTTTCACTCTGGTTTGACATTGTTTTTTTGCATTGCACATTTAATGAATACCTGAATAAGCCTCAATTTGAAAACGCTGAATACGTTTAAGCAAACGATATCATGCTTGATATCGAACCAGCCCAACTTAATTTTTCACCCAGTCACACAAAGGGTGACTCGCCAGGCCACGGGCGGCAATAATCCGTTCCACAGGAACAGTCGCCTCACCGTTAAATGCAGGCAATTCAGCATCCAGCTCATTCTTGAGACGCAAGACATCTTCATAAGTATGGAACGGTGCAAAAAAACAGGCCCCTGACCCTGTCATGCGTATCTTTACCTGCCTGGCATCTAGCCAGTCTACAAGCAACTGTAACCCGGGATGCTGGCGACAAGCCACCGCCTCTAAATCATTATGACCAAAAAATACAGGCTGGCTGATTGAGGAGGTTTCCGGTATTGCTAAAGACAAGTGTTGCTGTACGTCCTGAACCGTAACCTGCGGCGTGTTACGACATAAATCAGGATCAGTGAAAATGGCCGGTGTTGGAATACCCAACCGGGGCTGAATAACCAGATAAGCCTGTTCGGGCACCCTGCAGGCGGTAAATGCCTCTCCAATGCCTTCGGCAAACGTATTTTGGCCAAACACAAATACGGGCACATCCGCCCCCAGCGGCAAAGCCAGCTGCTGCAATTCCCAACGACTTAATCCGGTTTGCCATAAGCGGTTAAGCGCAATAAGCGTGCTTGCCGCATCACTGGAGCCGCCTCCCAGGCCACCACCGGCGGGAATATTTTTTTGCACCTGAATCGTGGCTCCCTTGGCAGTGCCTGTTGCCTTTTGCAAAGCACGGGCAGCACGAACAATCAGGTCGCTCTCGTGATCAATGCCTGGCAAGCTGGTTTGCCGGCAAATAACACCATCATGACGCAATTCAAATTGCAGCCGGTCGGCCAGGTCTATAAACACAAAAACCGTTTGCAGCAAATGGTAGCCATCTTCCCGGCGCCCGGTAACATGCAAAAAAAGATTCAGCTTGGCCGGCGCCGGCACATCATACAGATGTTTCATTATTCTTGATTATTCGTTAATAACCAATCTGACGGTAATAGTCTGAAAGGTTTCATTGCGTACCATACCCAGTTTGCGAGGGCCTTTATGATCATAATCAGACAAGGTAACTTTCCAGCCAGCCTGGATAAATGAACCCAGATTACCCTGCGCATCACGCTGCGCCTGCTCTGCCCCTGAAGGCGCCACAATACCTTTAAGCCAGTAACGCAGGCCAGAAACCGGAATCTCGCTACCCAACACCTCTGCCACCAGGGCATCGGGGTTTTCGGCGGTTACCCGGGAGCCATCGGCATGAACCAATGTGGCACTGTCTTGCGTTACCGATACTCTGGCAAGGGTGGAGCCTAGGGGATTTCTTAAATCAAGGTCAAGCCTTTGCCTGGTATCAAGCCATAAAAAACCGCCTTGCACGGCATCCTTGTTACGATCAATGGTTTTATCCCATACATTCAGGGCAAACCGCCCTGCACGGCTGTAAGTGCCATCTTCCTGGGTACCCGGCTGCTTCAGGGCCGGCGCGCAGGCGGCCAGCAAACCCATTATGGTTAACGCACCTACAGACTGGAAAAACCGTTTGAACTGCTTCATTTTTTATCTCGCAAAGAAATACCCAAACGCTTGATTGTAGCCTCCAGTGTCTTGTTTTGTTTTTCCAAGTCCCGGCCTTTCATGAAAATATCGCGAGCCTTGTCCTTTTCACCCTTGGCCCAAAGCACCTCTCCAAGATGGGCGGCAATATCCGCCTGCCCGGACAGTTCAAAGGCATTTTCAAGATACTCAAGCGCCAGCTCAAGATTACCCAGTCGAAACTGCAGCCACCCCATGCTATCCAGAATAAACGGATTGTCGGGCGCCAGTGCAACCGCCCTGTCCAGCAACAGCTGCGCCTCATCAAGGTGCATGTTGCGGTCGGCAAATACGTAACCAAGCGCGTTATAAGCATCAGGAGAAGACGGTTTCAGGGAAATGACTTCCCTGAGCAGAGGTTCCATTTCCTCAAAACTGCCCTGCTGCTCGTACATCATGGCCAGTTCATATTTGATAAGCGCATTCTTGGGCATTTCCTTGTCAGCCTGCTTCAAATAACGAATCGCCTGATCCGCCTTGCCGGCATTGCGATAAATGAATGCCTGCATCAGGCGAATACGAACGGCATCTTCTTCATTATCAGGCTTGAGCGATTCCAACATCGCGGTTGCCTTTGCCTCATTGCCATTTTTTCCATGTAAAACGGCAATTTGCATTTTAATCTGCATTTGAGCACTGGGCTCATCTATTTTTTCCAGCTGACTGATCGCTGCCCGATAGTTTTGTTCCTCTTCATAAATTTGGGCCAACATGATTCTGGCATCGGTAGCCTGCCCCTGGGCATCAGTTTCGGCATCAGACAGTGCCTCACGACGCTGGATCTGGACATCAAGAAACTGTTTTAGCAGCTTCTTTGCCTGTGTCAATTTTTTTGCCTGATAATAAACCTGCGCTTCCATGTACAGTAAATCAAAGTCTTCAGGAAACGTTTTTTCCATTTTCTTCAATTCACGGATAGCCGCATCAAATTCTTTATCGTTAACCATCTCACTGATATAAAGCAGGTGCAATCGTCTTGCATTAGTATTCTTACGAATGAAATTCCCGACAATTTCCATCGCCTCTTTTTTATGGTTTTCCCGGCCGTATTGCAAAACACGTTCAGCCGAAGCATCCGATAACGCATCAAGCTCAAGCGCCCTCAGGGATGCTTGCCAGGCTTTTTCCAGCTCTTTTACCTGATAGGCTAAATCAGCCATTAACATAAAAGCGGTAGACTGGTCATCCACCAACCCTTCGACAGCCTTTTCATAAACGTCAAGTGCCATTTTTTTATCGTTCATTCGGGCAACAATTGAAGCAGTTTGATAAATAGTCTGTTCTTTATTCTTGCCCTGCTGAAGCCGCAGCCTTAATGCATTCACCAAACCTTCGATTTCACCATTAGTAGCGGCCAGCGCCAACGCAGTTGCGGATGCTTCTTCATCATCAGGATCAAGCTTATACCATAGCCTTGCCGCCTCTGCCGCTTTCTGGTTTGAAGAACTGGCCAAATACAATTGCATGGCTTTTTTCGCCATTTTCACATCATTTTTTTCTTTGGCGAAATCAAAAGCAGCCTGGGCCGCCAGCTCGAACTTTTCATCCTGAATGGCAAATTCCACCACCAGCAAACTGAAAATATCATCCGCATCGGTGTGATCAACCAACTGGACAGAATTAAGTTTATAAGCGGGAATAAAATCAAGGGCAGCATGCAAACGGGGCATAACTGGCGACATCTGGCTCTGGGCACAGGCGAAACTACCCCACAGGGTAGAAAGCGAGACCGCAGAGACAAGAAGAATTTTTCTGAAAACAGTCACAGCTGGGAAAATGGCCATACCGGAAAAAGTTCATACAAGAATACTGATATTATCATTCTTAAATACAATTTCAGGTAAAACCATCTGTTGGCAAATGTTTAAACGTTTGCCAACATAGCAAAAAACAACACTTTTCACTTAGCCAATATGCCAGAATTACCCGAAGTAGAAACCACCCGCCGCGGTCTTGACCGCGTCATTACCAGCCATCAACTTAATGAAATCCGTATCCATCATCACCAGTTCCGCTGGCCTATACCGGAAAACCTGAATCAAATCCTGCAAGGCCATGTTTTACAGGCCTGTCAACGACGTGGCAAATATTTGCTATTGGCCTTTGAGCATGGCGTTTTAATTATTCATCTGGGCATGTCAGGTTCCATTCGCCGTGTGCTTCCAGGCGAATTTTTACTTAAACACGATCATGTGGAATTTATTTTTGACAATGCCGAATTCCGCCTGAACGACCCCCGGCGTTTTGGGGCTGTTTTATGGCATCCTGCCGAAAACGGGGATATCCAGAATCACCTGCTATTGGCCAAACTGGGCATTGAACCCTTTGACCCGGCGTTTACGGCCACTTACCTGCACAAGGCATTAAAAGACAAGAAAAGCGCCATCAAACCCGTATTGCTAAGCGGTGAGATTGTGGTGGGGGTTGGAAATATTTATGCCTCGGAAAGTTTGTTCAGGGCACGAATAAACCCCCAAACTGCTGCTCAAACGCTTTCCCTGGCACGCTGCAAACGCCTGCACCAAGCCATTATTGAAACCCTGACTGCAGCACTTGACTCGGGTGGTAGCACACTGAAAGATTACACTGGCACCAACGGTGAGGTAGGTGCCTACTTTGAAATTCATGCTGCCGTTTATGACAAAGAAGGACACCCCTGTAAAACATGTGGCACCCCGATCCGGAAAATCATCCAGGGCCAGCGCGCCACCTATTTCTGTCCTAAATGTCAACGCTATTGATCACCTTGCCCGGATTCATGATGCCGTTAGGGTCAAGCGCCCGCTTGATCTTGCGCATCAGGGACAATTCCACGGCCGACTTGTAATTGGGCAACAGGTCTTTTTTCAGTTGGCCAACACCATGTTCGGCACTGATAGAACCGTTAAAGGCATGCACACTGTTGTGCACCACTTCGTAGACATCTTTTTGGCGGGCAAGAAAACCCTCCTCTTCGCCGATAGGCGCACCCACGTTATAGTGCAGGTTACCATCGCCCAGGTGACCAAAAATAATATGGCGCACGCCCGGGAAAGACGCCTGTAGCAAACCATTGGTTTTAGCCACGAATTCGGCAATTCTGGATACCGGAATGGAAACATCATGCTTGATGCCTTTGCCGATCTCCGCTTCCGCCAACGGAATGCTTTCACGCAAGTGCCACAGGTCTTTGCTTTGCTGGATAGACTCGGCAATAACCGCATCCTGCACTTCACCCGCTTCAATGGCTTCCCCTACCACCCATTCAAACCGCTCGCGGGCATGTTCGGCACTTTCGCTATCGGAAATTTCAAGCAGGGCATACCACTCGGACTCAAGGCTGGGACCTTCGAATGGCATTTTTTGCTGGGGAAACAAACGGGTTACCGAACGCAGGCAGTAATTGGACATCAACTCAAACCCCGTTAATGAAGCACCAAATCCGCCACGGGCACGCGATAGCATTTTAACCGCTGCATCAATATCATCCAGCGCCAGCAGTGCCGTGCATTTGGCAACCGGCTGAGGGTACAGTTTAAGGGTGGCCGCGGTAATAATACCCAGCGTTCCTTCGCTGCCAATATATAAATTGCGCAAGTCATAACCGGTATTATCCTTGCGCAAACCACGCAGGCCCTCCCAGAC
>Ga0172382_10009734_pt1 | contig 13035 bp, 10 predicted proteins | sample Leawel138RmetaG_FD_122245 | JGI IMG/M metagenome (GOLD analysis project Ga0172382, IMG submission 122245) | Leachate microbial communities from a municipal landfill in Southern Ontario, Canada - Leachate well 138R metaG | ecosystem: Engineered > Solid waste > Landfill > Unclassified | place...
CCGTAAAAAAAAAAAAGATAGCTGGGAGGAATGAAGATGAAAAAATCTATTTTACTGATAATCGCCCTCTTGCTGCTGGGCATATCCGGCATGGCCCTGGCTACGGGCAATAACAAGGGGCCGGCCGTTCCCAGACGGCCTGGCCGGAGTGTGCAGCAGCCTATGCAGCGAAGACAGAGCGCCTTTGACAAACTGAATTTAACAGAGAAGCAAAAGAGCAAGATTAAAGAGATCCGTAAAGATTTTGCAATTAAAGCTGAGCGCATACGCAAGAGCAACCTGAGCGATAAACAGAAGCAGGAGAGGTTAGCTAATCTTAATAAAGATATGCAGAGTAAGATAAACAGTGTTTTGACACCTAAGCAGCGGGAGATAAGAGCCGCCGCCATAAAGCAGGCTGGAGAGCGTAGGAGCCGCCATAACGGAGGCACAGATGCAACAATCATCCGCTTCCGTAAGGAACTGAAGCTTTCCGATAAACAGATAAAACAGATCGAAAAAATCAACAATGAAAGCAAGCAGCGCATAATGCAGGTGCTGACTGCCGAACAGCGCCGAAAACTGGAACAAATCAAAAAGGATGCCGGGCCGAGAGCGGAAAGGGAACGAAAACAGACCTATTAAGGGGGCCTGATACAATGAAAAGATTCATTCTGCTGACAACAGTAATGTTGCTGCTGTCGGGTGTGACTGGAATAGCCTTCGCGGCGGATAATAATAAGCCTGCCGCTGGACCCGACAATCAGCATAGCTGGAATATGCGATCTATGCAGTGGATGGAAAGAGCCTACGACGGACTGAACCTGACCGAGGACCAGAAGGCCAAAATGGAGCAGATCCGCAAAGAATTTGCGGATGAAATTAAAGATGTTCAGGAGAGCGGTCTATCAAAAGAGGAAGCTAGAGAGAAGGTAATGGGCTTATCCAGAAGCATGCGGGAAAAGATCAATGCCCTTCTCACTTCGGAGCAGAAAGAGAAGATGTCCGCTAATATGCGGAAAATGCGGGGGCAGATGAGACCGGGCGGGGTAAATACAGCCGTAATAACCGGCCGACTTAAAAAGACGCTGGGATTGTCTGACAAGCAGATAAAACAGATAGAGAAGATCGCCCAAGAAGGCGAAGAAAAAATCAATGCTTTGCGTAAGGAGAAGAGTAACGACCGTAAGGCTCTTCGCGATAAGATCAACGCTGTGCGCCGGGAGAGCGCAAAGAAGATAACTGCAGTCCTTACTCCGGAACAGCAGAACAAGCTGGCTGCTGCCACGAAGGAAATGCAACAGAAGTAGGAGTGCAGGTTAGTTGCTCGGGATTTAAGCACCTTTGCAAGTTAAGCGGATCGTTTGGGTATCCGGGTGCGTTTGCAGGTTGGTTATTTGGGAATCTTTATCAGGCCTTTCAGTGTAGAGACCAAAAGGGCTCCGTCGTTATTTACAGCGGGGCCCTTTCCTATCAGCGAAGAGGATAGAGATTGTCTCCACAACAGCTTTCCGGTGGCCGCTGCAAGTGCATAAATGATCCCCCTTCTATCTGCCACATAGAGTACACTATCAGTGGTAACAACCGGGGATGCCAGATCTCCATCTCCCAACCTGACCTGCCAGGCCTTCTCTCCTCCCTGGTTAAAAGCGGCCACGCTGCCTTTGGCGGTGACCACGTAGAGTCTGCCTTTACTATCCAGTGCCGGCGTCGCCATAATAGGCCCATCCAGCGCATCTTCCCAGATAGTCTCTCCACTGGGCGCGACAGCATATATATAGCCGTCGGATGAGGCCAGATAGATCACGCTATCTGCTCCAAGCACGGGAGAAGCATATATAGGTCCATAAGTGAAATATGCCGCATCTATTTCAAAACCCAAAACGCTGGTCTTCCAGACAGAAGTTCCGTCCGGGTGCAGGGCATATAGCCCCCAATCAGAAGAGCCTATATATATTGTGCCATCAGTGGCCACGGCTGGAGATGAGCGGACTTTACCTCCGGTAAGATAGCTCCATTGAGGCTTTCCATCCGAAGAGACGCAGTAAATATGCCAGTCATCGGAACCGAGATAGATTGTGCCGTCGGTACCTATGCCGGGCGCTGTTCCGACCGGCTGCGGCGGGAAGAGATCTTCGGAGTATGAAACAATCTTCGCCACCCAGATCTTATCACCGCTGCGGCTGAAGGCGTGAAGTCGTCCATCCTCCGTACCAACATAAATAAGCCCCCCGGCAGATATGCTGGGAGTTCCTGACGGCCGAGCTCCCAGGCTGCTCCGCCATTTCAGCCTGCCGTCGCAATCTAAAGCAGCAATAGTACCGTCGTTCTGCGTTATATATATGGTACCGTCGATATCTACAACGGGTTCGGTCATAAGAAGGTTAGTATTGTATACCGGAACCACCTGATTGCCGTTAATAGCGGAAGCGGCCGTGCTGTTACGCCTGTATCTGTCTCCGCTCTCTGTGGGCCAGGCGGATGGCGCCATCGACATATCTTTCCTGATAGTCAAAGCCCCAGCCAGTGTTGCTCTCTTCCCGCTAGCACCATCTACCGCCTCCAGTGCCCAGGTGCCTGTGGGAATACCCTTTAAATTCAGCCTGGCCGTCATCTTCAAGGGACTAGATACGGTTATATCACCGGCAGCCAGCCTCTTGTCTTCATAAATCAAATAGAGTGCAACAGCACTGGTGAAACCGCTGCCGGTCACTTCAATATTGATAGAGGAATCCTGAACAGCCTGATCCGGCGCAACAGACCTCAGTGATAAATCTCCGGGTATGGAGAGAGTCTCCAGCGCCTTGGTAATGTTGATGCGCCCGTTACCATAGAAATCATCACGACCGGGAGTGCCGAGATCATCAGCCGTCTGCTCGATAACGGCTTTAATCTCTGCCGGCGACAGATAAGGATTTTTGGACAGCAGCAAGGCTGCTAATCCGGCGACATGCGGAGTGGCCATGGATGTTCCTGAAAGATACCTGTATTGCCCGCTGATAAAGGTACTCAGTATGGATTGACCCGGCGCAGCCACTGAGATATAAGGCCCATAATTGGAGAAATAGGAGTGGTTATCTGCTTGATCTGTGGAGGCTACGGCAATCACGCCTGGGAAGCCGGCAGGATAGCTTACCTGGCTGGTGGATTCGTTGCCGGCTGCCGCCACTACAAGACAGTTTCTTTTCAGGGCATAATCCACGGCATCTTTGAGTGCCTGGGAATAGGCATAGCCTCCAAGGCTCATATTTATAACTCTGGCGCCGTTATCCACAGCATAAGTTATGCCTCTGATAATATTCTCATAGCTGCCGGCTCCGCCACTATCAAGTGCTTTGATGGGAATTATGCTGCACTTCCAGTTTAACCCTGCGATACCGAGGTTGTTATTGGTAGCCGCAGCAATGATACCGGCCACATGAGTGCCGTGGCCATGATCGTCCATTGGCCGATTGTTCTCATTGACAAAATTATAACCGTTTATTACCTGTCCCTTCAGGTCCGGGTGATCATATTGCACGCCGGTATCAACCACACCTACCTTAATATCAGCGTTGCCGACGCTGATATCCCAACCCTTAACGGCTTTTATGCTTTGCAATGACCATTGGGAATTGTAGTAAGTATCGTTGGGAACGGAGAATATTCGAGCCACGTAATTAGGCTCGGCATACTCTACTGACGGGTCTTTGGATAATAACTTGACTGCTTTGGGCACACTCAGACCATCCGCCAGTTTGACGCGATGCAGCCCTACCTGTCTGGAACAGGAGGATGGAGATACCTGGTAACGACGGCTAAGCGCACTTATCTCCTGATCTCCACCGCCTTTGAGTTTGATAAGAACCTCGCCCTCTATATATCTCTTTTCCGGGTTACGCCTGATCTCGACCCGCTCCTCAAGTATTTCTGCTCCCGAGATACCCGGTATAACTAAAAGCAGCGGGATTATATATAAAGATAAGATGCTGGAAATTTTAAGTAATAAATTCGGTCTTTTGACATTTTTTTTCCTAAATGAAGTAGCCATGGCTAACCTCCTTAGAGGATTGATATACCATGGCTACTACAAAATATCCGCCAACTTCTCTTTACTGCCGGCATCAAATCAGCTTTTCTTGAACTCTATTTTTCCATTAAGCTTGGGCAAAGCAACTATATGATATGGACTGGTCAACGACATAGAAACCATCATATCCGCCGCAGGCGTTTTTTCCTTGATGCCGATTGTCGTCAGTGCCTCTTTGTTTTCCACTCCGGTAACTTCGATACTATATCCTCCTGAGTTACGTACACCTGTAAAAACAGCGATTAACGTCTCCTTCTCAAAGTTTATCGCCGGGCGCTCCGGTATAGGAAGTATGCCGGCATTCATTCTTTCCCATAGCGTACTCCAATCAGCCTCATTGTTTATAACCTGTTGTTCTCTCTTCTCTATCGCACAATAGTTTCCCTTGCTTACCGTTCTCATACTCTCTTTATCGGCTGAGGCCATACCTCCTATCATCAATACGGCTGCAATACCGACAACCAGAAATGCCGCCATGTATCGCCTTATCATCATATACCAACCCCCTCTCTAATGCGGAATACGAAATTTCAAGCTTCATACCTTCTGCAATTCGCTTCTTTCTCCTCCTGTATCTCTATCACAGAACCATCTCACATTACTGATTAGACGATACAAGCTTACCGGAGGTTCCTCACGATCATATATGAGTATTCTCAGTATAAGTCTCGCAATCCGCATGATCCACATGCATATTGATCGCCACGCCATCTGCAATGCATTTCATATCCTCATTATAGCCGCAATCAACGGCGCTGCACCAGGTTACTTTGCCCTCTCTCTCTTCTGCCATCACAATCACCTCCTGTATTTGGATCGGCTTGCCGCATCAAAGATGTTTTTCCCCGGTGAATTACAAATTAAACGGGCAAATTCGTTTACGATATACTTTTTGCGGGTAATTAGCTTATAAAGTTTGAACTGCCTTCTTGGAGATGAAAGTTCGTTTGCAAGTTAAGCGGTTTCTTCTAAAAAATGGGGTTGCTTATTCGGGATTTGAGTGCGGTTGCAGGTTTAGGAGATGAGGGCCAGGAGCCAGGAATGCAGGTCGTTTATTTAGCATTGGGATCCATTGAGAGACCGCAAGGAGGACTTTCGATTACAGAGGATAGATAAAGATGCAAAAAGAGCAAATGAAGCAAAAAGTCACCTTCTTTGAAATGGAGGACAGAGAGGTCGAATATCTGAAATCATGCCTGGGGAAGGATTATGACCTGTTGTTCTTTCTCGATACCATTGCTGATGTGCCGGCAGAGAAGTATATCGATAGTAGTGTTATAGGGGTGTTTATCTATTCCGAAGTAACCGCCGCCGTTATGGACTCTATGCCGAAATTGAAACTGATAGCCACTTTATCAACGGGCGTCGATCACATAGATCTGGAAGCGGCCGAAAGCAGAGAAATCACCGTCTGCAATGTTCCTGCCTATGGTGAGAATACTGTGGCCGAACATACTTTTGCACTGGTCCTGGCTTTATCACGCAAGATCGTTACTGCAGAGGAGCGCGTCAGAAAGCTGGATTTCTCCTCCAAGGGTTTGCAGGGTTTTGATCTGCAGGGGAAAACTATCGGAGTGGTAGGCGTAGGTCACATAGGTCTGCGTGTTATCCGCATTGCCAAAGGATTCGGCATGAACGTTCTGGCCTATGATATCCGGCCTGATGAACTTATTGCTGAAGTGCTCGGCTTTCGTTATATACCGCTAACGGAATTGCTTGGGCAGTCTGACATAATCACGCTGCATGTTCCTTTGGTCAAGAGCACCTATCATATGATAAACAGGGATACTGTCAAACAGATCAAACCCGGCGCCATATTGATAAATACGGCCCGGGGCAGCCTGGTGGAGACGGAGGCCCTGGCCGAGGCTATGGAGAATGGAATAATCGCTGGGGCCGGCCTGGATGTGTATGAGGGAGAAAGGGCTATCCGAGAAGAGTGGCAAGTCATAGACCGGCAGATGACTCGCGAGGATCTGCAGGTCTTGGTAACCAACATAGCTCTGCTTCACCGGGGTAACGTGGTTATGACTCCGCATATAGGCTTTTACAGCAGAGAGGCGCTGAAAAGAATACTCGATACTACTGTCGATAATATCAATTGCTTTTTTGCAGGCACCCCCTGCAACGTTATCAAGCCGTCTGCGGCAAAATAATGATTAAATGAAGGGAGATTAATCTTTATGGACTTGAGCAATCCTTTTGGCACCCTGGTAACAAGAGAGATGAAAAAAAATGAACTGGCCAGAGCAATATCTCAGGATATTGCTGCTGAACTCGATGCAGCAGCGCTCTATCAGGCTCACATCGATGCCACTGACGACGAGCGTGCTAAAGCTGTGCTGGCACATATTCGGGACGAGGAAAAAGAGCATGTCGCGGAATTCATGAAACTGCTGGAGATGCTTGATCCTATTCAGGCTGCCAAGATGGCGGATAGGGATAACGATATAAGCGAGATTCTAAGCACGGCAGGAATAGATATCTCCATGGAAGGCACTATCTCAAACAGTGATGAAGAGCAGGCGCCGGAACCGGGGGCCATAACATAGGCAGCCTGAATGAATAAGGAGCTGTTCCGGCCGGTTCTATAGGACCGGCCGGGATCATGCAGCTCTTTGCTCTCTTAAAAATAATAGCTTGATAATTTCCAGCGCTGGAATTATCAAAGCGGTAATGCCTATGGTTAGCAGAAAAGTCGGTACATCCAGCGGTACCGTCCTGAAAATATGATTGCCGAACGGTAGATAAAGAGCACCCATTTGTAAGATAAAACCAAATAGAACAGCACCTATAAGGAAGCGGTTGTTCAACAGATTACGATTGAGGACCGATTCTCTTACCGATTTACAGCTAAAGGCATTGAAAAGTTGGAATGTTACCATGGCTGTAAAGGCTATGGTTCTGGCCCTGGCAAAATCTTGTCCTGAAGCATATAAATGGAAGAGCAGAAGAGTACCTGTGGCCATTATCAGAGATACGAAGATAATAAAAATCAGCATATCAGCCGTAAGAAGGCTCTCTTCAGGATCACGTGGAGGCTCTTTCATCACGCCTCTCTCCATCGGCTCCAGACCAAGCGGAATGACGGCTACGCCGTCTGTTGCCAGATTAATCCATAATATCTGGACCGGTAGCAGCGGCAAAGGCAATCCGGCCAATACAGAGACCAATATGGTTACAACCTCTCCCAGATTGGTTGAGAAGAGATAAAGAATAACCTTTTTAAGATTGGTGTATATAGTGCGCCCTTCTTCTACAGCGGCCTCTATGGTAGCAAAATTATCGTCCAGTAATACCATTTTGGCGGCTTCCTTAGCTACATCTGTGCCTGTGATACCCATAGCTATGCCTATATCCGCTCTGTTTATGGCTGGAGCATCATTAACGCCGTCTCCGGTCATGGCCACAACGGCTCCGTTTTTCTGCCATGCTTTTACTATTCTTAGCTTTTGTAGCGGACTGACCCTGGCATAAACAGATATGATGCCGACTTTTTCCTCCAGCTCTTCATCAGTCAGTTCCTCCAGCTCATGGCCTCCCAGCACCAGATCGCCTTCATCATATATCCCCAGCTGCCTGGCAATGGCCGTAGCAGTAAGCTTATGGTCGCCGGTTATCATGATTACCCTGATACCTGCCTCCCTGACAATAGAAACAGCCCCTATTGCTTCCGGTCGAGGCGGGTCTATCATCCCGGCCAGTCCTATAAAGGCCATGCCGCCTATTTCATCTCCAATGGCTTCCTGATCTGTATCTACCGCTGAAAAAGCAAAACCTAGGACCCGTAATGCCCTGCCTGCCATATCGGCAGCCTGTTTCAGAAAATTACTTTCAACTGCTTTATCCAATGGCTTGATTTTGCCGTTTAGATCGATAAAACGGTTGCATAAAGAGAGCACACTCTCCGGGGATCCTTTGGCGTAAATATATCTGCCACCCATGAGATCATCATTTAAAGTAGCCATGTAACGCCGTTCAGCACTAAAAGGTATCTCATCAATCCTGGAATTATAGGAACGCACCTCTTCAGGCAATATACCGGCTTTGATGGATACTACCAGAAGTGCGCCTTCAGTAGGATCACCGATAACGCTGCCCGCCTTCAACTCAGCATCATTTGCCAATACTGCCGCCTTTAAAAGCAAGAAGATGTTCTCTCCAAGATCAGCTGCATATCCGTTACAAAGGAACTCTCCGACAGTAGAGTAGCCGGCGCCGGTAACATCCAGAACTATGCCTGTATATAGCTCGGTTACAGTCATTTCGTTTTTGGTGAGCGTTCCTGTCTTATCGCTGCAAATTACCGTAGCCGTGCCCAGCGCTTCAACGGCCATAAGCTTGCGTACCACCGCCTTACGCTCTGCCATTCGCCTCATGCCCAAGGCCAGGATAACCGTTATCACTGCGGGTAACCCCTCCGGAATAGCGGAAACGGTCAGACTGACAGCAACAAGAAAGATTTCGAGAAGCCGGAAGCCACGAAGAACACCCACAATTATTATTAACAGACCTATGCTGGGAACAGCCAGAACAAGCAGATTGCCGAAGGCTGCTATACGCCGTTGTAAAGGAGTCTTCACCTGTTCTTCACCCGTTATACGAGCTGCTATATGCCCTACTTCCGTTCGCATGCCGGTTTCTGTAACCAATCCCTTGCCATGCCCTTCCAGGGCTACCGTACCGGCATAAGCCATATTATCTCTATCTGCCAGAGTTATATCCTGCGGCAAAGTAAGGTTGAATTTATCAGCAGCATCCGCTTCTCCGGTCAGAGCTGATTCGTTTACTTTCAATCTGACGATATCTATCAGCCTGGCATCTGCGGGTATTTTGTCGCCGGCCGTAATTTCCAAAAGATCACCGGGCACCAGATTTGATGCATTGATCCTTCGACGCTCTCCTCCCCTGATAACCGTAGCTTCCGGCGATACAAGTTGCCGCAGGCTTTCGACGGCTTTGACCGCTTTGCCTTCCTGGAAGGTCCCTATCAGAGCATTTGCCAATACCACAAAGAGAATTACCTCTGCATCGATAATATGTCCAAGCGCCAGTGAAATTATTGCGGCAGCAAAAAGAATATAAATCAGGGGACTCATGAATTGTTGCAGGAAGATGGTTAAAACGGACTTGGGGCGACGATGTTCAAGCTCGTTGGGACCATACTGATCAAGCCGTCTACGTGCTTCATCCGAGCTGAGGCCGACCTGAAGATCGGCGCCCAAAATACCGGCTGTTTCCTTAGCCGACAGGGAATGCCAATTTATCATTGTCAGCCTTTGTTACGAGATAATTGTGTCAAAAAGGCACCGATCTTCTCTGATGCGCTGCTGCTGCTCTCCAGGATCTTGATGCCGGCAATACCACGCTTGCTTTGCCCTGGCAAACGGCGTAAGTGTATTACCTCAACCGTCAGCATCAGTGGAACAACATGCATGGGTAGGTTGAGACTGAGTTCAAGCCAGTCTCCCGTTTTTATTTCCGGTCCGACAACAACCTTCATTCCTTTCACGCCCAGTTCCACCACCTCGGCATTTTTACTATCCATATTAAGGCTTTGATCGGCAATATCTATCTGACGATAGTTGGCGACCAGACTGCCGACTTTTTGTCGAGCTTCCTTCCGTCTGGTCTCACATCCTATGCGTGCCAGCAGTGCACATACGCCATCCGGTAGCGGCATCATTATCACCTCATTAATATTCAGCTGTATAATTATTTATACCCGCTACGCAGATATAAAAACAAAACATATTATACGCTTGATCGTGTATGGATAAAGAGCTAAAATGTGGTGGTAATAAAGCCGCAATGACGGCGACTAACGGAGGTTGATCATGCCCATAATAGATATGCCCCTTGAGCAGCTTATGAAATATGAGGGACAAAACCCCTGCCCGGCCGATATGGACCGCTTCTGGGATGCTTCTCTGGCTGAGATGAGAGCCATAGACCCACAGGTGAAAATGCACCCGCACGACACCGGTGCTTCCTTTGCCGAGTGCTTCGATCTTTACTTTACCGGAGTTGGCGGAGCTCGAATATATGCTCAATACCTGAGGCCCAAAGGAGCCAGAGAGCCTCATCCGGCTGTCCTCCTTTTTCATGGATATTCAGGCAATAGCGGTGATTGGACAACCAAGATGCACTATGTAGCCCAGGGTTTCTCCGTAGCCTCTATGGATTGCCGCGGCCAGGGCGGCAAATCCGAGGATGTTGGGGGTATAAAGGGAAATACGCTCAGAGGCCATATAATTCGCGGATTGGATGAAAGTCCTGAAAAGCTGCTCTTTAGAAATATCTATCTGGATTGTGCTCAATTGGCCGGTATAGTTATGAACATGCCGGAAGTCGATCCCGACAGAATAGGGGCCACGGGAGGGTCTCAAGGGGGCGGATTGACGCTGGCCTGTACTGCTCTGGAGCCGCGCATCAAGCTGTCAGCCCCGATATTCCCCTTCCTCTGCGATTATCTGCGCATTTGGGAAATGGATCTGGATATAGGCGCTTATGAAGAGCTACGAACATATTTCCGGCATTTCGATCCTCTACACGAGAAAGAGGACGAAATTTTTACTCGTTTAGGCTATATAGACAATCAGCATCTGGCCAAGCGTATCAGGGCTGAGGTAATGATGACAACGGGCCTGATGGATACTATCTGTCCGCCCTCTTCACAGTTTGCCGCTTACAATAAGATAACATCTAAAAAGGATCTGGTAATCTATCCGGATTTCGGACATGAGGGGTTACCGTGGTCTGCAGACAAGGTGTTCAAATTTATGTGCAAGCTGTAATCTTCACAGGCACTCATCGCTCGCTTTATGCTGAAAATTCATCCAGAAGGATGATATGCGAAACGAGATGCAACGAGGGCGGGGAATATCTCCCCGCCCTCTTCATTTACGCCCAAAGCTCTGTCGGCTGTGTCAACACGCGTTAGCCATATCCCCTGCCCTGGGTCCGGCATTTACCACCTCACTGGTCACATCGGAGAACTTCTTGAAGTTCTCTATGAAGAGCCTGGCCAGCTTGATAGCTTGCTTATCGTAAGCATCCTTATCTTCCCAGGTATTCCTGGGATTGAGTACCTCGGCGGGCACTCCAGGACAGGTCTCGGGCACCCTGAGATTGAAAACAGGATCTTGCCTATAGCTTACCCCGGCCAAGCTGCCATTAAGAGCAGCGGTCACAATAGCCCTGGTATGCTTGATGCTTATACGTCGACCAACTCCATAAGGTCCGCCTGACCAGCCGGTGCTGATAAGATAAACTCTGGTATTATATTTCTCGATCTTCTCTCCCAAAAGCCGGGCATAGATCATAGGAGAGAGAGGCAAAAAGGGCGAGCCAAAGCAAGTAGAGAAGGTGGCTTCCGGCTCTGTTATGCCGCGCTCCGTTCCAGCCAGCTTGCTGGTATAACCGGAGAGAAAATGGTACATGGCCTGCTCCCTGGTCAATTCAGATACCGGGGGCAGAATGCCAAAGGCATCAGCCGTCAAGAAGACAACAACACTAGGCTGCCCGCCGACACCGGGAATAACCGCATTGGGAATGAAATCCACAGGGTATCCCGCTCGGGTATTCTCGGTAAGAATGGCACAATCATAATCAGGAACCCTGCTCTTCGGCTCCACAACTACGTTTTCCAGCACAGATCCATAGCGTATGGCATCCCAGATCTGCGGCTCATTTTCACGAGAAAGGTTGATGCACTTGGCGTAACATCCGCCTTCAAAATTAAAGATTCCATTATCTGACCAGCCATGCTCATCGTCGCCAATCAGCTTGCGCTCAGGATCCGCCGATAATGTGGTCTTGCCGGTGCCTGAAAGACCAAAGAAAAGAGCTACATCTCCCTTCTCCCCGATGTTGGCTGAACAATGCATAGGACATACATCCTGCTTAGGCAATAGATAGTTCATAACAGTAAAGATGGATTTCTTCATCTCTCCGGCATACTGAGTGCCGCCTATGATTACTATCCGCCGCTTGAAGTTGGGAATGATAAAGGCCTCTGAATTGGTACCGTCATGCTGGGGATCCGCCTTGAAGCCGGGAACATATATGACTGTAAATTCCGGAACATGAGCAGATAACTCATCGGCTGTGGGACGCAAAAAGAGCTGATGAGCAAAGAGATTATGCCAGGCCAGCTCGGTAACAGCTCTAAGCGGCAGACGATACTGAGGATCAGCGCCTACAAAGCCGTCAAAGACAAAGAGATCTTTTCCCTGCAAATAGGTCATCATACGATTGTATATGCGGTCGAACTTCTCTTCTTCTATAGGGACATTGACTTTACCCCAGGCGATCTCATCGTGAACAGTAGGCTCATCCACGGTAAACTTGTCGTTAGGTGAACGTCCGGTATACTTACCGGTTCTGACGCTAAGGGCTCCCGTAGAGGTAAGCTCTCCCTCTTCCCTGGCCAGCGCCTGTTCGATTAAGGCCGAAACCGATAGATTGCGATAGATACTGCCCGGATTGACCAATCCTAAATAGGATAGGTCGCTGCTTTCATTACTCATAGTATCCTCCTTCAATTATAATGGTCAAGAGTAAAAAGGCCCCCTGCCGTAGTTACAGGGGACCTTTATATTCTTATCATTGATCCTGACGAGCCGCTCGTACCCGCTGTTCCTGTATGCTTCAGGGCATTTCTTCGTTGTTCAAAACATGTTTTGAGGCATGTTTAACCATCAGCCGTTTTTCAGTGTCAAGCTGTTTGGTAACTCTTTCATCTCTATAATTCATTACACTGAACTCGCCGATCATCTCTACCCCTTCCGCATATACCGTTTATTCATCTTATTACTTATATCAAAAAGAACGGCATACGTCAACCTCCAGTCCGCGGATATGTGGTTAACTTGTGATAATGTCACTATGTAATTCACTTGAGATAATGTCCCTTTTTGAAATATAATCTAGGTATGAAAGAAGGATATATTACATTGTCTCAAAACCAACTAAAGAGATTAAAA
>Ga0172382_10009735_pt1 | contig 13035 bp, 17 predicted proteins | sample Leawel138RmetaG_FD_122245 | JGI IMG/M metagenome (GOLD analysis project Ga0172382, IMG submission 122245) | Leachate microbial communities from a municipal landfill in Southern Ontario, Canada - Leachate well 138R metaG | ecosystem: Engineered > Solid waste > Landfill > Unclassified | place...
GGAGCGGTAGCGACAAGTGTCGGGCACCGCAAGCCGGGCACAATCTTGGAATTTGCGCTGCCGGGGGCAGATTAAGCAAAACTTATTATTGTGCAGCGGTCGACAAACGAGGAGCGGTAGCGATAAGTGTCGGGCACCGCAAGCTGGGTACAATATTGGATAAAAAGCTCTGAAATTCAGGGCTTTTTCTTTTAATCCAAAAAAAATGTAAAGAATACTTGACATTTTGAAAATACAGTAGTATAATATAAATGTAAAGCAAGCTTTACTTTTTAGGAGGTGGTTATTTGGAGAACAGAATTAAAGAATTCAGAAAAGAGAACAAAATAACGCAGGACGAATTGGCGGAGGCTGTCGGGGTTACCAGACAGACAATTATTTCGCTTGAGGCGGGAAGATATAACGCCTCCTTGCAGTTAGCCTTCAGGATAGCCAAATATTTCGGTACGGAAATTGAGAAAATTTTTATCTTTGAGGAGGAGAAATAATGGATTATAAAAAGAAAATTAAACTCAGATTGTATTTTTCAATAGGATTTATGGTTCTCGGAATCTTTATAATTATTGTTGCAAACGTTACAAAGACTGACAATCAGGCACTCTATACACTCGGGTCTACACTTTTCGTTTGCGGCATAGCAAGAATTGTTATATATAATAGGAATATAAAAGACGAAAAAACCATGAGGGCGCTCGAAATCAGAGAAACAGACGAGAGAAATGCCTTGATTGCTCTGAAGGCCAAAAGCATGGCTTTTAGTTTGACTATCATCATTGAGGGACTTTCCGTGATTGTTTTGCAGCTGATGAATATGGTCAAATCTGCGTTATATTTATCATATTTCGTGTGCTTTTCATTGGTGCTTTATATTGTGTGCTACCTTATTATAAGAAAAAAAATATTAAGTATATTATCCCATTTTGTGACCAAAGGATGCTCTGTATATTGACGGAGCATCCTTTGTTTTTGAGCGGGAATACGGGCTCTGAAAAAAATATAGATTTTTAGGAATAATTATTATTACCTCAAACATATAAATAAAATATAAACAAACTTGTTGACAAATCAACAAGTGTATGCTATAATACGCTAAAAAGGAAAATTTGCGCTGCAAGTTTTCGAAGTAAGGTGATAAAATATGATTAAGAGGTTTGAGTCATTTACTAATAATATTTCAATTATTAATAAGGGAATTTCCCAGCTTAAAAATGAGGTTATGAAAAAGTTCAATCTTAAGGGAAATCAGGGTATGCTATTATTTTATCTCCGTCAGAACATAGGGGGGCTGACCGTATCACAGCTCAGCGAGCTTATAGGGATTGACAAGGCTGCAATTTCCCGCGGGTTATCCGAGTTATACGAAAAAAAGTATATTGATTACCCCGAATATACGGGTGGGAAAAAATATAATACTCCCGCCGTTCTTACGGATATGGGAAAGAATATTATTGAACAGGTAAATAAAATTATATGCAGTATCGTTGATATGGTAAGCCTGTCTAACATGACCGAAGATGAGCGGGCAATTATGTACCGTTCAATGAGAAGTATTGCCGAAAATATAGAAAAGTTTTTAAAGGATAAAAATAAACTTGCAGAGGCGTTCTCACAAACGGAGTGTGAGAGATGCTGATATATACCCACAAGGTCCATTATTACGAAACGGACAAAATGGGAATTACTCATCACTCAAATTATATCAGGTGGATGGAGGAAGCGCGTATTGCCCACCTGAGGGAGATAGGGCTTTCTTTTAAGTCAATCGAAGAGATGGGGTATATTTCTCCTGTGGTAAGCCTAAGTGTTAAATATTTAAGTCCTACCACATTTGATGATGAAATTCTGATAGAAACAAGGCTTTCTAAATATAGCGGGGTTACCCTTGAGGTAGCATATATTATGAAAAACGCGGCTGACGATACTATTGTCGCAAAAGCAAAATCAAAACATTGTTTTATAAAGGACAATCAGATTTGCTCGCTCGAAAGAGACGGCGCCGAAATGGATAAGATTTTAAAAATGGTTTTGGATAAATAAATTTATTGAATGGAGAGGAATATGGGCGTAAAAATTATTACCGACTCTGCATCGGATATTATGGATTTAAGTGCAGAAAATTTGACTGTGGTGCCGATTACCATATCTTTCGGCGACAAAGAATATCTCGACGGAGTTACGCTTTCACACAGGGAGTTTTATGAAAAGCTGATCGGAACGGACGTGCTCCCTAAGACAAGTTTGATAAACCCGTTTTCATATTCGGAAGCAATAGACAAGGTGAAAAAAGACGGTGACGAGGTGGTTATAATAACCATTTCCTCAAAGCTTTCAGGCACATACGACAGCGCGCAGACAGCGGCAAAAGAATATACCGATGTGTATGTGGTGGACAGCGAAAACGTTTGTGTAGGTCAAAAAATTCTTGTAGAATATGCCCTCGGTCTTGCGGAAAAGGGATTCAGCGCAAAAGAAATTGTTGAAAAACTTGATGAAAATAAGAAAAATATTTGTCTTATAGCACTTCTTGATACACTTGAATATTTGAAAAAGGGCGGCAGAATATCAAAAACAGCGGGCATTGTGGGCGAAGTCCTTTCAATTAAACCTGTTATTACAATATCTGACGGTGAGGTTGCAATCCTCGGTAAGGCAAGAGGCTCTAAAAAAGGGAACAACCTTTTAACCGAAGAAATTAATAAAAGGGGCGGAATTGATTTTACAATGCCCTATTCACTTGCGTATTCGGGGTTTGATGATACCATGCTGAAAAAATATATTCAGGATAATGAGGAGATTTGGAAGGATTCGGCCGAAAACCTTCCGATAGGCACTGTAGGCGGCACCATAGGAACGCATACCGGCCCGGGCGCACTCGCGCTTGCGTTTTTCACTAAAAAATAATTGGTGGAAAGCCACCACATATTTTTTGATTATGCTTGTTGACAAATCAACAAGATAATGCCGAAAAAGGCATATATTTTTATGCGCTTGTTGATAAATCAACAAGTCGGGAAAGGAAAAGTAGTGAGTTTTAGAATTATTGGAACAGGAAGTTATCTTCCGTCAAAGATAGTAACAAATGATGATTTAGCGTTAACCCTTGATACGTCTGATGAATGGATTAAACAGAGAGTGGGAATATCACAGCGGCATATTTCAACAGATGAGAGTGCGGCGGATATGGGATATAAAGCTGCTCTTCGCGCACTTGAAATGGGCGGAGTCAGTCCTGACGAGCTGGATTTGATTATTGCCGCTTCCATAACGGGCGATACTATTTGCCCCACAGTGGCAGGATTGGTTCAGAAAAAGCTCGGAGCAAAATGCGTATCATTTGATATAAATTCGGCGTGCAGCGGATTTTTGTTTGCACTTGATACAGCTGCCGGATTTTTTGAAAGAGGAAAAGCCAAGAAAGCTTTGGTAATCGGCAGCGAGAGAATGAGCAAAATCCTTGATTGGGATGACAGGTCAACCTGTGTTATTTTCGGAGACGGTGCCGGTGCAGTTCTGCTGGAAGCAGGCGACGGATACGTTTCTTCAAAGCTTACCACCGAGGGTGAGGATGATGTAATAAAAATCCCGTCGGGAGTTAACAACTCGCCTTTTTATGAAAAAGAGGTTGAAAAGGGAAAAGTCTTTATGGATGGGCAGGAAACATTTAAGTTTGCTGTAAACACCATAACAAAAGAGATAACCGAAATAGCGGAGGAAAATGATATTTCGCTTGACGAGATAAAATACATAGTTCCCCATCAGGCAAACATCCGTATTATTCAGTACGCAAGCAAAAGGCTTCACATACCGGGTGAAAAGTTTTGCGTAAATATAGACAGATGTGGAAACACATCGGCGGCAAGCATACCCATTGTTCTTGATGAGCTTTGCCGCATGAATAAATTGAAAGAAGGTGATTTTGTAATACTTTCTGCCTTTGGCGGAGGTCTATCGAGTGCAACAACATTGATTAAATGGTAAAAAAATAATAATAAAATAAAAAAATTTGGAGGAATTAAAAATGACTATTGAAAAAATCAAAAATGTATTGGCAGACCACGTTGACATGGATTTAAGCGAAATTACAAGTGAGACAACTTTCCAGGATATGGGGATCGACTCGCTTGAAACCGTTGAAATTATGATGGAGCTTGAAGATGAATTCGGCGTTGAAATCGCAGTTGGCGAAATCGGTAAAACAGTAGGTTCACTTGTATCCTATATAGACAGCAAAAAGGAGTAAATCCATGCTGAATTCTATAATATGCGATGCATTAAAGATTAAGTATCCCATATTTCAGGGCGGCATGGCACACATAGCTGACGGAAAGCTTGCGGCTTCCGTTTCAGAGGCAGGAGGGCTTGGTATAATTTCTGCCATGAGCGAAAGCAGTGCATACTTAAAAGAGCAGATTGATATTGCAAGAAGTATTACAAATAAGCCCTTCGGCGTTAATGTAATGCTCATGAGCCCTCATACAGACGAGGTGGCAGAGCTTTTAGCAAGGGAAAAGGTTTCGGTTGTTACTACGGGTGCAGGTAACCCGTCAAAGTATATGCAGATGTGGAATGACGCTGGAATTAAGGTCATTCCCGTCATAGCATCAGTCGGACTTGCGAGGATGCTGGAACGCTCGGGAGCATTCGCTTTAATTGCCGAGGGGGGGGAATCGGGCGGCCATGTCGGTGATACATCAACAATGGCGCTTGTTCCCCAAATAGCAGACAGCGTTAATATTCCCGTTATAGCAGCAGGCGGAATTGCAGACGGCAGAGGTATGGCGGCGGCATTTATGCTTGGTGCGGTAGCTGTTCAGCTTGGAACGAGGTTTTTGGTAGCAACCGAATGCAGTGTGCATCAGAACTACAAGAATAAGGTTTTGAATGCTAAAGACATTTCCACCATCGTTACAGGAAAAAGGTTAGGCCATGCTGTAAGAAGTATAAAAACGCCTTTTTCAAGAGGTTATCTGAAAGCCGAATATTCTGACATTTCGGATGAAGATTTGGAAAATCTGGCGGTCGGTGCATTAAGGCTTGCCGCAAAAGAGGGCGATGAAGAAAAGGGATGCTTTCTGGCAGGCCAGATAGCCGGGCTTGTTTGCAAAGAACAGACATCAAAGGAAATTATTGAAGAAATATGCACTCAAGCAGAAGAAATATTAAAGGAGGCGGTAAAATGGGTAAGTTAGCCATTGTATTTTCAGGTCAGGGGGCACAGTACAGCGGTATGGGCAAAGAGCTTTATGAGATTAGTCCATCTGCGAAAAAACTTTACGACTATGCCGAGACCATCCGCCCCGATATAAAAGAATTATCTTTCAGCGGGGAGCAGGCAGAACTGAATAAAACAATCAACGCCCAGCCCTGCCTTTATTTAATTGACATCTGCGCCGCACTCGCTCTTGGCGAAAACGGTATTGCGGCAGACGGTGTTGCAGGTTTTTCGCTCGGAGAAATTGCCGCTCTCGGCTATTCGGGAGCATACAGCGCCGAAAAAGGCTTTGAAATAGTATCAAAGAGAAGCGAGTTTATGCAAAAGGCGGCAGAAAACTGTGACAGCAAAATGGCGGCTGTTTTGAAAATTGATGCCGAAACAGTAAAAGAAATTTGCGAAGGTATAGAAAATATATACCCCGTAAACTTTAACTGCCCAGGGCAGACAGTAATTGCAGGGTCAAAAGAGGCGCTTGAAATGTTCAAGGAAAAAGCGAAGGATTATTCTTGCAAGGTGCTGGATTTGGCGGTAAGCGCGGCTTTTCATTCCCCCTATATGGATGATGCGGCGAAAGAGTTTTCAGACTACATAAAAGGAATTGAGTTTAAAAAGCCTGAGATGCCCGTCTATGCAAACTACACTGCTTCTCCCTATGAAGATGTAGCACAAACTTTGGAAAAGCAGATGAACAACCCCGTAAGATGGCATGAAACAATTCAGAGAATGATAGCTGACGGGTTTACGGATTTTATTGAGGCAGGAGCGGGAAAAACGCTGTCCGGCCTTATTAAGAAAATTTCAGCTGATGTAAATGTATATTCGGTTGAAAATGCAGAAACTCTTAAGGCCACTATCGAGGCGGTGAAATCTGATGCTTAATGGAAAGGTTGCGGTTGTAACAGGTGCATCCCGCGGTATCGGCAGAGCCATTGCAATAAAGCTTGCAGAAGGCGGCGCTGATGTTGCGGCTGTATATCTGGGCAACAGAAAAAAGGCGCAGGAGGTTAAATCCTTTATTGAAGGTTTCGGCGGCCGCTGCAACATTTATAAATGTGACGTCGCAAATTTTTCAGAGAGTGAAGAGCTGACAAAACAGATTATAGATGATTTTGGCGGAATTGATATTCTTGTAAATAACGCAGGAATAACCCGCGACAAGCTTATGCTTCAAATGAGCGAGGAAGACTTTGACACCATCATGGATACCAACCTCAAGGGTGCGTTTAATATGATAAGGCACTGTTACAGGAATTTTATGAAGAAAAAAAGCGGGAAAATCATCAACATAACATCTGTTGCAGGGGTAATGGGAAATCCGGGGCAGGCAAACTATTCGTCGGCAAAAGCAGGAATGATCGGTCTGACCAAAACGATTGCAAAAGAGCTTGCGGCAAGAAATGTCTGTTGTAATGCTATAGCTCCGGGGTTTATCAAAACCGATATGACAGAGAGCTTTCAGGATAATGAGAACATTTTAAATAATATTCCTATGAAGAGAATGGGAACGCCCGAAGAGGTAGCAAGCCTTACGGCGTTTTTAGCGGGAGATAATGCAAATTATATTACAGGCGAAATTATCCGGATTGACGGCGGCATTGCCATGTAATTCATGAAAGGAAAATACTATGAATAAAAGAGTTGTAGTAACAGGAATGGGTGTAGTATCACCCGTGGGAAATAACACAGAAGAATTTTGGGAAAGTCTTATTTCAGGCAAAAACGGAATTGATAAAATAACCCTTTTTGATACAACTGATTATAAGGCAACTCTTGCAGGAGAAGTTAAAAATCTTGACCTTTCCTTATATATGGACAAAAGCGAAGCGAGAAAGCTTGACAGGTTTACTCAGTTTGCTATGTGTGCCGCAGAGCAGGCTGTAGGTATGAGCGGTATTGTGGGAAAAGTATCGCCTGACAGGTTCGGCGTATATTTCGGTTCGGGTATCGGCGGACTTGACACAATAATAAATGAGTATAAAAACCTTGAAACCAGAGGCCCCGCAAGGGTGTCTCCCATGATGGTGCCGAAAATGATAGGAAACATCGCGGCGGGAAATATTGCAATTAAATATAGTGCGCAGGGTCCCTGCCTTTCGGTTGTTACCGCCTGCGCAACAGGCTCAAGCTGTATCGGTGAAGCCTACCGTGCAATAAAAGGCGGCTATGCCGACGCAATTATTACGGGAGGCAGTGAAGCATCCATCAATCCGCTGGGAGTTGCCGGTTTTATTAACTGTATGGCACTTTCTGAAAGTAATGATAAGGACAGAGCGTCCATACCCTTTGACAAAGAAAGAAACGGTTTCATTATGGGCGAGGGTGCAGGCGCTATGGTTCTGGAGGAGTATGAGCATGCGGTTAAAAGAGGTGCGAAAATATTTGCGGAAGTGGTTGGCTATGGCAGCACTTGTGATGCATACCATGTAACCGCGCCGTCGCCTGAGGCAGACCAAAGTACAAAAGCAATTATGGATTCAATTTCAGATGCAGGCGAATATGACTTATCACAGGTATATATCAATGCACACGGAACAAGCACACCGCTTAATGACAAGACGGAAACTATGGCAATTAAAAAAGTTTTCGGCGATGGTGCCTACAAGGTACATATAAGTTCCACAAAATCCATGACAGGACATATGCTTGGTGCTGCAGGAGCGGCAGAGGCGATTGCGACAGTTTTGGCGCTGAAAAACAATATTGTTCCGCCGACTATCGGATACAAGGTTCCTGATGAGGAGTGCGACCTTGATTATACACCAAATGTTGCAAATAAAACTGAAATCGGTCTTGCGATTTCAATATCGCTTGGTTTTGGTGGGCATAATGCCTGTCTTGCGTTCAAGGAGATATGATGTATGAATAAAGCAGAGATTATGACCGTTCTACCGCATCGCGACAATATGCTGCTGATTGACGAGGCAGAGCTTATTGACGGATACGCGCACGGGAAAAAAAGAATTACAGGGGATGAATGGTTTTTAGACGGACATTTCCAAGACAATCCTGTTGTCCCCGGTGTTATTTTGTGTGAAATCATGGCACAGTCCGTCTGTGTTGCCATGAAGGATGAACTGAGGAAAAATTCGCTTCCATACTTTACGGGGCTTGACAAGGTTAAGTTCAAAAATCCTGTAAGGCCGGGAGATTTATTTGAAACTGAGTGCAAAATAACAAAAGCACGGCCTCCGTTTTATTTTGCAACGGGAAAGGGATATGTAGACGGAAAGCTTTCTGTATCCGCTGAGTTTTCCTTTGCAATAGTAGATAAAGGATAGGTGAAAAAATGCTGGAGAATATATTAAAGTCAAAACCAAAGGCGAGAGAATGTAAGGAATGTCAAAAGGAAATTCCCTATGCTGTTTTGAAAGAAAATGATATGATTTGCCCCGATTGCGGCACATATTTCAGAATGAACCCAAAGGAAAGAATAGAGCTTATATTTGATAGCTTTGAGGAATATGATGCTGATTTAAAAAGTGAGAATATACTGGGATTTCCGAACTACGACGAAAAGCTTGCTGCTGCAATAAAAACAAGCGGTGACAAAGAGGCGGTTCGTTATGGAATCGGCGAGATTGATAATATAAAGTGCGCCTTATTTGTTATGAATTCAGAGTTTATGATGGGCAGTATGGGCAGAGTTGTGGGAGAAAAAATTACTCGCGCTTTTGAGCTTGCAACTAAAAAAAGGCTGCCGATCATAGGTTTTACAACCTCAGGCGGAGCCAGAATGCAGGAGGGTATTTTCTCTTTAATGCAGATGGCAAAGGTGAGCGGAGCCGTAAAAAAGCATAAAGACGCAGGACTTTTGTATATTACCGTGCTTACCGACCCCACAACAGGAGGCGTAACTGCAAGCTTTGCAATGGAAGGTGATATTATAATTGCCGAGCCTAAAGCACTCGTCGGATTTGCAGGCGCAAGAGTAATTGAACAGACTACGGGGCAGAAGCTGCCCGAAGGATTTCAGCGGTCTGAATTCTTATTGGAGCATGGCTTTGTTGATATGATTGTAAAAAGAGGAAAGCTGAAATATACTCTTTCCAACATACTGAATTTACATAAATAACCGGAGGGAAAGATAGATGAACGCATATACAAGAGTTGTAAACGCAAGGGATTCAAAACGTCCGTCAGGCACCTATTTTATCAACAGAATGATTACAAAGTTTGTTGAGTTTCACGGAGACAGACGGTTTTCGGACGATGGCGCAATTATCGGCGGCGTGGGATTTTTAAATGATATGCCGGTTACTGTAATTGGTATGGAGCGTGGCAGCGATGTCGCGGAGCGTATGAAAAGAAATTTCGGTTGTCCAAGCCCTGAAGGATACAGAAAAGCGCTGAGACTTATGAAACAGGCGGAAAAGTTCAAAAGGCCCGTTATCTGTTTTATCAACAGCTCGGGCGCTTACTGCGGAATTGGAGCAGAGGAAAGAGGGCAGGGACTTGCCATTGCAGAAAATCTCATGGAAATGATGACCTTAAAAACTCCTATTATATCGGTTGTAACAGGTGAAGGCGGCTCGGGCGGAGCACTTGCACTTTCTGTTGCAGACTCGATTATAATGCTTGAAAATGCAGTTTATTCGGTAATTTCGCCCGAAGGCTGTGCAAGCATTTTATGGAAGGATTCCGATAAGGCGGCGGAGGCCGCCGAAGCACTTAAGCTTACTGCAAACGATTTGCATAAGTTCGGGATAATAGAGGGCATTATTCACGAGGAAGACAAGACATACGACGAGGTATGCGACGATTTGAAATGTGAGCTTTTGACAATGCTGAAGGATTATATGGATACACCAATTGAAATTCTTCTTGAAAACAGATATAACAAATACAGAAGCATAGGAACTATTTAGCAGAAAATAAAAGTGGAGCACCACCATGTGGTGCTCCACTTATGTATTATTTCAATAGGTCTTCCAGGTCTTTTTCGGGGGTACTGATTGGTGCGATTCCAAAGTTTTCAACCAGGAAGTTTAAAATATTAGGAGATACAAACGCAGGCAATGAAGGCCCAAGACGAATGTTTTTGATTCCCAGATGCAGCAGGGTTAACAGGATACAAACCGCTTTTTGTTCGTACCATGAAAGCACATATGACAACGGAAGGTCATTTGCTGTGCAGCCAAATGCATTTGCAAGCGCAACAGCGACCTGAATTGCACCGTAAGCATCATTACACTGACCCACGTCCATAAGGCGGGGAAGACCGCCGATTTCGCCCAAATCCATATCATTAAATCTGAACTTACCACAGGCAAGTGTCAAAACGATACTGTCTTTTGGGGTTAGTTTAACAAAATCTGTGTAATAATTTCTTCCGGGCTTTGCTCCGTCGCAGCCGCCCACAAGGAAAAAGTGCTTGATTGCTCCCGATTTAACAGCTTCTACAACAGTTTCTGCGTGAGATAAGATTGCAGCGTGGCCGAAGCCTGTAGTTACTTCCTTACCGCCGTTAATTCCGAAAAGTTGCTTATCCTCTGAATATCCGCCAAGCTCAAGAGCTTTGTTTATTACGGGTGTAAAGTCCTTTTCATCGTCAATATGCGAAACTCCGGGGAAGGAAACAACCTCGGTTGTAAACACACGGTCAATATAGGAATCCTTTGGAGGCATAAGACAGTTTGTTGTAAAGAGAATGGGGGCGGGAAGTCCGTCAAATTCCTTCTTTTGATTTTGCCATGCCGTGCCGAAATTGCCTTTAAGATGTGCATATTTTTTCAGCTCGGGATAAGCATGGGCAGGGAGCATCTCGCCATGAGTGTAAATGTTTATTCCCTTATTTTCTGTCTGTTTAAGTAACAGCTCAAGGTCCTTTAGGTCATGACCTGAAACCACGATAAAGGGTCCTTTTTCCACAAGTAGCGGAACGGTAACAGGGGTAGGAGTTCCATATGTTTGTGTATTTGCCTTGTCAAGTAAAGCCATACACTTCAGGTTTACTTCGCCGACCTTTAATACTGTGGGGAGTAATGTCTCGACCGTTCCCTCGTCTCCGATTTTTTTAAGAGCTTCGCAGAAGAATTCATTTACTTCCTTATCCTCATAACCGAGCATAAGCGCATGGTAAGCATAAGCCGCCATGCCGCGGATACCAAACAGAATGAGGGATTTTAATGACCGGACATCCTCATCCGTTTTCCAAAGCTCATTCATATCATAATCGACTGTCCCGCCACTTATTGCGTGGACTCTTTTTATCAGCTCAGTTATAGTTTCATCATTGAAGTTCACATTGGTCACAGTAGTAAAAAGACCTTCAATAATCAATCTGTATGTACTATCGGTTGGTGCGGTGCCGTAAGAGGCACGCGCAAGACCAATCAGGGCTCCTGTGAGTTTATCCTGAAAAGTCGCAGTATCTGATTTTTTGCCGCAAACACCGGCACTTCCTACACAAGCGGAGCAGCCTGCTGTCTGCTCGCACTGATAACAAAACATCTTGTTTTCCATTTCATTGTCTCCTTATTTTTTATTCAATTTCAATGGCAGCAACAGGGCAGGAATCTGCCGCTTCTAAAACTGCTTCTTTGTTTTCCTCGGTTACTTCTCCGTACGCTTCCGCCAGACCTTCATCATTCATGCGAAACACATCTTCTGCTATGGACACACAAAGTCCGCAACCGATACATTCTTCGTTTACTTTTGCTTTCATAAAAATTTCCCTCCATTTATTTTAATGTGATGAGAAGCACCATCTTAAATTTTTCAATAGCATTTACGCTGTGTAAACCGCCTTTTTCAAAACGGAAGTTTTCCCCTGCATGAATGGTGTGTTCCACACCTTCATACCCGATGACCGCACTTCCTTCAAGCGCGAAAATCAAGGCATCCCCGGGTGCTCTGTGGGGGGATAGCGCTCTGCCTTTGTCAAATGCCATCACCACAAACTTCATTGTATCATTAGATGCAATATCCATGTTTACGATGCTGCCATCCTCATAAGGTACAAGCTCTGCCAGCTTAATAACCTCTCCTGCTTTTAATGCTTTGTTCATAGTAATCTCCTTTCCCGGAAAAATTTCCGTATAAACTAATCCTTCTTCAGTTTTACTTCCGCATATTGTGTCTTTCTGAGCAATCAGCATATCACCGCTTCCAAAGGCGATACTTTTATATTCCTCGCCGACAACAAACTCTCCGCTTCCGCCCGCACCTATATAAATAATAGGGCTGGAATAGGATTCGGGGGTTATGTCGGTGTCTTTTCCCAAAGAAAAGAAGGTGACAGCCGTCTCAGATTCAAGGTTTAACGATGTGGAAATGGTTAAACCGTCTTTCGGCGGGTGATTTGAAGCAATAGAAAAAACCTTGTTCATAGTTCTTTTCAGCCTCCTAAACTTATTTAGTCTAATATTTTACCGTCAACAGATATGGTGACAACCTGCCACGGAATGAATTTTCCGCTGTCCTGCAAAGCCCTCTTTGCCGCCATTTCAAGACCGCCGCAGCAAGGAACCTCCATTCGAACAACAGTTACACTCTGAATATTGTTGTATTTTATAATTGCGGTCAGTTTTTCACTGTAGTCCACATCATCAAGCTTGGGACATCCGATAAGTGTAATTTTGCCTTTCATAAAATCCTCGTGCGTTCTTGCATAGGCGTAGGCGCTGCAATCGGCTGCAATTAACAGCTTTGCACCGTCAAAATAGGGTGCATTGACCGGAACAAGCTTAATCTGACATGGCCACTGGCGAAGCTGAGATACACTTGTGACAGGAGCAGTAGTTTGCTCCTCACTTTGCTCAGGATTAAACTGCATCATTCGGTGTCCCGGACATCCCGCGTGCGCTCCCGCATAGTTTTCA
>Ga0172382_10009736_pt1 | contig 13035 bp, 14 predicted proteins | sample Leawel138RmetaG_FD_122245 | JGI IMG/M metagenome (GOLD analysis project Ga0172382, IMG submission 122245) | Leachate microbial communities from a municipal landfill in Southern Ontario, Canada - Leachate well 138R metaG | ecosystem: Engineered > Solid waste > Landfill > Unclassified | place...
CAGCAGGATTGTGATTGTTGTAAGCAGTGATTCCATTCCCATGATTCAAAACCTGAGCAGTCATAGGTGTTTTTCACTATAATATGCTGTCTGAGACACCCCTCCCCGAATGCCGCCCGAATGCCGCCGGCGGATACGGGAGGCTTCGGACAGACCTAACCGATTATATCCCCGTACCTGTTCGGACAGGCAGGATGAATATCAGAAACGCCTTGTTGACGCTCGCGGGATCCGTGCTGGTCGCGCTCGGGGTGATCGGGATCTTCCTGCCTCTCCTGCCGACGACCCCCTTCCTGATCCTGGCCGCGATGGCCTTCAGCGCGGGGAACGAGAAGATGTACGACCGTCTGATGCGGACCAGGCACGTCGGGGAGTACATCCGCAACTACCGTGACGGCACGGGGGTGTCGAAATCGACGAAGATCCTGAGCCTGACCTACCTGTGGGCGTTCCTGGCGTTGTCCGCCTGCTTCATGCGCGATAAGATCTGGGTGCTGGCGATCCTCGCGGTCGTGGGGATCTCCGTGACCGCGCACGTGGCCATGCTGAGAGGTGCGCTCCCCGTCATGCCGGAGGGCGACCGTGACGGCGATGCCGGAGAACCGCAGGCCGACGGAATGCGGGAACCTTCCCGGATCAGACGCTGTCGCGATGCTTCCCGGTCACGGCCTCCGGCACGATCTCGATGAGCCCCAGCTTGCTGACCAGCTCGGGAGTCACCTTCCGGTCCTTCCTCTGCTTACGGTAGATCTTCCCGAGGACCTCCATCTTCTCGGATTCCTCCTCGATCATCCTCCCTCTGCCCTTGAAGACGGCGCTCTGGAATCCCGTGCGGTGCCGGTCCCCGTCGATATGGAAGTGCATGTCGATCACGGCGAGGCTGCAGGTCGGATTGCGTTGCACATTGGAGATCTTGCGGCCGCAGGGACGGCTCTGCATGTACACGTTGCCGTCGATGATCAGGTAATGCATGGGCACGGCATGGGGGGTGCCGTCCTCGTTCACGGTGGCGAAGATGCCGATGGATTCCTCTTCCAGGAGCTCCAGGGCCTCCTCTTCGGTCAGATCGTATTCGTGGAACATGTCGCTCACGATGCAGATGGCTGTCCAACGGATTAATCTACCTGTTTCGCGACGGAACAGGCTGTTCCTCAATATCATTAAATCTACGGATGCCGCTAGCGGAGCCGAGTGCAGAGGCGGGGTCCGCACAGACTGCGTATATGCTGATCGCGACCGCGGCACAGGGAGAGGACCGGTTTGACCGGCAGAGTCGATCGCAGAAGCAGATGGAGATTAGGCAAGGGCAGGATCGCCACCCGCAGAGAATACGAGATCGCGGGATTCAGGTCCCCGAATTACACGGGGCGGGCGTTCGACGTCGAAGGCGACCCCTTCGGGGAGGTGCACCCGAGGCAGATGAAAGCGCATGCCGACGGTTTCTACGACACGCCCTTCTCCGAGCACTTGGAAAGCATGGATCCCGACACGCGGGCCGACTACCGCAACGAGATCGTCAGGCAGGTCGATCTGGAGATGCAGAAACACGGGGTGGCCCTGCAGCGGCTCGGCATCCTCGTCGGATTCACCTCGGTGATCCTGATCCAGGCCCTGGTCTTCCTGGCTTCCGAGTCCTGGGCGCACCCTGCGGTCACAGCCGTGTACGCGATAGGGACAGCCATCCTCTTCTCGGCCTGCCTCGACGGCGTGCTCGTCCTGATCTCCCGGAAGCTCGCGACCCCGTCTTCGGGCGCGCACGCTTGGGACCTGGAAGATCTGGTGCGTTCGGGCGATCACGGATCGTTGTCCGACGTGATCGAGCTGGAGCTGTACCGGTCGATCGACACCGCGTTGATCGCCAACCACGGCATAAACAACCAGATCGGCCTGATCGGCAAATGGCTGATCGTCGGCCTGTCCGTCATCATCGTCTCGTTGGCGATGGAGTTCCTTGTCTTCTGAGCACGCGCCGGGGCCCGCCGTGCGCACTGTGACGGACTGCCGTCCCACAGCAAACGATATCCGTCCCGAAGCCGATGGCGGTGCGATGGCATACGACGGCAGACGCGCGATCATCGACATCGACGAGGACGAGAAGACCGTCTTCTTCGACACATACAAACTCAAGAAGATAACGGGCACCAGGGTCGCCCCGATCCTCGGGCTGAGCGAGTACTCCACCCCGTTCAAGGTGGCCTGCGAGCTCGCGGGACTGTATCCGGGCGACGGGCCGAACAAGTACATCGATGCGGGCAACATCCTGGAACCGGTCCTGCGGGACCACATCGGGAACAACGTCCAGCTGCTGAGGGGACCCCTGAAGGTGGCGGAAGGCTCGAGGATCGCCGTGGAGGAGCCCGTGCCCATGGAGCAATGCGGATACGATCATTTCCATCACGAGAGGGTCTTCGGGGGATTGGTGGACGGCTATGTGCAGGTGGACGGCAAACGCGACACGATCCTGGAGATCAAGACCTCCGCCGGGCGCGACAGATGGTTGGACGACGCGGGCGAGATCGCCAACGTGCCGATGTCCTATATGCTGCAAGCCTCCCTCTACGCCGAGCTCTCGCGGCTGGACCGGATCGCCTTCGTGGTCGGATTCCTCGAGGAGGAGGATTACGAGCGCCCCAAGCGCTGGATCCCGTCCGCGGACAACACGGCGGTCATCGTCAAAGAGAAGCTGGACATGTCCGATCATATGGCGCGATGCATCGAATGGTACGACGAGTTCATGAAAGGAGGGTTCACTCCGGAATGGACCGAGGCGGACGCCAAGGTGCTGAAGTACCTGAAGGCCTACAGACCGAGATGAGGGATCATCGGCGGAGAAGGCGGGGATCGCCCGTTTGTCAGCGGAAGGAACGGGATGGAGAAGGAAGTGGACAAGGCGAGATTTGAACTCGCGGCTTCATCGTTGCGAACGATGCGATCTACCGAGCTGATCTACTTGCCCCTGTTTCCAAGGACGCTGAATGAGAGATAGGATATATAGTTTACCAATGGCCGACGGCGGCCGCGGCATCCATCCCCGCAGACGGCGCCAGGGCATCGAATGTGATATATATCCTTTAAATGTATTTAGAGGACGGTTATCATGAAACTCACAGCCGATGTCAAAGAAGCGATGTCCAAGAACAGGATCTTCGCGTTGGCGACCGCTTCCAAGAGCGGTGTCCCCAACGTCGTCCCCGTCGGGATGCTGGTCGTCAAGGATGACGAGAACATCTGGGTCGTGGACAACTACATGGACAAGACGCTCGCCAATGTCAAGGAGAACCCGCAGGTGTCGTTCTACGTCTGGGTGCCCGAACATCCCAACAGCTATCAGGTCAAATGCGACGTCGTCGTCGAGGATTCCGGCAAGGATTACGAGGAGGCGGTCAAGTACGCCCACTCGATCAAGGAGATCTACCCCGCCAAGACGCTGTTGAAGCTCAAGGTCAGGGAGATATACTACGTCTCGCCCGGACCCAACGCCGGCAAGAAGGTCTGAGCCCGGGAAGACGGCGGGACCTCGGTCCCGCCGAACCGTTTTTTTAGAATCGCGGCGACGGTCAGTCGCCGTCGTCGTATCCGTCGTCCTTCATGTACTGGACGGCCGCGCCCATCCCGCAGGATATGGGGATGAACATCAGGTAGATCAGCTGTCCGGCCACCAGATAGAAGAAGATGAAGAGGAAGACACCGACCACCGCGCCCAAGATGGCTCCCTGGCGCACCCGCGTGCTCCTGCCGGGTGACGGATCCATCCTCACGCCTCCCTCTCGAGGACGCTCTCGACCGCCGCGACCATCTTGTCGGTGATCTCCTTCGAAGCCCCGATGTAGTTCGAGGCGTCCATGACCTCGACGATCTCCTCCTCGGTGAGGTGCTTCTTTATGTCCTCCCTCTCCAAGAGCGCGTCCCTGAGGTGGATATCCCTCCGGACCGCTTCCATCGAGGCTTCGCGCACGATCTCGTGCGCATCCTGTCTGCCGACGCCCTTCTCGGTCAGCCGCATCATCACCGGCTCCGCCATGACGAGGCCCTGCGACGCCTCGATGTTCCTCAGCATCCGGTCCCGGTGGACCTCGAGCCCCTCCCAGACCCAGATGGTCCGGTGGATCATGTAGTCGAGGATGACGAACACATGCGGCAGCGTGAACCGCTCCGCCGACGAGTTCGACAGGTCCCGCTCATGCCAGAGGACCTGGTTCTCGAAGGTGGGCGACACGAAGCCGCGCAGCACCCTGGCGAGGCCGCAGATGTTCTCCGAGGCGATCGGATTCCGTTTATGGGCCATGGTCGAGCTCCCCACCTGCCTGGCGGCGTCGAACGCCTCCTCGACCTCCCTGATCTCCGACCGCTGGAGGTTCCTGACCTCGGTCGCATACCTCTCCAAAGAGGTGGCGATGTTGGCCAGCAGGCAGACCAGCTCGGTGTAGCGGTCGCGGCCGACCACCTGCGTGGCCGCAGGCTCGTAAGTCAGTCCGAGGTCCCGCATGACCGCCGTCTGTATCCTCTGGAAGTTCTTGCCGAGGGCGGCACCCGTGCCGACCGCACCGGCCATCTTGCCGGCGCAAGCCCTGGGCATGATCTCGATCAGCCTCTCCCGGTGCCTGAGCATCTCGGCGATGTATCCGGAGACCTTGAACCCGAAGGTGATCGGTATCGCGTACTGGGCATGCGTCCTCCCGATCTGCAGCGTGTCCCGCTCCCGTTCGGCGACCGCGGCGAGAACCGCCAGTAGCCCGTCCACGCCCTCCATGACCGTCTCGAGGGCGGATTTTATCTGCAGGGCGGTTGCCGTGTCGACGATGTCGTTCGACGTGGCCCCGAGATGGACGTACTTGCCCGCATCCCCTCTGCACTGCTCGGTCATGGCCTTGACCATGGCCATGAGGTCGTGGTTGGTCTCGCGCTCGATCTCCTTGATCCTATCCACGCGCACCGACTCCGGGTTGGCGATGCGCACGATCTCGTCGGCATCCTCCGCGGGGATGGTGCCGAGCGAGGCGTGTGCTTTGGCCAGAGCGGCCTCCACGCTCATCTGATAACCGATACGCGCGCGCTCGGTGAAGATGTCCTTCATCTCCTTGCGCCCGTACCTGTAATCAAGTGGACAGATATCGTCGTTCATTTGAATCGAACGTTGGATTGAATTACTCTATTTATAATTTGACGGCGGGTCGTCCCGTGCATCGGGCCCTCTGTCGAGGTCGCCGTATGCATGCGCGCACGTGCACGCCGGTGTCCCCCCGGGTCGCATGAGCGCACGGGTTCCGATACGGGCCCTAAGAGCACCTCGGATTCGAACATAGAAACGCTTATAAATGAAATCCTGTATAGTGGGCATCGTAAAGTGGGTCATGCTTTAAACTATGACCAATTCGAACAATTGAGTGATTTTATGGAAGAATTTGTGGAGGAAATACAGCAGCAGGTCGATTCGGAAGAGCAGCGACTTGAGGAGACCGTGGAGGTCCCCGCGGAACAGACGGAGACGATTGAAGAGGTTGTCGAGACCTCCGAGGTGCAGGAAGCGCCCATCGAATCCGACGGTCCGGCCGACGAGTCGCCCGAGGTTTCGGCAGAACAGGTCGAAGAGGTCGTCGAGGCCTCCGACGAGCAGGAGGATCCCGCCGATTCCACCGAGGACCAAGAGGATGATGAATCCGAAGATGCTGATGAATCCGAAGATGCTGATGAATCCGAGATCTCGACGGAGACCGTCGAGGAGATCGAGCAGAGGCGCAGCATCCTGAACAACGATGCCGAGAGCCACAGGAGACGCAGGGACGAGCTCAACAACCAGACCAAGGAATGGAAGAACAAGCGCGACGCCCTCAACTCCAAGGTCCGTGAACTGGTCGACGAAGCCGGCAAGTGCCGGGAGACGCGCGATTCCCTCAACCAGAACGTCAGGGACACCAAGGTCGTCAGGGACGAGTGGAATCAGAAGGTATCCGAGCTCAGGAGCCAGATCGCCGCGCTCAGGCCGGAGAGGTCCGCCGAGGACCAGGGCATGTCGGTGAGGCAGCTCAAGAAGAACCTCCAAGACCTGGAGACCACCCAGCAGACCAAGTCACTCAGCAAGGAGAAGGAGAACGAGATCGTCAAGAAGATCTCGGAACTCGCACGTCAGATCGACGAGAGGGAGAAGTCCCTCGAGCAGAACAGCGAGATCAGGGAGATCATCCAGCAGCTCAGGGATGCCAAGACCGAGGCGGAGGCAGCCCACAACAAGGTGTCCGAATTCGCCGACGAGGCGCAGGTCGCCCACGACAGGATGCTGAGCCTCTACGGAGAGGCCGATGCTCTGCGCAAGGAAGCGGACGCGGCACAGGCGAAGTTCGTCGAGTGCAAGCGGGCGGCCGACGAGGAGCACAACAAGCACATCGAGTTCATCAAATCGCTGCACGAGATGGACAAGGACGCCGCAGGCATCAGGAACAGGAAGAGCGCCGCCAGGAAGAAGAGGGCGGACATCGAGTCCAAGAAGGAAGCCAAGGACATCTTCGACCGGTTCAAGTCCGGCGACAAGCTCTCCACCGAGGACCTGATGATGCTTCAGAAGTCCGGGTACCTCTGATCCCGGCGGCTCGCCGCGGCGAGCACCCCAAACCACTTCTCTTCTTTTCAAACACCCGTACGGGTAAGATTTAATATATCGTCCGCGGGAATTACATTCCATGGTGAAAACCGTTCTGAGGATCGATGGGATGATGTGCGGAGCCTGCGTCGCCGGCGTCGAGGGCAGACTCGCTTCGGTGGACGGGGTGAACGATGTCAAAGTCGATCTCGCCAAGAAGACAGCCGTCGTGGAGCATGAAGGCGTCGCCGACGAGGCCCTGCTGATGGCGGTGCTCGACGCGGGTTTCAAAGGCAAGGTCAAACGCGGGCTGTTGGGATGACCGAGAAGACGGTCATCCGGACCGGCGGCATGTCCTGCGCCGCCTGCTCCGCGAAGATAGACAAAGCCGTGGGCAGGCTCGACGGCGTGATCGCCGTCAACGCCAATTTCTCCGAGAACACGGTGTTCGTGGAATACGAACCCGAGCGGATCGACGCGGATGCCATCGCGGCGGTCATCCGCAAGAGCGGCTACGACGTCCTGGACGGCGACGACGACGCCGTGGCGGAGAAGATGCGCCGGGAGTCGGCCGGCCTGAAGCGGAGCCTCATCGCCTCGGCGGTCTTCACCGTCGCGCTGATGTACATGGCCATGGGGCCGATGTTCGGCATCGCCGTGCCGTACCATGACCTGCCGGAGGTCTACGCGATCATCCAGTTGGCGCTCTGCATCCCGGTGGTCGTCTCCGGCCGGAGGTTCTACATCCGGGGCATACCGTCGCTCCTGCGCGGCAGTCCGACGATGGACACGCTGATCGCCCTGGGCACCCTCGCCGCGTTGATCTACAGCTTCTACAGCATGTACGGCATCTTCGGCGGCGACGCGTCGGCGGCGCATTCCCTGTATTTCGATTCAGCCGCGATGATCATCACGTTGGTCTCCGTCGGCAAGTACCTCGAAGCGGGATCCAAGGTCAAGACCAACGACGCCGTCAAGGGCCTGATCGACCTGGCGCCGCCGACCGCCGAGATCGAGACCGACGACGGGACGAGGATCGTCCCCGTGGAGGAGGTCAGGGTGGGGGACATAGCCATCGTCAGACCGGGCGAGAGGGTGTCCATCGACGGCACGGTCATCGAAGGCAGCACGCACATCAACGAATCGATGCTGACCGGCGAGAGCATGCCGGTCCGGAAGGACGTCGGCAGCGAGGTCTACGGAGGCACGATCAACACCACCGGGATGGTCCGCGCGCGGGTCACACGCACCGGTGACGATACCGCGCTCCGCAGGATCGTGCGCATGATCAGGGACGCTCAGGGCACCAAGGCGCCGGTGGCGAGGATCGCCGACCGCGTCGCGGCCGTGTTCGTCCCCGTGGTGATGCTCATCGCGGTGGCGGCCGCCGCCGCCTGGATGCTGGCCGGCAGAGGCGTCGAGTTCTCGCTCATCGTCCTCATCTCCGTCCTGGTCATCTCCTGCCCCTGCGCCCTGGGCCTGGCGACGCCGCTGGCGATCACCGTGGGCACGGGCAAGGCGGCCGAATACGGGATCCTCTTCAAGAACGCCGCCGCTTTGGAACGTTCCGGCAACGTCACCGAGGTCATCCTCGACAAGACCGGCACGCTCACCGAGGGCAGCCCCGCCGTCGTCAAGGTCCTGACAGAGATGGACGAGAAGGAGTTCATCGGCTACGTCGCATCCGCCGAATCAGTCTCCGAGCACCCGCTGGGCAAAGCCGTCGTGGCCTTCGCGGAAGGCATGGGGGCCGACATCTCGCGTCCCGAGGACTTCAGGTCCGTCACCGGTAAAGGGCTGATCTGCACGGTGTCCGGCAAGGAGGTGGCGGTCGGCAACCTGAGGCTGCTGGAGGAGAACGGGGTCGTCATCCCCGAGCTTGCCGACGACGAGGGCATGACGAGGATCCACGCAGCGGTGGCCGGCATGTACGCCGGATCGATATTCATCGAGGATCCCGTCCGCGCGACCTCGCGCCATGCGGTGGGATGCCTCAGGGACATGGGCATGAACGTGACCATGGTCACCGGGGACTCCGAATCGAACGCGCTGCGGATCGCCCGCGAGACCGGGATCGAGGATGTCGTGGCGGGAGCGCTCCCCGAGGACAAGATCATGGAGATCAAGAAGAAGCAGGTGAAGGGCGCGGATGTGGCCATGATCGGGGACGGCATCAACGATTCCCCCGCCCTCATCCAGGCGGACATCGGCGTGGCCATCGGCTCGGGCACCGACATCGCCATCGACGCGGCCGACATCATCCTGATGAACGACGACCTGCGCAACATCCCGGCCGCCTTCTCCGTCAGCAGGGCCACGGTCAGGAACATCAGGCAGAACCTGTTCTTCGCCTTCTGCTACAACGCCGTCTGCATACCGATCGCCGCCGGCCTGCCGTTCGTGCTGGGCATGTCCGAGTTCCCGGAGATGCCGATGATCGCGGCGTTGGCGATGTCGATGTCGTCCATCTCGGTGGTGTCGAATTCGCTGAGGCTCAGGAGGTTCAAGCCGGCTTGCCATCAGCCGTGACCCGTACCTGACAAAGTTTTATATCCTCCTACAGGCTAGATGTCTCGGGGAGAGGTCAGTTCGTAGAGTGCATCCCATCCCTTCTGACTGGCTGGCCGATTCCCGTACTTTTACCTCTGTACGTTCATCAATCCCAATAAATAATATATCCGTCATATCTAGGTCGATCGCATGGTACTGGAAGGCTTGGGGAAATCGCTCAGGGACATCATCGGACGTGTCAGCACCTCATCGACGGTCGATGACGAACTGGTCAAGGACATCGGCAGGGAGCTGCAACGGGCCCTCCTGCAGGCCGACGTCAATGTGCAGCTGGTGCTGGAGATCACCAATCGGATCCAGGACCGTGCGCTGAACGACCCGCCGCCGGCGGGCAGGAGCCTGAAGGACCACGTCATCAAGATCATCTACGAGGAGCTGGTGGCGCTCCTCGACAACGGGGAGAAGCTCGCGCACAAGGCCCAGACGATCATGATGGTCGGACTCTACGGACAGGGCAAGACGACCACCACGGGCAAACTCGCCAATTATTTCATCAAGAAGGGATTCAGCGTCGGGCTGATCGGCGCCGACGTCTACCGGCCGGCCGCGCTCGACCAGCTGAAGCAGCTGGGGGACAAGGTCAACGCCGAGGTGTACGGGGAGCCCGGGGAGACGGATGCCGCCGGCATCGTCGAACGCGGCATGAAGCGGTTCTCGGACAAGAAGATCGTCATCATCGACACCTCGGGGCGCCACGCGCTCGAGGCGGACCTCATCCAGGAGATCAGGGACATCGCCCGGGTGGCGAAGCCGGACGAGCGGATCCTGGTCCTCGATTCGCAGGTCGGCCAGCAGGCCGGTCCGCAGGCGGCCGCCTTCCACGAGGCGGTCGGGGTGACTGGGGTCATACTGACGAAGATGGACGGCACCGCCAAAGGCGGCGGGGCGCTCTCGGCGGTCGCCAAGACCGACGCGAGGATCGTCTTCCTGGGTGTCGGGGAGCACATCCGCGACCTGGAGCCGTTCGATGCCGACCGTTTCATCTCCAGGCTGCTGGGGATGGGCGACCTGGCTGCGCTGGTGCGCATCGCCAAGGAGGAGATCGGCGAGGACGAGGCGCTCGAGATCGTGGCCAGGAACATGCTCTCCGGCAGATTCACGCTGACCGACATGTACCAGCAGATGCAGGCGGTCGCCAAGATGGGCCCGTTGCAGAAGGTCATGTCGATGATACCGGGCATGAGCAAGATGGAGGACAGGATCGATTACGAGGCCTCGCAGGCCAAGCTCGTCAAGTACAGGGTGATCATGGATTCGATGACCGCCCGCGAGAAGGACGAGCCGAATCTCATCAAGGGCAAGCGCATCGACAGGATCGCCAGGGGCGCGGGCGTGAGCGGGCAGGAGGTCCGCGAACTGCTCAAGCAGTACAATCAAAGCAAGAAGATGATGGGCTCGATCGGCAAGGACCGCAAGATGCGCAAGAAGATGATGAAGCAGTTCGGAGACATCGACATGGACGATCTCCAATTCCAGGAGTGATCCGGTGAGGTACTTCGTGATCACCGGCCATCGGGCCGCGACCACCGGGGATTTCAAACTCGACGACATCACCGGCGGAGCAGGCAGGTTGGACATCCTCTGCAGATGCGTCAACTCCTCCTTCTTCCTGAGCCACAACCTGCGCAGGAACGTGGACGTGTACCTGGTCCTGCAGGGCGGCGACGCCGCGCCCAAGACCGTGAGGTTCTGCGGCGGCGAGATGAGGTACCTGAACCCCGACGAGCGGAGCACCTCGTCGCTGATCAGGAACGCGCTCCTCAAGAAGCTCCCCGAACACGGCGAGGTCAGGGCCTCGCCGGGCGTCTACATCTCGAGGATGTCCTTCGACGAGGTGCTCGCGCACCTCTCCGACAAGGGCACCTTCGTGCACCTGATGGAGGACGGCACCGATTGCAGGGAATACGTATTCCCCGAGGATCCGATCTTCGTGCTCGGCGACGACCGCGACCTGACCTCGGAGGAGGAGGCGTCGCTGCTCGCGTACGGCCCCGACAGGATCCGCCTCGGCCCGTTGAGCCTCCATGCCGACCACTGCATAATCGTGGCGCACAACGAGATGGATCGGCGTCAGGCGGCCGACCAATCTTTTTAATCCGCACGGAGATGACCTGTAGATGACGGAAGAGACACTCATCAACCGGATCCCGCAGCACCGGCACTGCGAGATCTGCGGCAAGGCCTTCGTCGGCGAAGGCTCCTTCTGCGGCGAGGAATGCAAGACGTCCGCGGGCGCGGTCGCCAAGAAGAAGATCGGAAGGCTGCTGCTGCTCTGGATCGCCATCGTCGCGATCACCGTCGCGGCGATCGTCGTGGTAGAGTTGATATGAGATCCGCAGTCGCCGGCACGTTCAACATCCTCCATGACGGGCACAAGGCCCTCATCGAACGGGCGTTCGCGCTCGGCGACAGCGTCCTGGTCGGCATCACCTCCGACCGGATGGCCGCCGCCGGCCGCGACGACATCGTCCCCCTGCAGATCAGGAGAGCAGGACTGGTCGATCACCTGGATAGGTTCGGGAAGCCGTACACGCTGGCGGTCATCGAGGACGCATACGGACCCGCCGAGATGGATTCCGTCGACATCCTGGTGGTCTCGCCGGAGACCCTCGGCAATGCCGAGATGATCAATGCGTCGCGCGCGGAACGGGGCATCGCCCCGATGGAGCTCGTCGTCGTATCGCTGGTCAAAGCCTGCGACGGGGAGAAGATCAGCGCCGGCAGGATACTGGACGGCATCTACGCGCGGGACGGGCGCAGGGATGTGCCCGACATCGCCGTCGGCTCCGTCAACCGCGTGAAGACGGAAGCCGTCCGCACGGTGATGGAGCGCATCTTCGGAGAGGTGCGGATCACCGCCGTCGCCGTCGATCCCGGGGTCCCGCCGCAGCCGTTCGGGGAACAGACCCGCACGGGGGCGGTGAACCGGGCCAAGGGCGCCCTGGGCGGCCACGACCTCGCCGTCGGCATCGAGGCCGGGGTCTTCGAGACGCAGGACGGCCTCTACGACTTCCAGTACTGCGCGGTCGTCGACAGGGAGGGGAACGTATCGGTCGGCGTCGGCATGGGCTTCAGGTATCCGGACGGGATCGCCGCGCTCGTCCGCGACGGCTGCACCGTCGGCGACGCGGTGCACAGGCTGTACGGCGATGCCGACATCGGGAAAGGACAGGGCGCGATCGGATTGCTGAGCAAGGGGCTGATCGACCGGAAGACCCTGACCGAGCAGTCGGTGACGGCCGCGATGATCCCCCGCATCCGGGATGAGTGAGCGGGGCCACGGTTCCGGCGACCGTCGCCGACGGAAGAGATAAACGGTTCCGATGCCATGGCCGTGACAGTATGAAATTCGTCGTATTGGTCAAAGAGGTCCCCCTCGCACCGGAGGTGGACACCGACGGGACGGGTCATGTCGTGAGAGAGGATGTTCCTTCGATACCAGACCCGCGTTGCATGCGCGTCCTCGACCGCGTCATCGGGTCCAAGGCCGAAGGGGACAGCGTCATCGCCGTGGCGATGGGACCTCCGCAGGCGGAAGCGACGATGAGGGACTGCCTCGGAAGGGGCGCCGATGCGGCGTACCTCCTCTCCGACCCGGCGTTCGCCGGCGCCGACGCGTATGCCACGGCCAGGGCTCTCGCGGCCTTCGTGACCCGCTTCGTCCCCGATTACGGCCTCATCGTCTGCGGGGACCGGACCGCTGACGGAGGGACCTCGCAGGTCCCCGCCACGCTCTCGCGGATGCTGTGCGCCCCCCAGTTCTACCACGTGACCGACCTGAGGCTCGGCGACGGAGGCCGGGAGGCCGTCCAGGACTACGGGGGCGGGCTCCGCGTCTGCCGGGTGCCCGACGGCGCGGTCGTCTCGATGGTCCCGTCCGGCGGGTGCGG
>Ga0172382_10009737_pt1 | contig 13035 bp, 13 predicted proteins | sample Leawel138RmetaG_FD_122245 | JGI IMG/M metagenome (GOLD analysis project Ga0172382, IMG submission 122245) | Leachate microbial communities from a municipal landfill in Southern Ontario, Canada - Leachate well 138R metaG | ecosystem: Engineered > Solid waste > Landfill > Unclassified | place...
AAGGCTTCTGTCACAAGGTTATATAATGTTTTATCATTGATATCATATTTCTGGGTACACAGTGTCACCATACGATGGTATGTGGCGGTACAACTGTTGGCATGGGTGGTAGTGATAACGGCATGGCCGGTTCGAGCTGCTTCCTGTGCTGCAAAGGCTTCTGCCGATTTCATCTCACCGACACAGATAACATCAGGGTTACAAGTAAGGGCATACTCCAGAAGTTTTTCCTGGTCAATATTCTGCTTGGGATCTTCCGAATATCGGGTGACGGTATGCACCACATTGTTGATGACGTTGCCCTTTTCATCCTCTTTTACAAGGTCAAATTCACGGCAGCCATTCTCAATGGTAAAGATACGTTTTTCATCGGGAACGGTGGATAAAAGCCAGCTCATCAGAGTGGTTTTGCCTGAACCCGTACTACCCGTTACGCACATTGACAACCCATATCTCAAGCAGGCACTTAAAAAGTCCAACATCTGGGCAGTCGCCGTATTATTTTTTATAAAATCATTTCTCGTCAGTTTCTGAGGATTAACAATACGGATTGAAGCAGCCACACCCTTATCTGCATCAGTAATAGGGTTTCCTAAAACAGTAATACGGATTTTGTTGGAAAGATGCCCCACCACACCGGGCTGTGAATTATCAAGTATCATACCGGATTTGTGAAGTAATCTGCGGACCACGTCAACGGCGTGTTCCGGACTGTTAAACTTTTCAGAGGAAGGGAGAACCCTTCCGTCTGAATAAGTTATCTTGACATCTTTCCAACTGTTGATATTAATCTCCTCAATATTGGTTGCAAAAAGATATTGGGTTAGGAAAGAGAACTCTGCCATCTCTGTGTACAGGCGTTCAACGAGTTCTTCTCCATTCATGCCTTCTACGCCCAATCTGTAATCTGTAAGGTATTTTGCGATATATGCTGTTATTTGTTGTTTCTGTTCTGCCGGGTTATTTGCAATCATGGTGGCATATTTACTTGATAAGTATTCCTGTATTTCTTTTAGAACCTCAGAGAATCCCTTTTTGTTTTTAGCCACATTATAGAACAGGCCGATATTTCTACTCATCGCCAAACACCTCCTTTACGATTGCCTTTATAACCGATTCATATGCTTTTGCAGCTTTCCCAGGTATATTGTCAAAAAGTGTGAGAGAAGAATTTTGTTCTTCAATGGCCTGTACATAGGGCAAAGTATAAGAAACACCGCCAAAAGCATTCTTATATTCTTCGCCATCCTGTGACGGCCTTACATTTGAAAGCACTTTAATATGTTTGTCTACATTGAATTTAGGCTCACTAAGCAATGGCAATACGGACCTGAAATAGGACACGGTTTTCAAATCACAGCTCCCAATCCTTAATACTTCATCAGCCACTTCCAAGGCTACTGTTGAAATAATACTTTCAGTCAGCATACTGGAACAATCTATAACCGCATAATCAGCAATATGGCGTAAAAGGACCAGCAGATCCACTGCTCGGTCTTTCTTGTATTCTGCATAGGAAAACGGATTTTCTCCGGCCTTGTACCCCAGTAAACTAATATACGGATTCTTATCTAAAGAAACACAGTTTCTCAAAATTACTTCCTGTGTAATGTTTGGTGCTGTTAATACTTCACCAATTGAAACATCAATTGGCGTTTTAGATTTAAAAATTGTAGGTAGTGTGGGGCAAATATCATCACACAGCAGGAGCAGCACATTTTTCTTTTGATCCGCAAGCTCTTTTGCCAGTTTTAAGGCAGTAACCGTTTTGCCACTTCCTGGACTCCCCCATACTGTTAAAATTTGTTTTCCTTTATTCGGCATCAACGTTACCCTCCTCTTTGTGCTCGTTCTGTTTGACGTTTGTAACTGTGTTTGGGGTATCCTCCTTTTTCTCAAAGAGTTTGTCCTGTTCAGCTAAAAACTTGTTGGCATTTTCGTTAGTACCACGGTAAACCAAGGTGGCATGAACATTTCCTTTCTGCTCAAGGTCTGCAAGTACCTTGGCCTGTTCTGTATTGACAAGCAAAGTTATCGTCGCTGGCAATTTCTTTTCTTCGTTTTCGCCGGTGGTTTCTTTTTGCGGCACATATTCCTTATCATCGCCTGTTTCTGCGGTTACTGCCAGGACTTTTACATATTGGAGTTCAGGTGGAATGGTTGCTTTCCCCATGTTATCATAATTTGCAGATATAAGGGTTACGATATCACCGGCTTCCAATTTGCCTGACAGGCCGGCAGCAAAAGACTTGATGGTAATGGACATGGCAACCTTTGTCCCGTCCAAATCATTCAAATACTCAAACTCGGCAAGGGGCTTTTCAGATAGTTTTGAAGCAATGATATAGTCACCTTTTTGTAAATCAGCATTGACGTATTTCCCGACTGCACTGTCTTTACTCTTAATAACGTTGTCGGGAAGGTTATATGCCCCCACTTTCACCATTTCCAGCTTGTCAGCAGTTAGCACTTCACCTTTCTTCACTGTTGATGATACTCTGACAATTTCCGTTTGTGCACGCAATCCACTGTTAAACAAAGGCGTAAGCCCAAAGCAGATGACAAGAGAAAGGAAAATACATACCAGTCCGATGACTGTTCGGTTTTTAAAAATACTCAAATTCATATTCAATAGTCCTCCTCGTATAATAATCTCATACACAACACATTAGTGTTCGTGCCTTAAGTATTTTCGTAACCAGTATTTAACTGGAAATTTCATTTCATAATAAGCATAGCAAATCAAATTTTATCTTATCTAACAAACACAAAGACCGTGCAAGTTTTGCGAAGCCATAGCGTAGCAAAATAATATTTACAATCGAGATAACCTGTAGCATTATTAATCTGTAAAGTTAATATGGGACAAGCTTTTGTCCTCCTTTCGGTTCGTCCGCTTTTATAAGTATGGTTCCTACACCAGATTTGCCTTTTCTAACGCGAAATCTGCGTTGTCGCACTATTGACCCCTTGCAGCAGAGGAATGAGGTCTTTATTGCTATGCGCTCATTGCGAGGTTGCTACACAATCTGGTTGCTAGGGTTATCTCAAATTAACATTACACATTCCGAATGAAAGGAGGTGCAATATAATGAACAAGCTTTATGTCGGTATGGATGTAAGTCAAGAAGATGTAAAAGTTTACATTCTCGATCATGATGGTAATGAAGCCACTAAACGCTTTGCTGTTGATAACAACCCTTTGGGCGCTGAAACTATCTCAACCAATATTCTAGAGTGCTGTCGTAGACTGTCCATAAACAAAGTTTTTGCTGGATTAGAATCTACGTCAGTCTATGGATGGCACCTTCAATTCTATCTGGCAGATCACCTTGGACTCAAACCTTACGATCCTATGATTATTAGCTTTAACGCTAAGATCGTGGAGGCTTTTAAAAAATCTTTAGGTAATCTACCTAAAAATGACTGGATTGATGCCTTTACTATAGCTGAAAGACTGAGATTCGGCAGACTTCCCAAGTCATGTCCTGTAGATTTCAGATATCTTGCGCTTCAAAGGCTTACACGCCATAGGTTTCACATTGTGGATAGCATCGTCAGGGAAAAGAATTATTTCTTAAGCAATCTGTTCCTGAAATTCAGTGGGCTTTGTCAAAACAAAGTGTTCAGCAGTAATTTTAGTGCAACAGCTACCCAATTGTTCGATGAATTCCTCACTTTAGATGATATTGCGGCTCGACCGCTTGATGAACTTGTAGATTTCATGGTTGAAAACGGTAAGGCTCTCTTTTCTGATCCAAAGGCAACTGCTATAGCTCTCAAGGATGCTGTACGTAAATCATACAGAATGAATGCTTCTGTGGATAATTCCTTGAACTTTGTTATCAAGTCCTGTCTGGATAACATTCAGTCACTTGAAAAACAAAAGAAAGCTGCTGAAAAAGCCATTGTGCAGGAAATTGCAGGTTTTAATAACCAATACCTGTGCCTCACATCAGTAAAAGGTATAGGTCCTACCATTGCAGCCGGTTTAATATCTGAAATAGGCGGAATTTCACGGTTTGAGAATGACAACGCTCTTGCCAAGTTTTCCGGTATATATTGGTCAGAGTACCAGTCTGCGGATTTTATTGCAGAGGACACGTATTTAAAACGCACTGGTAATGAGTATCTCAGATATTATTTTATTCAAGCAGCTGACCAGCTCAGAAAGTATGTGCCTGAGTTCTCACAATACTATGCTCGTAAATTCAAAGAGGCTAAAACTCACAAACACAAGCGTGCGCTTGTGCTAACTGCTCGTAAAGCTGTAAGGTTGGTCTTTGCTCTGCTGCGCGAAGAAAAACTTTATAAACCACCAGCACCGAAAGGAGGAATTAACGAAAAATAGTTTATTTGCCTAATTACCATTTTTGTAATTTTAAACCACTCTGTTCGAGATGATGGTTAGCTTTGCTATGCTCTTTTCAAGGTTCATCCTACAAAAAAATTTTGATTTTTTTCAAAAATCATCTTGACATATTACCGAAATACTTTTTAATAGATTGCACTCAGTAAAAGTGCCATATATGAAAAAATACCTCCTACGCAGAAAAAAGGTGCAAGAGGTAGTGTGATTGAGTTTAGCTTTTTACTTTTACTCGAAAGCCTTATACATAGTCCTGCTATTACAGCAAGAACAAGAGAAATGACACTTTGCATAGCCCCAAGGTGTGCACCCAGCACAAAACCGCAAGCAGCCATCAGCTTTATATCACCGCCGCCGATTGAAAAGCAGTTATCCCTGTGTATCAGGATTGCCGTAAGAAAATACGGCAGTCCTGTCATAACAAGCCCTGAAAATGCATTCCAAGGATCAATTGCCAATAATCCTGTTATCATTAGGAGTAATGAAATAGTATCCGGAATTTCACGTTTTCGTATGTCCCATACAGCAGCCAAGATAAGCAGAAAGGCAAACAATCCACCTTTTATTATCAGAATCAGCATTGCTCTAATTCATCACCCTCCATTTCCCGTTTAACTTCTAATATTTTCATCCCAAGTGCAAAAACCACTGTAACCGTTACTGAGTTTCCTGCTTGTTTATACAGTTGATTATCAGAGTTGATTGACCTTGCTTTATCAAACATCTCATCAGAAAATCCCTGCAATCGCCAGCATTCTCTCGGTGTTAATCTGCGGATACGGCCACAGCCAATAAAAGCCGTTCCTTGGTTGCATCCGGTTTCCAGCGTTTGTGCCACACCTTTGCCTATTCGCCCTCGTCTTGTTTTGCTATTAGGAAAAGCCAAGTTGATGCTGTCACCGCATCCGGCTTCTGCATACCCCAGTTTTGTCGCTTCCTTGATTCTGATTCTTTTTTGGCAGTTCTCACAATCACAGAGCATAACACCGTGGCGGTCTTGTGCTGTCAAAGTAAAACTCGGTTCACCGCAAGGTTTAAAGCGTGGACCGTTTTGCCTTTTCTCTATTCGGTTCGGAGTCAGGACAGCTCTCGCACAGGCATAATAAACGCCAGAATTATCAGCCCCTCGGTTGGTAATTCCGGCGTTATATCTCGCTTTTATACAGCGAGCCGTATTGGTTATTTTACTATTTTTGTTTAGGTCAATGAAATACAACCCTGTTTTTCCGCCCCAGCCACCGCTTTGAGCTGAAAGGGTTACACTTGTACCTTCGGGACTGTATACTCTCTGTCCCTGCATTCCTCCAATGAGTTGGATAAGAGTTTTTCCGTCGCTTCCGGTGAGAGGAAATATTTTTCCGGGACTTTTGTTTCCAGAATGTCTATAAGCGACAATGTAGATCCGTTCTCGATTTTGTGGGACTCCGTAATTGCGTGAATTAAGAAGTCCGTACTGACAATCATAGCCGAGTGTGGCCAGCGTATAGAGAATGGTTGTAAAGTCCCATCCTCGATTAACGGATAACAGATTTTTAACATTTTCAAAGATAATCCATTGGGGTTTATCTTCGGCATTTTTGCCCTGGATGAGTCTAACAACTTCAAAAAAGAGTCCGCTTCGCTTTCCGTTAAGCCCTCGCTGGCTGCCTGCGACCGAAATATCCTGACAAGGAAATCCGGCAGTCCAGATGTCGGCTCTTGGAATTTCTTCAGGTCTGACTGCTGTGATGTCTTTTGCAAACCATTCATCCTCCTTTACATCAAAAATTGCCCGGTAGCTTTGATCGGCAAATTTATCTATTTCGCAATGCCCGATACATCTCATCCCGCAGGCTTCCAAGCCTGCCCGAAAACCACCAATTCCACTGAAAAAATCAATGAAGGTCATTTCCATAGGCAAATCACACTTCTTGTCCCAATAGTACGGCTCATTATTTATTCATCCTCCATTCATCTCCATAAGCATATGGATAACAGGACTTATGCAGTTGCTTCAAATATATGGTTAATAACCCATGGAACTAAACTCATAAAAGTAGGCCATTTTTTGCGAATGAACCTTGAAAACAGAGTGCCAGTTGTGTCAAAATAAACTTGGATCGATTCGATACCTTGCTGGGTGACCGAGACGATTCGACAACTGGCGGTGAATATCCCTTTAAGCACTTGTCCGTGCGTAAAGATGATATCATCGCCTTTATCCTCTTCGTTGAGCAGATGAAGCTCCCACATGGCAACCCTGACGAGAGTTTCAGCCACAAACAGCATTTCGATGTGCGCCATATGGGAGTATTCGTTTTGTGCAAGGCATGATGTCAAACCAAGTTCCTGCTTAGCCGCCCGATAGAAAACCTCAATCCTCCACCGTTTGACATAGGCCTCCAGTGCGGCTTCGGGGGCATCGTGACGGTTGCTGATAATCAGGTGGGTACCGTGATAAGCAGCGATACTTGCATCGGAGCTCTGCAATGTTGCTCGTTGTTCCACATCTTCGGGAAGTCTGGTAACTGCAATAGCTGCAATTGGGACATACTTGTATTTTGTGACCACCCTTCCACGCTTGCCAACCTTCTGTTCCGGCATTTTGATGAAAATATCCGGAATGGCAATAGAGACGCGCTCGTTCTTTTTACCGATAAACCGGTGAGCTACCTGCATTAGCAACTGTCGGGGATTCACGGGTCGAAACCGGGGTTTGCCATTTGCATCGTACCCTGTCAATTGAAACAACGCTGTATTGGATTTCGCCTTGGTGACCCAGTTGAAATTAATGGATTCAAGCCATTTGAAGAGGTTCTTGCAAAGGAACCAACGATCCATAGCAACCCACAAGGGAATATCTCCAACCTGCTGGCGTATATGTAAAAGCATCTGCTTTACAAGTTCAATCTTGGATTTCTTCTGCTCTACCTTGTCTGTTTTTCTCCAGATACGCCACAGTAGCGGAAATTCAAGGCCGTTAGCTTTAACAGCCAGGGTTGTGACAAGGTTCATGCAATAAACATTGATTTTCTCAGAACTATCGAACAGCCAGCACAAGAATGGAATCTTGTGACCATAGGGATGCTCGATTTTTGTGTCATCGACAGCAATGACATCATCAGGTTCAAGTTTCAGGATTGGATGGCTTAGGAATACTTTTAGCCGCTCGGTTCCCAGTGCCACCCAATCGGTGACCCGAGCCATAAACCGGCTTAATGCACACTGTGTGACAGTTGTAAAACCAGTGATAGTATGCAATACAGGGCTTTCCGAGACTTTCTGACTGATATTGTTGACGGAATTCGGATTGCTCAATAATCCGCAAACATACATAAACAGTAACAGCCAGGATGGCGTTCCAGAATGTTTGTTAAGACGCATGTACAGGAGGCTTAGATCGAATTTCTCCCAGTAATTTTTGAGTACGGCGAATCCGCCGCCGGAGCCATGACTTTTGTTTTCAAAGATCGGGTTCGTTGCTCTTATGTGTTTCATCAGAATCACCATATCGTTTAAGATATAGCCCTGAGAAAGGCTATCCTTTCCGATTTTGGGGCGATTCTGAAAAAGTCAAGTGGTTTTGCATATTTGTAACTAAAAAGTAATATACATTAATTTACATCAACTGCATAAGTCCTGTGGATAATATTTTTGGCTTCTCGCAAATCGCACCATGTTTTGAACCTGATCCACTACCGAAAGATTTGTCTGGTCTTTTGTGGTCATCATGACAGAACCGATAATCCCCGTAAGGATACAAATTACAGCAGGTGTAACATTATGCGAAAGTATCCATATAAAAAGAGCAACAACTCCTGCACCGATTGATCCAACAATAGATTGCAGAAGTTGTTTTCGTCCAAATCCCGGAAAAATCTCGGTTTCGGTTTTTACTCCCATAGGTATATATAGCTTTTCATCCATTTTCATCCTCCCTTAAGCATAGTAATAAAGCACCAAGTCTTTGATCTGCCAAATACTTTCGGCAATAATATAGAAAATTACGCTGTTTTTGGCTCGTTTCTTATACTGGACAGCTTCCTCCTCAGCAGCAGATAAGCGCACCATACAATAAATAAATCTTGCCGCTGCACCTATTCGTACCAGGCTGATGATTGCATTTGAAATGTCATCCATTGTCACCACTGATTAGCCACCGCCTTTCATATAAGTATTGAAGTTTGTATGTCACCATCTAACATCTTTACCACCTCTATTTCGCCAGGTTTTTCGCCATACCGACAAGCCTTACGCTGTGATATACATTATTGATTACACCGGTTCCGCCACCACCAGTTGTGATGAGAAAATCTTGCAGGAATCTCGGTGTCCTGATTGCCAATACCATACAAGCAACTCCCCAAAAGATATGCATATTCAGCATCAGTCCTACGCCTAATTTTGCAAGAGATATTTGTATTACAACAGCAAGTGTTGACTGAAAAAACTTATTGATATATGTTTTAAAAACACCTTTATCATTGTCAAGAAGTCCAACACAGGCTAAAGGTACGCCGATCCTCAAAATCAATATTTCCAGTCCCCTCATAAGGAACTGGAAATACAGCATGAAGTAGCAGATGATAAAAATCAGCCCGAAAATTGCTGTTACTATCCCTAATGAAGAAATACCATTTACCCATGCCTGCCAATCGTAGCTTGTTGCTGCTCCAATAGCTATCAAGAGCTTATTGGTCATATCCTCCACTATACTGCCAAGCCATCCATAGATGGTAGGAAAGCATATCGCAACAGCTAACGCCCTAAAAAAATTGGTGAGCAGATATAGAGGTTCTTCATCAGCATCACCGTCTGTCCACATTACATAAGTTTCAAAGCCTTTTTTGAGAAACTTTAAGATAATCAAAGAAATACCAAATCCAAATATAATGTCAAACAGAGTTTCTGCAAGATTTACACCGGATACAACAGTCATATATTGTTCGGCATACAATGTCATAGGCACTATATCGGTTAAGAGATTGTTGATATAGGCTATAGAGCCGTTGAGCAAAGCAACGATTAGCATTACTAAAATGACTTCCAAATCTCAATCACCCCTTTCCGGGGGAGTACCTAAATGATACCCCCAAAGGATTTTCGTACCTGCTATTCGTGCTTTTCGTTATTGTTATCTGTTGATGCAATAACCGCTTGATAGGCTTCCAATACGCTCTTTTCTATTTGCTCTCTTACATTGGATTTGATTGGATGGCATATTTCAACATAGCTTCCGTCTTTAATCTTACCGCTTGGCATGGATACAAAAAGCCCCTTTGCTCCATTTACCAGCCGCACGTTTTTGATGATAAAACCTTCTTCAATAATTAGATTTACAACTGCTTTCAACTTACCGTTGTCCTGGAAAGTCTTTTTGATTTCTGTTTTGATGTTCATCATAAAATCCTCCTGATTTTTTGTTTAAAATAGCATTGGCGGTGCTGTTTGCACCGCCAATGATTTTGATTGAGTCGTTTAGCCCTTATAGTTAAACATCTCTTTGATGCGTTCTGTGATTGTCGGCAGCACTGTACCGTTTATAATAAGATACAGTCCGGCAAGAATGAGTGCACCAAGTACAATGGAAATAAGGACGGTAATTGCTACATCGAGTGTTCCCTGCCCTTCACGATTTGCAAGTGCTCTCTTGGCTCTGCCAAAGGTTTGATTGACTGTTGATTTTACATTGCCAACGGTTGCCATAGCTTTGATTTCCGCATTTCTTAGAATGTTTTTCATTGAATAAATCCTCCTTTAAAATATGAATTGATAAAAATAAGACTGTTCTTATACAGTCTGTAAAACGTTTTTAGAATTACTTATAATATCCAACGATGAGATTAAGTGTTGCCGAACCGAGTACCGCACCGATACAGGAAACAATAGCAACGACAATACGGTTATTCCACTTTTTCTGATCCATCTCATCTGCAGCTGATCTGCGGATGAAGAAATAGATAATGAGAAGTCCTGATACTACCGGAGCAAGAACCATTAGCCAGGTAGTAACATCTCCAATCAGTTTTTCAGTTCCTTTGACAATCTGGCTGTCTTTTATGTCGTCGGCATAAGCAGGCATTGTGCTCATAAAAGAAACAGCAAGTGCAACCATTCCCGCACTTGCCGTTTTCCAAAGGTTTTTGCATTTTTTCTTTACGGTTTTGATGTTCACAAATTTGTCCTCCTTTCATTATTCTAAATCAGTTTCATTGTTGGCAAATCCACCATTACCTTTTTGAGCTTGTAATTGCATTTTCCTGATAATATCTTTCTGATAGTAAATCCAGATATTCCATAATGCGATTTCCTCATTCGTGTTAGTGATTGCAGGGCGCTTTTTCTCCCGTTCCTCCCGAAGTCTACGGTTGTGTTCCTTGTCGCCAAGCCCTAACATCCTGTTAAAGTACCACTCTGATAAATCCGGAGAATACATGATAGCAGGATGCGTACGGGAAGTGACAATCTGATAAGGCCGTATAATACGCCTGACCTCATCTACATTCAAGAGTTTCCGTTCTACTAAACTGATACTGTGAGAACTTGATGGAGTGGAATATTTTGCGTGGTTTGACGACAATTGATAACTTGAAACAGTATAAGTACCAAGCTTTTCCGATATCTCACGCAAAGTATCCATATCATCTGCTTGCAGATACACCCAGGTTTGGCAGTTGGCTTTAATGGTGTCCGAGGTATTTTCATCATACTTCTCTTTTAGCTGTGAAAAGGACTGAATAAACAGATTGAAGCGCATACCCCTGCCACCGCCGACTGTCAGCTTATTTGTGAAATCAGTGATGGTTGTAAAGTTTCCGAATTCATCCAAAATGAAATTGACACGCTGCTTTAATCGACCTCCCCTCTTATCAGCTAAGTTGGCAAGCAATTCATATTGCTGTGATACTATCAGCGATGCCACCGGATAAAAGGTGGTTTTCTCATCAGGCAGAATAATAAACAATGCCTGCTTTTTCTGTCCTATGTCCTGCAACTGAAAATCGCTCATATGGGTTATGGCATAAATAGATTTGCTCGTAAACAATCGGAGTGTAGTCAAAGCTGAAGTATAAAAGCTTCCCCTTGTCCTGCTGGGCGCAACATCAGAAATAGAGAGTAGGGCTTTGGCAGGATGAGCAGGGGGAAGCTTTTTAACATATTCAAGCAGTGGCATTTTATTGCCGATTGTCTTGACCATTTCAGCAATAAACCAATAAACATTGGTAAGGTTCTGATACTCCGGACGATGCTTGTTGTCACATACCACACAGAGTATAGATGCTGCAATAATGGAACATTCACCATTGGTCCAGATCTTTTCACCTTCCGGTTTGCCAACAAGATTGTTTGTCAAATCCCATGCCAGCATTTCAGCCTTATCGGTATCACCTGCATTAACAGCATTGATGATTGGCTGCAGTAGATTATACCGCTGACTTTTCGCAGGGTTTTTGAAATCCAAAACCAGAACCTCGTAGCCGAGTTTCTTAAGGAATTCAGATGTATAGTCAAACAGCTCGGCCTTTGGATCGCTGACTACAATGGATTCCCCTGCAAGTCCAAGGGTGCAGATAGATTGAACTACCAGATTTCGAGACTTACCAGAACGGGTAGCACCAATACACAGCAGATGGCTGTCCTCGCCGACAAAATAGATGCGTTCTTTGTTGCCTTCTTTCTTTACACCGATGACAACACCTCCTTGCTGGGTAATTTCACTCATAGGCATCAACTCCTTTCATTGAAATTGCATTACTAAATTGAAGCCATTGCTTTATTTTGGTAAAATATTTTGTATATACAAAAAGCACCTCTACTATAAGAAAATACTTTGTAACGATAGAGCTATTTGTTACTTGATGAAATCAACATCTACCATAATGTTATAAAGCATGAAATGTTGAAATGTATAAGTTGATAAATTTAATAAAAAAACGGAAAGAAAGGTGAATATATTTGTCAAATAAAGATATAGTAAGTATTTCATCCCAACAAGATTATAAAATAAGTTTTGGTAAAGTATTTATTTTTATGATTATTTTAATGGTATTGGAAAAAGTTGTGTTGTTATTTAAGGATAGCCCTCCTTTATTCAATGGTGCTGATATGATGTTTCATATTTTTGTCAACATATTATCAATTTTATCCCAGTTAGCTGCTTCTATAGCCGCGGCAATAATATTCTTCTTTTGCATAGAATTTGTAAATAAAAAGAAAGACTTAGCTAAATATATTGATTTAAGAAGAGACTTACTATTTATGCAGTATTCATTCATGGAAATACTTAGTCTATGTAGTGGCTTTGAAAAATTAAAATTAGGCAATTTAAACAAGCGATATTATGATGCAGATACTATATCTTTATATAATGAATTATTAGACTTTAATCTTCAGGACAGCAGACGAGATTCTTTTCTGCAAGATATTAAACTGTATATACTAAATAACACTGAGAAATTTCAAAAATATCTGAATACATATCCTATGCATATTCAATCTTTACAGAAGGTAAAAGAATATCGTTTCATTAAAAACAGTGAAGAGCACATTAATGATATTGCTGAGGAATTTGAAGAGACCGTTGGGTATTTAGAAATATATATGAACCCACTTAATACAGAAGAATTGAAAACAGATATGAACTTTACTTTAGACGAGTTGGCAAAACATTATTTAAATTTTATTAT
>Ga0172382_10009738_pt1 | contig 13033 bp, 10 predicted proteins | sample Leawel138RmetaG_FD_122245 | JGI IMG/M metagenome (GOLD analysis project Ga0172382, IMG submission 122245) | Leachate microbial communities from a municipal landfill in Southern Ontario, Canada - Leachate well 138R metaG | ecosystem: Engineered > Solid waste > Landfill > Unclassified | place...
TGCCATTATCCTGGCCATTGCCCGGCCTCAGTTCGGCAGCAAATTAAAAACGGAAAAACGCAAGGGCGTCGAGCTGATCATCGCCCTTGATGTCTCCAATTCCATGCTGGCCGAAGATATTCAACCAAATCGTCTGGAACGTGCCAAAATGGCCATATCGAGGATGGTCGATAACCTGAATGATGACAAAATCGGTCTGATCGTGTTTGCAGGTGATGCGTATACCCAGTTGCCAATCACCACCGACTATTCTTCGGCCAAATTATTTCTGAACGCCGTCAATACCGGCTTTGTACCCCGCCAGGGAACAGCGATCGGTGCGGCAATCCAGTTGGCCGTCAACTCGTTTAGTCCACAATTTGCAGGCAATAAGGCCGTTATCATTATCACCGATGGCGAAAACCACGAAGATGACGCGATAGGTGCGGCATCGGCCGCCTCGGAAAAAGGAATCGTCGTCCACACCCTGGGAATGGGTTTGCCCGAAGGAGCACCGATCCCGGTGTATCAAAACGGCCAGAAGGACTTCCGGAAAGACAAGGATGGTCAGGTTGTTGTCACCAAGCTCGACGAACCGATGCTCCAGCGTGTCGCGGCCTCCGGGAAAGGGATCTATGTCAGGGCCAATAATGCGCAGGTCGGGCTCAACACCCTCTTCAACGAAATTGAAAAAATGGAAGGGGCGGAGGTGGAGTCAAGGATCTATTCCGAGTATGAAGATCAGTTTCAATGGTTCATCGGATTCGCGCTGGCCTTGTTGTTCATGAACTTTCTGATCCTTGAAAGAAAAAACAAATATTTGAAAAACATCAACTTATTTGGAAGATGAAACGATTTAAATCTATTTTCATTCTTTTGCTTAGCATACTCTCGTTATCGTCACAGGCACAGAACGAGCGTAAGTTTGTCAGGCAGGGAAATAGAATTTATGAACAAGCCGCTGCCGACACCACCAAAGCGGATACCACCGCATTCAGCCAGGCTGAGGTGGCCTACCGAAAAGCGTTGGAAAAACGCCCCGACGACCTGAAGTGGAATTTTAACCTGGGAGATGCCATCTATAAACAAATGAATTTTGAACAGGCCGGAAGCAAATTCGAAGAGATTGCTCAAAAAAGTACCGACAAAATCGATAAATCGAAGGCACTCCATAATCTGGGGAACTCCCTGCTGATGCAGAACAAGCTGGACGGGAGTATTGATGCATACAAAAATGCGCTCCGGCAAAACCCCGACGACCTGGAAACCAAATACAACCTGGTTTATGCCATGAACCTGAAAAAGAAACAGGATCAGCAAAAACAAAATCAACCGCAAAACCAGGACCAGAATAAGGACCAGAATAAGGACCAGAATAAGGACCAGAACAAGGACCAGAACAAGGATCAGAACAAAGATCAAAATAAGGATCAGAATAAGGATCAGAATAAAGATCAAAATAAAGATCAAAAACAAGGCCAAAACCAGAATCAGCAGCAGAATCAGCAGCAGAAAATTTCGCGGGAAAACGCGGAACGGTTGTTGCAGGCCCTGCAAAATGATGAAGGGAAAATCCAGGAAAAGGTAAAAAAAGCGAAAGCAGTAAAAGCTCAGGAACGAAAAACGGAAAAAGACTGGTGAGTCACGGGCAGCGAGTCGTGAGTAGTATTGAATTTAGTAATTCTACCCACACTTGCGGCTTATGACCCAAAAACGTTTTAAAGTATATAATTGCCATGATGAAGAAATTTCTAATTGCGGTTTTCCTGATGGTACCGGTTCTTTTTGCCGGGGCCGACAATGTCAGGTTTACCATGTCAGCGCCCAATGTTATATCGGCAGGTCAGCAATTCAGGCTCTCGTTTACACTCAACGAAGCCGGAAGTGACCTTCAGTTGCCCGACTTGTCGAATTTCGACGTGCTGATGGGACCATCCACCTCGCAAAGCTCGAGCGTTCAGATCGTCAACGGAAAAACAACCCAGGAATTTTCGTTCTCCTATATTTACATTCTTCGGGCAAAAGAAGAAGGCACGTTCACCATTTCGCCGGCAACCATCAAGGTTGACGGGAAAACCTATCAGTCAAACGAACTGACCATCCAGGTGGTCAAGGGTCAGGTTCCGCCGCAGGGTTCCTCTTCCCCGCGGCAACAACAGCAGGAACAACCGTCCGGCGCCACAGAGTTAAGCAAGGATGATCTCTTTGTCAGGATTGAACTTAACAAGCATCAGGCCTACAAGGGCGAACAGGTGATCGCGACAGTAAGAATCTATGTATCACAAAATGTCCCGGCGCTGACCGGCTTCGAAGATGTTAAACTCCCGTCGTTCGAAGGTTTTTGGACCCAGGACATCGAAATCCCGGGTCAAATCAGCTTCTCACGCGAAGTTCACAACAACAAGATTTATCAGGTTGGCGTGCTGAAAAAGACCCTTCTTTTTCCGCAGCAGACCGGAAGGATCAGGATCGAACCTTTTGAGATCACCACCCAGCTCAGGCAGCAAATCAGGCGGCAACGCAGCTTTTTCGACGACTTTTTCGATAATTACACGACTGTTACTGCCCGGATTATCAGCGACCCGGTCACCGTCCAGGTAAACGATCTCCCGGCTCCGCCCGAAGGGTTTTACGGTGGGGTGGGAACCATCAACTTCTCGGCCAGGCCCGATAAAACCGAAACGAAAGCCAACGAGGCCATCACCTTAAAGATCATGGTGAACGGGAGCGGAAACCTGCGGCTCATTGAAGCGCCCAAGGTGGGGTTCCCGGCCGACTTTGAAGTCTATGATCCAAAAACCACCGATCAGCTTCAGGTCACCGCCAACGGCATGTCGGGGACCAAAACATTTGAATACCTGATCATCCCCAGACATGCCGGTGATTTTACCATCCCGGCTGTAAAATTTGCATCCTTCAATCCTTCGACCGGACAATACTCGGTTCAACGTTCAACGGAGTATCCCATTCGTGTCGAAAAGGGCGATGACAGCCAGACCACGACCGTCACAAGCGCCTATTCAAAAGAAAATGTCCGCTATATCGGAAAAGACATCCGGTATATCAAACAAAATCAATACAAGCTAAAACCGATGGACAGCCTGTTTTTTGGGAGTTCACGCTTCCGGGTGCTGAATGGCGGTGCTTTAGTGGTCTTCCTGCTGGTGGCGTTCATCTATCGAAAAAAACTGCGTGAGAATGCCAACCTCCAGTTGATGCGTACGAAACGGGCCAATAAAGTCGCCCGAAAACGACTGAAGGAAGCGCGCAGTTACATGAAACAAAATAAGGCGGAAGCATTCTATGAATCCGTCTTAAGGGCTTACTGGGGGTATTTAAGCGACAAGCTGAACATTCCGGTTGCCGACCTTGGCCGGGAAAGGGCCACTGACACCTTAACCCAAAGAGGCGTGGGACAAGAGGTCGTGACAAGCTTTATCAATCTTGTAGAGACCTGTGAGTTCGCACGATATGCGCCCAGTTCGGCAGGTGGGACCCTGGAAGGGTTATACCGTGACGCGGCGACGCTAATGGGAAAACTGGAAAAGCAAATCCGTTAAAACATGCAGCGAGATTCCTTTTCCGGTCTTACAACTTACGACTTACGACTTCTTAAAATGACACCGATGAAAACACTGATCTTAACGATAGTTATCCTGACGGCCGCGGTCCCGGCCTATCCGCAGGATTCCCTGCTTGTAAAGGCCAATCAGCATTATACGGACGGCGAATACGAACAGGCCATCGAACGCTATCTGCAAATCCTGAGCAACCGGCTGGAATCGGCCGAAGTGTACTATAACCTGGGAAATGCATATTATAAAACGGGACAGTTCACCAAATCGATCATCAACTACGAACGGGCAAGACTCCTTGCGCCAAATGACGAAGACATCCGGTTCAATCTGGAAATCGCCAACCAGCATGTGGTCGACGCCATTGAACCCCTGCCCCAGGTGTTCTTTATCCGATGGTGGAAGAATCTCACCAACAAGTTTTCGTCCGACGGATGGGCAAAAATCAGTGTCGCTGCGTTTATCCTGACGCTGATCCTTGCCGGTCTTTTCTTTTTTGCCAATTCACCGGGACTGAAGCGAACATCATTCTGGATTGGCATCATCATGATCGCGGTCGCCGGGTTAAGTTATCACTTTGCCTCCGGACAGGAAAAACGGATGTCCGGGCATCGTTTTGCCATCATCACACAACCCAGTGTGACCGTGAAAAGCGCTCCCTCGGAAGGAGGGACAAACCTGTTCCTGATTCATGAAGGCTTAAAGGTAGAAATCAGGGACAGCCTGGGAACCTGGAAAGAGATCCGCCTCGCCGACGGGAACCAGGGTTGGTTGCCCGCGAGCAGCATCGAAAAGATTTAAGAGATGCCGGCAACAGCCGGCATTTTTACGGCACAGCCACAACTATTTTAGAAACGGGTTGTTGTATAACTCATAAATTACGAATTATGGCCTATCATTTACTCAAAGGTAAAAAGGGAATTATTTTTGGCGCCCTGAATGCCGATTCTATCGCCTGGAAAGTTGCCGAGCGAGCGTACGGGGAAGGCGCCGTCTTCACGTTGACAAATACTTCCGTAGCCTTACGGATGGGCGATACGGCAACACTGGCCGAAAAGTGCCACGCCAGTCTCATCGAGGCAGATGCCACCAATGTCAGCGATCTGGAAAACCTGATCCGCAAATCCATGGAAATTTTGGGCGGAAAAATCGATTTTATCCTCCACTCGATCGGGATGTCACCCAATGTTCGTAAAGACCGTCATTACAGTGATCTGGACTATCAATACCTGGAAAAAACGCTCGACATTTCGGCGGTGTCATTTCATAAAGTCCTGCAAACCGCGCGGAAACTCGACGCGATAAACGAGTGGGGTTCGGTTGTCGCCCTGAGCTATGTGGCCGCGCAGCGCACTTTCTATGGATACAATGACATGGCCGACGCCAAGGCCCTGCTGGAATCAATTGCCCGTAGCTTCGGTTACATTTACGGCCGTGAACGCAACGTCAGGATCAATACCATCTCGCAGTCACCCACCGTCACCACCGCCGGCAACGGTGTGAAGGGAATGGACAGGCTGCTTGACTTCGCCGACCGGATGTCACCCCTCGGAAATGCCACCGCGGATGAATGTGCCGGATACTGCATTACACTGTTTTCAGACCTGACCAGGAAGGTGACGATGCAAAACCTTTATCACGACGGAGGCTTCTCGTCAATGGGAATGAGCGTGCGTGCCTTGCAGCAGTACGAAAAGGGGTTGGACTGTGACTGCGGTCCTGCCGGACCGGAACACCGGTATGATTAACCCCGCCGAAACCGGTTCAAAGGCCCGTTCCGCGGGCCTTCAGGTTTTCATCCGAGAACTGCTTCCCCACGCGTAACGCCTTCAGGTTCATCGACACCATCGCTTCCCCTTTGCGCGCGAACGTGGAGCGAATGCCTTCCTCCAGCTTTGAGAATTCAATACGGATAAAAGGGGCAGCCGCGCCCAGCATCACCATATTTGAGGTCCTCACGTTCCCGATCTCCCGGGCAATCTGATCGGCATCAATCACAACAAATCGCGGAAGACGTCCAATCGCATCCAAAATCCTTTCAATTTCCGGATAATCCGGGATATTGACAAACGGGTTCGTATTCGTAACCAGATACCCCTTCTCCGATAGAAACGGCAGGTAACGTAATGACTCCATCGGCTCGACCGACAAAATAAGATCGGCGCTGCCAAGAGGAATTAAATCCGACGCAATTGGCTGATCCGAGATGCGCAAATGACTGACGACGGCCCCACCACGCTGGCTCATGCCGTGTGTCTCAGCCTGTTTAAGATGCAGGTCTTCGAGAAGAACAGCTTCCCCCAAAGCCGTGGCGATGGACAAAATCCCTTGTCCGCCTACACCTGCCAATATCATATCTGTTTTCATCTGTTTATTGTTTCAATTAAACCAAGCACAATTTTCGTACTAAGCTTATTATCTACTAATTAGAACATCAACGTATGGAACTCGCCAAAATAATCATTCACTTATGTGAGAGGTAAGGCTCTCATGGCTCGTTTCATTTTCACAATTCGCTGGTTCCAGTTTAAAGTTCAATGTTCATAGTTACACGGCATAGCGGAGACCGGAGACCGGAGACAGGAAGGGGGTTGCAGGATTGCAGGGTCAGAAGTACTTTGCTTTTATTCACCTTTCTACCTTTTTCACTTGCGGCCCACAGCTTCGTTCTATGCTTCCCGGCTTCTCCGGCGGCGCATGGCGCGCTGAAGGCATTCCCTGCGGGGAATGATCACCGAAACATCCTGATATTCCAGCTCCTCTCGGAAAATCCGGACCATTTCTTCATGGTTCTTCTTTAACGGGACCACCACCCGGATATGCGCCGGATCAACACCCAATCCCCGGCAGATATCCTCAATCTTCCCTTCTGCCGAAGAATCCTGTCCCCCGGTCATCGACACCGACTCATTGTCGGAGATGACCACAGTGATCGGTGCATGTTCATTAACGGCATCCAGCAACGCGGTCATTCCCGAATGGGCGAAGGTTGAATCGCCAATCACAGCCACCGACGGGGAAAGTCCGGCATCGGATGCCCCTTTTGCCATGGTGATGGAAGCTCCCATATCGACACAGGAATTGATCGTTTCGTACGGCGGAAGCGCTCCCAGGGTATAGCAGCCGATGTCAGAAAAAACACGCCCTTTGCCGTAAGGCGCCAGCGCCTCATTCATGGCCTGATATGCATCAATATGCCCGCATCCCTGGCACATGGCCGGCGGACGGCCGGCAACCAGGTCAGGAACCTTCATGACCGAAGGAACCTCCTTCCCGAGCGCCTTCATCACGTGGTCCGGATTCAGCTCTCCCGAACGCGGAAGCGCCCCGTCCAACCTTCCCCGGATCCGGGTGCCACGGTCGAAAAACCCTTTCAATTGTTCTTCCACCAAGGGGTATCCTTCCTCCAGCACCAGTATTTCCCGGCATTCGTCATGCATCCGGTTGAGCAACTTTTCCGGCAGCGGGTACTGCGATAACCGGATCACCGGGTAAGGGCAGACCGACCCACTGAAACACTCCAGGAGGTAATTCACAGCGATGCCACAGCACACGATTCCAAGGCTCTTGTCCGTTCCCTCCAGGTAACGGTTGTACCCTGACGCACCGGAAAGCCCTCTCAGAAGTTCTTGCTTGTCAAGTAGTTCCTGGTAACGACGGCGGGCAATGGCGGGAAGCAGGATAAACTGCTTCATATCCTTTGGCAATCTCAACGCATTCTCGGGTTTTACTCCCTTTCTGATTACCCCCGAACGCGAGTGGGCCAGGCGGGTCGTAATCCTCAACATGACCGGCAATCCGGTTTGCTCCGACAACGCAAATCCGTCATAAGCCATGTCATAAGCTTCCTGCTGATTCGAAGGCTCCAGTACCGGGATCATGGCAAAACCTGCATAATACCGGGAATCCTGTTCGTTTTGTGACGAATGCATGGACGGATCGTCCGCCACGGCCAGAACGATGCCCCCTTGCACGCCCGTGATCGCCGAATTCATGAAGGCATCGGCCGCCACATTGAGTCCTACGTGCTTCATACAGACCATCGAACGTTTCCCGGCGTAACTCATCCCTAAGGCAGCTTCATAGGCCGTCTTCTCGTTTGCCGACCATTTCCGGTGAATAGCCCGTTCTTTGGCCAGTGCATTTTCCTGGATGTATTCCGTGATTTCGGTAGACGGGGTTCCGGGGTAAGCGTAGACACCCGACAAGCCTCCATCCAGTGCCCCTTGTCCAATCGCTTCAACCCCCAACAACAAATGCTTTTGCATAGATCGACTTTTGCTTTTTTGAGAACGCAAAATTAATGATCTATGCCGTTAGAAACAAATTAAATTAGTCGTAAGTAAAAAGTCGTAAATCGTAAATAAAAAGTAAAAAGCACGAAGTCGTGAGTTGTGCGTAAAAAACCGTCGGTAGAAATACGAGTCGCAGGCAGGGAGTTATGCGTCAGAACACGAAAGGAAGTCCCGTGCGGCCTGCACGGCCCGTTCAAAAATAAGTTCCTCGGCCTGCTTAACGGCGGTTTCCAGCGTAACAGTGCCGGTCATCAGTGAATACGCCCGGTCAAAAAGAAGGCCGGCATCAGGGACGATGCTCCCTCCGATCGCGTAGACCGGAATATCCCGCTGCTTCGCCCGTCTAAAGACCGCATAAGGCGCCTTGTCGGCCAGGGTCTGCCTGTCGACTTTTCCCTCTCCCGTAATCACAAGGTTTGCCCGTTCGAGGAGCCTGTCAAAACCAATGGTGTCAAGAACAAAATCGGCCCCGGGAACAATCTCCGCACCCAAAAAACCAACCAGCGCCAGATTCACGCCTCCGGCTGCCCCCATTCCTTTCTGTCCGGACAGGTCGGTCCCTTTTTTCTTCCGGATGAGACCGGCAAAATACGTCAGGTTCTGCTCCAGCAGCGGCAACATGTCCACGGTCGCCCCCTTCTGCCTTCCAAAAACCTGAACGGCTCCGTTCTTACCCGGCAGCGGGTTGTCCACGTCACAGATGACCCGGATTTCCGTTCCCTTCAGTGCCGAAAGCGACGAATCATCCCAGGCGGCAATGTATCCGACATTCTCTCCCGAAGCGGCCAACGGCTTTCCCTGCCGGTCATAAAAAATAACACCCAGGCCTTCCAGCAGCCCCATTCCACCGTCAATCGTCGCGCTGCCCCCCACCCCGAGCAGAATTTTGGTTGCTCCCTGCAAAACGGCATCCCGGATCATCTCGCCCGTTCCGGTGCTCGCTGCCCGAAGCGGGTTCAGGTCGCCGGCCGCCAGCAGCTTCATTCCCGACGCGTCGGCCATTTCCATCACGGCCATCTCCTCTCCCACACGGTATTTCACGGGGATTGTCCTCCCCAGCGGATCGCGAACCCCGGCAACCTGTTCTTTTAGCTTCAAGGCCCTGCCCAGCACCTCGGCAGTCAGGTCACCCCCGTCTGCCACCGGGGACTGAATCACCTCAAACCGTTCAGAAACGGAAAGAAAAGCCTTCGCGATGATCGCCGCAAAACGGAACGCGTCCACGCTGCCCTTCATACTGTTCGGCGCCGCAATCACCCGGTAGTTACTGGTCAGCCCTTGATACATGCCAAACTCCTTTAATATGTTGTAATTTCTTGATCAGGAAATCCAGGTGTTCCAGGTTATTGACAAAGACGCGCAGGGTACCTTCGAACTCCCCATTGGCCGAGTCAATAGTCATAGACCGCATCTGCGCGCTGATGTCTTTCGCGATCACGTGCGAGATTTGTCCCACGATACCAACTTCGTCCGTGCCCGTCATTTTGATGATGGCCTGGAAGGAAGTCCGCTTGCCCGAGTCACGCCACCTGGCCGGAATAATCCGGTAGGGATAACGTTCGGTCATCTGCCGGGCATTCGGACAGGTACTCCGGTGAACCTTAATGCCTTCGCGGATGGTCACGAAACCAAAGATCTCGTCGCCAAAAATCGGGTTACAGCAGGGAGCCAGCTTATAGTTCACATTCTTAATGTGATTGTCAATGACCAGATAGTCGTCTCCCCCGGCGAAATCAAGTTCCTTCAGTTGCTCCTGGGGAACCAGCTCTTCCAGTTTTTGCCTGGCCGACGGTTCCTCATCCTGCCCGACAAGGATTTCCTTGACAGCGAGCGTATCAATCTTTCCGGTCGAAATATGATAATAAAGGTCCTGAGCCAGTTTAAACTGGTAGGTTTTTAACAGCTTCCGGATGACTTCATCGGTATAGTCAATCTTCCAGTTCTTCAGCTTCCTCAAAAGGATTTCCTTACCCTGGTCCGCTTCCCGTTTACGTTCTTCATTCAGACTGGCCTTGATCCGGGTTTTTGCCTTCGATGTCCTGACAAAATCGAGCCAGTCAAGCTTCGGCCTTTGGTTGTTGGAAGTGGAAACCGCAACCTGTTCCCCGTTTCGAAGCTGATACCGCAAGGTCACTTTCCTTCCGTCGACCATACCCCCGGTGCAGTGATCACCGACCTGCGAATGAACCTCATAGGCGAAGTCAAGCAACGTGGACCCCGCCGGCAAGCGTTTCAGGTCACCCCTGGGCGTGAAAACAAAAATCTCGTCCTTGTAAATATTCGTCCTGAAATCGTCGATAAAATCCACCACGCTCGAAGCCGGATTTTCCAGGATCTCGCGCACATTGGCAAGCCATCGCTCCATTTCGTCCGAAGCTTTTCCTCCTTTGTACTTCCAGTGTGCAGCGAGTCCTTTTTCGGCGATCTCATTCATCCTTTTTGTGCGGATCTGGACTTCGACCCATTTTTGATGCGGCCCGAGTACCGTCGCGTGCAAACTCTCGTAGCCATTCGATTTGGGAACCGTGATCCAGTCGCGCATCCGTTCCGGGTTCGCCTGATACTCCTCGGTCACAATCGAATACACCTGCCAGCAAACCGACTTTTCCAGGGCCGGTTCCACGTCAAGGATCACCCGGATCGCGAACAGGTCGTAAACCTCGTCGAAGCTCACACCCTGTTTCTTCATCTTGTTCCAGATTGAATTGATCGACTTGGTCCGGGCTTTCATCTCAAACTGGTAGCCCCGGGCAAGCAGCTTTTCTTCAATCGGCTTCACAAACGCAGCCACAAAGTTCAGCCGTTCCTTCTCGGACTCTTTCACCCGCTCACTCACCTGCTGATACGCATCGGGATTCAGCTCCTTCAAACACAAATCCAGCAATTCCGAATTGACATTATAAAGTCCCAGCCGGTGTGCCAGCGGTGCATATAAATAGGAAGTCTCAATGGCTGTCTTTTTTCTGGATCCGGGCACGCGACTCTCCAATCGCCGCATCACATACAACTGTTCTGCGATTTTCACCAAAATGACCCGCACATCGCCGGCCAGGGTCAGCATGAGTTTCCGGTAATTCTCCGAATGCAGGCCGACCGTTTCCGTGTCCAGCGCGTCGATCTTCGCCATGCCTTCGAGCATCCCCGCAACCGCACTTCCAAAGATGGCCTCTGTTTCTTTCAGACCCGTTGCATCAGGAAGGCTCCCCTGCGTGGCATGATGAAGAAGGCACGCGATGACAGAATCAGCCCCCAGTCCGATCTCTGTCACAACCACCTGCGCCACCCCAATCGAATGGAGGAGTGTCAGCTCACCATCAGGCAAGGTCGTCCCGCCCAAAAATCCGTACGCGTATTCAAAAGCCCGGCGAACCTGATCCCGGTCCTTATCGGTTAGACCCGGCCTGCATAAGCCGGACAGGCGCACCCAGGCATCAGCAAGATTTTTGTTCATCTCCTTTGATTGATTCATCATAAAAAAGGCCACCCTCCAAAGGCAGCCTTCATTTCCCGTTTTAGCAGGTCACTTATTCTGCCTTTCCCGTCGTGTCGACAAAACTCCGGGCTGCCAACTCCCGGTTCATCATGAAAATTCCGTTGCCCTGTCCACTGATCAGGTTGAGGTCATCGAGAATAGCCTGGACATTGGCTTCTTCCTCCACCTGCTCATCGATAAACCATTTCAGGAAACTTTGAGAAGCATGGTCGCCCGCGGCAACAGACACATCAACAAGACGATTGATCAGCGATGTAACTTTTTGCTCATGCGCCAATGTCTTTTCAAAAACGTCAATAACGCCTTCAAAATCAGACGGGACCGCCGCAATCGGGTCGAGGATGACACGACCGTTGCGTTCATGGATATAATCAAAAAACTTCATGGCGTGGGTGAGCTCTTCCTGATACTGGACTTTCATCCAGTTGGCAAAACCCGACAATCCCTTACTCTCGAACCAGGCGCACATGGACAAATACAAATAGGCAGAGTGAATCTCTGCATTGATCTGCTCATTGAAAGCTTTTAAAACAGTATCTTTTATCATAGCCAATATATTTTACAGTTCTCAAAATTACTTAAAAAGCAGCACAAATCCAGCGTTCGGCGAAATATTCTTGCCGATCTTAAAGTACCTGGGCACAGCAACAGAAAATAAGCCGGTCTGCACTCACAGAACGTATCCGTCACACGTCTCCAAAATCCAGATTAAACCGTTGCCTCAACAAGCTGATATTCGGATTCTTTCTCACCATCTCCGCCAGCTTCTCCGTTTCTGAATAAGGCCTGGCCTCCGTTTCCTGGACCGCAATCTCCGTGACCAGTTCAATACGGGTATTGTTCAGCTCCTTCCGCAGCCATGAAACCAGGTCTGGTTTTATCCTGCTAATCTCTTCCTGCTGGACCGAGTTCTCAATGTTCAGTTTCAGCGTCAGATCATCCCCGATTTCAGGGGTACGCGAAAGCGTTGCTTTCAGATTCGGGCGGTCCTGCAAATGATTCAGGTATTCAATCCACTTCGTTTCAAACTGTTCCTTCGTAAACGGATGGTTCATCCCCTCCCCCGTAAAAACGTTGACCTTATCCCGTGCATCGCCACCGGGATGCGAGACCTCTGACGTATTCCCCGAAAGGGCATCCTTGATGGAAGGCGTATAACCACTGCCTTTTTTCCGGATGAGCCTCTTTGCCGGCGGCTTGTCAGGATCAGCCGGGAGTATCATCTGGGCGCCCGGAGAAGGTGCCGGCGACTTCGCCGCCGGCTGGTCACCCGCGGCGCTAAAAACAGGCTCCAGCTCCTCCCCTGCGTTCCCGTCAGCTATTTTTTTTTTAAGGTAAGCTGGCATATCCGGATCAGCGCCAACTCCACCAGCAAGCGTTTATTCTGACTTGTCTTGTACTGAAGATCGCAATCATTGCTGATTGCCAATGCCCCAAAAAGAAAATCCTCGGGACAGGCACCTGCCTGTGACCGGTATTTTTCGCGGACCTCCCCGCCGACTTCCAGCAACTGTACCGTCACCGGGTCCCTGCACACCAGCAAATCACGCAAATGACTGCTAAGGCCTGCTATAAAATGTTGTCCTTCAAAACCGTGTTCAAGCACCTCATTGAAAAGCATCAGGGCACCGGCAACATCGTTACGGAGAAACAGGTCAACCAGCCGGAAATAATAGTCATAATCAAGTACA
>Ga0172382_10009739_pt1 | contig 13031 bp, 8 predicted proteins | sample Leawel138RmetaG_FD_122245 | JGI IMG/M metagenome (GOLD analysis project Ga0172382, IMG submission 122245) | Leachate microbial communities from a municipal landfill in Southern Ontario, Canada - Leachate well 138R metaG | ecosystem: Engineered > Solid waste > Landfill > Unclassified | place...
CCGTTCCCCGCCGCCCGTCCGCGCCGGCTGCGCGCCACCCCGGCGCTGCGCGCCATGGTCCGGCAGGCGCGGCTGAGCCCGGCCGATTTCATCCTGCCGATGTTCGTGCAGGAGGGGCGCGACGAGGAGAGCGTGATCCCCTCGATGCCCGGGGTGACGCGCAAGAGCGTGGACCGCATCGCCCGGGCGGCGCGCGAGGCCTGGGATCTGGGCATCCCCGCGGTCTGCATCTTTCCCTACACGCCGCTGTCGGCGCGCACCGCGGATTGCGCCATGGCCTGGGACGATGACAATATCGCCAACCGGGCGATCCGCGCGGTCAGGGACGCGGTGCCCGGGATGGCGGTGATGACCGATATCGCCCTCGATCCCTACAATATCGACGGCCATGACGGGTTCGTGCGCGAAGGGCGCATCGTCAACGACGAGACCGTCGAAGCACTGGTGAAGATGGCGCTGGCGCAGGCGCGCGCCGGGGCCGACATCCTGGGGCCTTCCGACATGATGGACGGGCGGGTGGGGGCGATCCGCACCGCGCTGGAATCCGAAGGGTTCCGCGACGTGGCGATCCTGTCCTATTCGGCCAAATACGCCTCTGCCTTCTACGGGCCGTTCCGCGATGCGGTCGGCGCCTCGGCGGCGCTGAAGGGCGACAAGAACACCTATCAGATGGACCCCGGCAATTCCGACGAGGCGCTGCGGCTGGTGGCCCGCGACCTCGCCGAGGGCGCCGACATGGTGATGGTGAAGCCCGGCATGCCCTATCTCGACATCTGCCGCCGGGTGAAGGACAGCTTCGGGGTGCCGACCTTCGCCTATCAGGTCTCGGGCGAATACGCGATGCTGAGGGCCGCGGCCGCGAACGGCTGGCTCGATGGCGACAAGGTGATGATGGAAAGCCTGCTGGCGTTCAGACGCGCGGGCTGCGACGGGATCCTGACCTATTTCGCCGCCGACGCCGCGCGGATTCTGGGGGACTGAACGGATTTTCCGCCGATTGCGCCCGCTTCGGGCCCGGATGGGTGACGCGCGGCCGCACCCGCGCTATCATCGCCCGGAACGGCCGGGCAACAGGCCGCAGCACCGGACCCGAGGCAAGGGAGCCAGAGACATGGGCAGCATTTCCAGACGGATCTTCATGGCCGGGGCGCTGGCGCCGGTGGCGCTCGCGGCCTGCGGCAACGGCATCGGCTCGCAGGCGGCGGCCGAGATCGACGCGCGCTCGACCGCGGCGCTCAACTATCTCTACAGCAGCTATCCCGGCACGCAGGGGCTGGCGCAGCGGGCCTCGGGGGTGCTGGTCATGCCGCTGATGACCAAGGTCGGGCTCGGGCTCGGCGGCACCTACGGGCGCGGGGCGCTGCGGGTCGGCGAGACGACGGTGGACTACTATTCGGCCGCCAGCGCCAGCGCCGGCATCCAGATCGGCGCGCAGCAGTATTCGCATGTCCTGTTCTTCATGACCCCCGAGGCGCTGGCCGAGTTCCGCGCCTCGCCCGGCTGGGTGGCCGGGGCCGGGATCGACTATGCGATCGCCACCGAGGGCGAGACGCTGCTGGCCGACACCACCACCTCGCTGTCGCCGGTGATCGCGGTGATCTTCGGCCAGAGCGGCCTGCGGCTGGGCGCGACGGTCGAGGGGACCAAGTATACCCGGATCATTCCCTGAGGCGGCTGCCCGCCGTGGCAGTCCATGGGGCGGGGCGCCCGGGCCATGGATTGCTTCGCCTACGGCTCGCAATGACGGGGTGAGGCCGGCGCGAGGCCATCGCCTCGCGCCGCTCGCCGCCGCATCCGCCATCCTGGCCGTGCGCCCAGCGCACGGCCAGCGCCCGCCCTGCGGGGGGCGGGCGCTACACGCGCCCGCCGGGCGGGCTCTGGCCGTGCCCTGAGCGACGTTTCCGCTGATGCCTTCCCCGCCCTCCGCTTTCGCTGCGGGCGGCGGGCCGGGCGGGGCGGTGCCCCGCTGGTCCGGCCCGGGGAGATACGGCCGGCCACCTTCTCCCGTCATTGCGAGGCGCCGAAGGCGCCGTGGCAATCCACGGGACAGGCCGGTGGATTGCCTCGCTGCCGCTTGCCATGACGGCCCCGCTCACGGTCCCGCCGGCACCAGCCGCGTGATCCCCGCCGCCCCGGCCCTTGCCAGCGCCGGGTCGAGCGACATCGGCACATATTCCCCCCGCCGCCAGCGTGCGCCGAGGTCGTCGTAATAGCGTGACAGCGGATGGCCCGACTGGCCGGTGGAGATCACGAACACCGAGGAATCGGGGTCCGCGAAATCGTAGACGCCGCGGTAGCCTGCGCCCTCGACATTGGCGAAGGGCTGCGGGCCGCGGCCGGCGGTCAGGCCGCGGTTGAGCGTGTCGTCGCCGCCGCTGGTCGGCTGGCGGATGTTCACCACCCAGCTCAGGATCGGGGTCTGCCCGAGCGTCGCATGGTCGTGCATCGCGGTATGGGCATCGCCCCAGCGCAGCGATTCGAGCGTGGTGCCGTAGTGATCGGCCAGCCACACCAGCGCATCGTCGAGCGCCAGCCGGGCGATGTCGGTGCAGGTCTCGACCGGGGCCGATTGCAGCACGTCGCACCATGCGCCGGCGCCGCCGGTGTTGCGGTAGACCCGTTCGATGAAGCGCGGATCGACATGGGTCCAGGCATCGGCCAGCGGCCCGAGCTCGTCGCGGATCAGCCGCTCCTGCAGCGCCCGCATCCAGACGGCATAGATCAGCGGCTCGGGCAGATGCTCGTTCATCTCGCCGTTCCATTCGGCCAGCAGCGCCAGCGCCTCCTGCCGGCGGCGCTCGGGCGTGCCCTCGGGGGCGGCCTCGCCGGTGAACCACAGGTCGGCGCCCACCAGCGGCAGCAGGTCGCGGGCCGACTGGCTCACGGTGTCGAGCTGCGCCTCGATGAAGCTGTCGCGCGAATGCACCGCGCGCTGCTGCATGAGAAAGGCCCAGCGGGCGATGCGGCTGCTGTCGCCCCAGGTGAAGCTGACATGGCGGGGAAAGGGCGCGTCGGTCACGCGGTTGTTGGTATGGCCGACGATGCCGCCGGGCGGGTCGGCGACGCCGGGATTTTCCGCGTAGGGATAGAATCCCTGCCAGCGGTTCTGCGGCAGGTAGCCGAAGCCCGGCATCCGCCCCTGCGTCAGGCTGTCGGGCGCCCGGACCGGCAGCCGGCCGATCAGGCGGATCGCCACCCGGTTGCGGTCGGCGACGGTGAGCATCTCGGCCGGGGCCACGAACAGCGCGCCGGCGGCCAGCGCCTCGTCGATGCTCGAGGCGCGCATGATCCGCATCGCCGCGGTCATCGAGGTATCCTCGGGCTCGAGCGCGGTCCAGGCGACCGAGGTGACGTGCCCGGGCGGGCGGATGGTGCCGAGGTTATACTGGTCGGGCGGGATCACGGGGCCGTTTTCGGTCCATTGCAGGGTGACGGTGACCGGGGCGCGGCCCTTCACCTCGATGATCGATTCGCGGTGTTCGAAATCCACCCAGCCGTCGGGGCCGCGATACTGGCCGGCATCGGCGGGGTTCACCTCCTCCACGAACACGTCCTGATCGTCGGCCCAGGCCGCGGTGACGCCCCAGCCCAGATCGGCGCTGCGCCCCGAGATCACCACCGGCACGCCCGGGATGGTGGCGCCGATCACCCCGCCCGAGCCCAGTTCGAGCCGCGCGAGGTAGAACAGCGCCGGCGCCGTGAGCCCGACATGGGGATCCGCCGCCATCAGCGTCGAGCCCGAGGCCGAGCGCGCCACCCCCGCGGCCCAGGCGTTCGAGGCGGCGGCGAAATCCACATCCTGCGGCACCGGCGAGAACGGGTCGGGCGCGGTGGTGTCGGCCGCATAGGCCGGCACCCCCGGCACCAGCGCCGCATAGGGCGGCAGCGACAGGGTCGGGGCAAGCGGGTCGTCGGGCAGGATGTCGGCCAGCCGCTCGGGCGGGATCAGCAGCGAGGTGCGGGCCCGCAGCACCTCGGCCTGGATCTGGGTGGTCGAGCGCAGGGCCATCAGCTTGAGGATCGCGATCGAATCGGCCGGCTGCCACGGCGCGACCGCGTGATTGAACAGCCACATCTCGGGCGCCCCGCGCCCGAGCGCGCCCTTGTTCACCTCGGCCAGCCAGGCGTTCACGCCGTCGGCATAGGCCTCGAGCGCCGCCCGGGTCTGCGCATCCTGCGCCGCGACCGAGGAGCGGGCGAGCCCGTAGAGATCGAAGCGCCGCAGCAGCATGTCCGAGGAGAGCGCGCGCTCGCCGAACAGTTCCGCCAGCCGCCCCTGCGCGGTGCGGCGCAGCAGGATCATCTGCCAGAGCCGGTCCTGCGCATGGGCCCAGCCGAGGCCGAAGAACACGTCGTGATCGCTGGCCCCGAACACATGCGGCACGTCGCTCATGTCGCGCACGATCTCGAGCGGGGCGCCGATCCCCGCGACCTCGGCGCTCAGGTCGTAGTCGGGCAGCGAGCGCGAGGCGAAATACCAGACCAGCATGAGCGCCGCGGCGATCGTCACGATCAGCCCGGTGGCGATGCGCAGAAGCCAGCGGAAGGCAAGGATCATCGGCTCACATCACGGGTTCCGGGGCGCTGCTTGACGGTCGGTCGCGCCCCGCTAGGCTGGCCCGAGCGTATTCCAGAGTCGCGTGAGGGGGGCAAGGGCATGGCCAGAGACGGGGCGCGGGTGGCATTCCTCGGGCTGGGGGTGATGGGCTTCCCGATGGCCGGGCATCTTGTGGCGGCGGGGCATGAGGTGACGGTCTGCAACCGCACCGCGGCGAAGGCGGCGGACTGGGTGGCAAGGCATGGCGGCGGCAGCGCGCCCACTCCGCGCGCGGCCGCGGCGGGGGCGGAGTTCGTCATGGCCTGCGTCGGCAACGACGACGACCTGCGCAGCGTCACCCTGGGCGAGGAGGGCGCCTTCGCCGGGATGGCGGCCGGCGCGGTATTCGTCGATCACACCACCGTGTCGGCGAAGGTGACGCGCGAACTGGCCGAGGCGGCGGCGGCGCGCGGTCTCGGCTATGTCGACGCGCCGGTCTCGGGCGGGCAGGCGGGGGCGGAAAAGGGCCAGCTCTCGGTGATGTGCGGCGGGACCGAGGCGGATTTCGCGCGCGCCGAACCGGTGGTCGCCGCCTATGCCCGCATCTGCCGCCGGCTCGGGCCGGTGGGTGCCGGGCAGTTGACCAAGATGGTCAACCAGATCGCCATCGCCGGGCTGGTGCAGGGCCTGTCCGAGGCGCTGCATTTCGCGCAGAAGGCCGGGCTCGACGGGCGGGCGGTGGTCGAGGTGGTCAGCCAGGGTGCCGCCGGCTCGTGGCAGATGGCCAACCGTTACGAGACCATGCTCGCGGGCGAGTTCGACCACGGCTTCGCGGTCGACTGGATGCGCAAGGACCTCGGCATCTGCCTTGACGCGGCGGATGAGGCGGGCGCCGCGCTGCCGGTCACGGCGCTGGTCGACCAGTTCTACAAGGAGGTCCAGCAGATGGGCGGCGGCCGCTGGGACACCTCGGCCCTGATCGCGCGGCTGCGGCGGCTGTCGGACTGAGCGGACACCGGCGCCGGTCGCCCTGCTCCCCGTCATCCCCAACCCCCCGTCATTGCGAGCGAAGCGAAGCAATCCATGGCCCGGCCCCGTGGATTGCCACGGCGGCTTTGCCGCCTCGCAATGACGGGCCCGCGATGACGGCCCGCAATGACGATGGGGCTTTCTAGTCTTGCGCGCGGGCGGCGCGGAGCCAGACCAGGGCCAGCAGGAGCGAGAACACCGCGTTCCATGCCGCCATCGACAGGCCCATGAAGCTCCAGCTGATCTGGTCGCACAGGATCAGCACCGGCCCGTCGAGCGCCAGCAGATCGCCCCCGGAAAGACCCGACAGCCCGCCGCCGGCCTGGGTGCAGGAGGCCGGGCCGGGCCACCAGCCCTGCTCGACCCCCGCATGAAAGACCCCGATCCCGCCGGTGAGCACCAGCGCGGCGGCCCCGAGCCACAGGAGTGCCGGCAGCGGCACGAGCAGCACCAGCACCGCGATCGCGATCGCCGCCATATGCGGCCAGCGCTGCCAGTAGCACATCTTGCAGGGCGCATAGCCGAGCCACTGGAAGAAATACGCCCCGGCCAGCAGCGCGGCCGAGCCGGCGGCGGCGGTGAGGGTCAGGCTTCTGCGGCTCATGCGCACCTCCGTTTGCGCCTTCCTGCGCCGTGGCCGGCCGGTTTGGCAAGTCCCCGGAACGTCACGAGCGCGTTTGGGAAGGGGGCCCCCGCAATCCCCCGTCATTGCGGGTGTGGCGAATCCGTCCGTGGCCCGGGCCCCGGATCGCCGCGGCGGCCGCGCCGCCCTGCGGGTGACGGGATTCCGCATTCCGCCGGCCCCCTTGCGCGGTTGACATCCCCCGGGGCACGCCCCAGTTGGGCGCCATGCCGCTGCCTGCCCATGCCCCCGATCATGTCACCGTCTCGGGCGCGCCCGAAGGGTTCGATGCCAGCCTGGTCCTGCGCGAGCTCGAGCGCGGCGGCGGGCCGGTGCTGCATGTCGCGCGCGACGACCGCCGCCTTGCCGCAATGGCGGCGGCGCTGGCGTTTCTCGACCCCGGGCTGCCAGTCCTGACCTTTCCGGCCTGGGACTGCCTGCCCTACGACCGGGTGTCGCCCAACCCCGCCATCGCCGCCGAGCGGATGGCGACGCTGGCGGCGCTGGCCGGCGGGCTGTCCGGGCGGTTCGTGCTGCTGACCACGCTCAATGCCGCCACCCAGCGGGTGCCGGGGCGGGCGGCGCTGCGCGGCGCCAGCTTCTCGGCCCGGGTCGGCGAGCGGGTGGACGAGGGGGCGCTGCGCGCCTGGCTCGTGCGGATGGGATTCGTGCCGACGCCGATGGTGACCGAGCCGGGCGACTATGCCCTGCGCGGCGGCATCCTCGATCTCTACCCGCCCGGCCATGCCCGGCCGGTGCGGCTCGATTTCTTCGGCGACACGCTGGACGGCATCCGGCTGTTCGACCCCGAGACCCAGCGCAGCGCCGGCTCGCTGTCGGCGATCGACCTCGCGCCGGCCTCGGAGGTGATCCTCGACGAGGAGTCGATCACCCGCTTCCGGCAGAGCTACCGCGCCGAGTTCGGCGCCGGCGGCAGCGACGATCCGCTCTACGAGGCGGTGAGCGCCGGGCGCAAGCAGCAGGGGATGGAGCACTGGCTCGGCTTCTTCCACGACGGGCTCGAGACCCTGTTCGACTGGCTGCCCGGCGCCACGGTGACGCTGGACGAGCGCAGCGATGCCGCCCGCGCCGCGCGCTGGGCGCAGATCGCCGACCAGTATGACGCGCGGCGCGAGGCGCTGGGCCTCAGGGGCCGGCCCGATACGGTCTACAAGCCGGCGCCGCCGCTGTCGCTCTATCTCGACGATGCCGGCTGGCAGGCGGCGCTGGCGGCGCGGCGGGTGCTGTCGTTCGTGGCGCTGCCGCAGCCGACCGGGCCGGGGGTGATCGACGCCGGCGGCCGGATCGGCCGCGACTTCGCCCCCGAGCGCCAGCAGGAGGGGGTGAACCTGTTCGCGGCGCTGGCCGCGCATCTGCGGGCACGGGCCGGGGCCGGCCGGGTCATCGTCGCCTCGTGGTCCGAGGGCGCGCGCGAGCGGCTGCGCGGCCTGCTCGCCGACGAGGGGGCGGGCCCGCTGCGCGAGGTCGCCGATCTTGCCGGCGCGGCGGGGCAGGGGGTGAGCCTTGCGGTCTGGCCGCTCGAACACGGGTTCGAGGCCCCGGGCCTGTGCGTGGTCTCGGAGCAGGACGTGCTGGGCGAGCGGCTGCTCCAGCGCGCGCGCCGCAAGCGCCGGGCCGAGGATTTCATCACCGAGGCCCAGTCGCTGACCCCCGGCGACCTGGTGGTGCATGTCGAGCACGGGGTCGGACGGTTCCTCGGGCTCGAGGTCATCACCGCCGCGGGATCGGCGCATGAATGCCTCGCGCTCGAATATGCCGACCGCGCCCGGCTCTACCTGCCGGTCGAGAATATCGAGCTGCTGTCGCGCTACGGCCACGAGGAGGGGCTGCTCGACAAGCTGGGCGGCGGCGCCTGGCAGGCGCGCAAGGCGCGGCTGAAGGAGCGCATCCGCCAGATGGCCGCGCGCCTGATCCGCATCGCGGCCGAGCGCGAATTGCGCCGCGCCCCCGAGATCAGCCCGCCGGGCGAGCTCTGGGACCAGTTCCTCGCCCGCTTCCCCTATGCCGAGACCGACGACCAGTTGCAGGCGATCGAGGACGTGCTTTCGGACATGGAATCCGGCACGCCGATGGATCGCCTCATCTGCGGCGACGTGGGCTTCGGCAAGACCGAGGTGGCGCTGCGCGCGGCCTTCGTCGCCGCGATGTCCGGGGTGCAGGTGGCGATGATCGCGCCCACCACCCTGCTCGCGCGCCAGCATTTCCAGAATTTCAGCGAACGGTTCCGCGGCTTTCCTCTGAACCTGCGGCAATTGTCGCGCTTCGTCCCCGCGCGCGAGGCCGAGGAGGTCCGCAAGGGCCTGGCCGAGGGCAGCGTGGATATCGTCATCGGCACCCATGCGCTGCTGGCGAAAGGCATCCGCTTCCGCGACCTCGGCCTGCTGATCGTCGACGAGGAGCAGCATTTCGGCGTCGCCCACAAGGAGCGGCTGAAGGAGCTGCGCTCGGATGTCCATGTCCTGACCCTGACCGCGACCCCGATCCCGCGCACCTTGCAGATGGCGCTTTCGGGGGTGCGGGCGCTTTCGGTGATCGCCACCCCGCCGATCGACCGGCTGGCGATCCGCACCTATGTGACCGAGTTCGACACCGTGACCCTGCGCGAGGCGCTCTTGCGCGAGCATTATCGCGGCGGCCAGTCGTTCTTCGTGGTGCCGCGCATCTCGGACCTGCCCGAGATCGAGGACTGGCTGAAGCGCGAGGTGCCCGAGGTGAGCGTGGTCACCGCGCATGGCCAGATGGCGGCCGGCGATCTGGACGAGCGGATGAACGCCTTCTACGACGGCGGCTTCGACGTGCTGCTGTCCACGACGATCATCGAATCGGGCCTCGACATCCCGCGTGCCAACACCCTGATCGTGCACCGGGCCGACATGTTCGGGCTCGCGCAGCTCTACCAGATCCGGGGAAGGGTCGGGCGCTCCAAGACCCGCGCCTATGCCTGGCTGACCACCCAGCCGCGCCAGAAGCTCACCGCGCAGGCCGAGCGGCGGCTGCGGGTGCTGGGGGCGCTGGATACGCTGGGCGCCGGGTTCACGCTGGCCTCGCAGGATCTCGACATCCGCGGCGCCGGCAACATCCTCGGCGAGGAACAGTCCGGCCATATCCGCGAGGTGGGGTTCGAGCTCTACCAGCAGATGCTCCAGGACGAGATCGACCGCCTGCGCGCCGGCACCGGCGAGGAGCCCGCGGCCGGCGACGGCCACTGGGCGCCGCAGATCGGCCTTGGCGTGCCGGTGCTGATCCCCGAGGATTATGTCCCCGATCTCGACGTGCGGCTGGGCCTCTACCGGCGGCTGTCGCAGCTTTCCGGCAAGGTCGAGCTCGAAGGCTTCGCCGCCGAGCTGATCGACCGCTTCGGGCCGCTGCCGCGCGAGGTCACGACCCTGCTGGCGGTGGTGCGGATCAAGGCCATGTGCCTGAAGGCCGGGATCGCCCAGCTCGACGCCGGGCCGAGGGGGGCCACGGTGCGCTTCCACGAGGACCGCTTCGCCTCGCCCGAAGGGCTGGTGGCCTTTCTCCAGGAGCAGAAGGGCGCGGCGAAGGTCAAGGACAACCGCATCGTCATCAGCCGCGACTGGGCCGGCGACAATGCCCGCGTGAAGGGCGCCTTCCAGATCGCCCGTGACCTGGCCGCGCGGGCGGCGGGCTGAGGGGGGCGTTAACCCGCCGTCATTGCGAGACCGCGCAGCGGCCGCGGCAATCCACAGTGGCCGGGGTGCCGCGCGCGACCCGCTACAGCGGGTTCTCGCGCAGCCGCCACGACAGCACCAGCGACAGCCCGGCCAGCACCAGCACCCCCACCGCGATCGCCAGCGGGGTGCCGTCGGAGGCCAGCCCGATCGGCACCGCCAGCACCACCGAGCCGATGGTCGCGAAGGCGGCGATCAGCGACGAGGCCATGCCGGCGATATGGCCGACCGGCTCCATCGCCAGCGCGTTGACATTGCCCACCGTCAGGCTGGTCTGGACGAAGACCGCGGCGGCCCAGACCATCCAGCAGGCGAATTCCACCCCGCGCGGCAGCTCCAGCGCCAGCACCCCGAGCATCGCGGCGGTGAGCACCACCAGCACCGCGAACGTGGTGCGCACGATCCGCAGGATGCCGACCCGCATGACGATATGCGAATTGAGCAGCCCCCCGGCCGCCGAGGCCCCGGCGATGACCATGAACCACAGCGGGAAGTTCGCGCCCTGGTCATAGGCGGTCTCGAAGATGCCCTGGATCGAGGAGAGCATCGCGAACATCATCCCGAACACAAGGAGCTGGATGGCGATCGACAGCCGGATCACCGGCAGCCGCGCCATCTCGCGCAGCGCGTCGCGCAGCATCGGCAGCCGCACCGGGCGGCGGTCGGGCCGGGCGAGGGTCTCGGGCATCCGCAGCCCGAACCACGCCAGCGCCACCGCGGCGAAGATCGCGTAGAACAGGAAGATCCCGCGCCAGCCGCCGGCGCCGTGCAGGACCAGCGCCCCGACCGAGGGCGCGACCGCCGGCACCACCATGAACACCACCGCCACCAGCGACATGATCCGCGCCATCTCGGCGCCGTGGAAACGGTCGCGCACGATCGCCATCACCGTGACCCGCGGCCCCGAGGCGCCCAGCCCCATCAGCAGCCGCCCGGCCAGCAGGGTGGTCATCGAGGGCGCGCCCCAGGACAGCAGCGCCCCCAGCGCATAGAGCGCGAGCCCGCCGTAGATCACCGGCTTGCGGCCGAGGAAATCCGACAGCGGCCCGGTGACGAAGGTGCCGATGCCCATGCCGAAGATGAACGAGGTGATGACCAGCTGCGCGCGGATCGGCTCGGCCGGGGTCAGGTCGGCGCCGATCTGCGGCAGGGCCGGCAGCATCGCGTCGATGCCGAAGGCGGTCACCGCCATCATCAGCGCCAGCAGGCCGATGAATTCGGCCCGGCTCGGGACCTCGGGCAGGGCGCGCTCGGGCGCAGTATATCCGGCCTGGCTCATGCAGTCTCTCCCTGGCCGGCAAGCAGCTCGTCGATCACCCGTTCCCACAGTTCTGCCGGCTGCGCGCCCTGCACCACATGGCGGCCGGCGACGATGAAGGTCGGCACCGCGCCGACGCCCCGGGCCCGCGAATGGGCCTCGCGCTCGCGGATCAGGTCACGGTCGGCATCGCCGCCGAGCAGCCGGGCCACGGCGGCCGCATCCATGCCGATCGCGCCGGCGATATCCGCGAGCACCGCCGGGTCGCCGATGTCGCGCCCCTGGGCGAAATTGGCGGCGAACAGCGCATCGACCGCGGCGCCCTGCCGCCCCTCGATCCCGGCCCAGTGGATCAGCCGGTGCGCATCGAGCGTGTTGGGGATCCGCTGGCCGGGAAAGCGGCGGATCGTCACTCCGGCCGCCGCGGCCCGCTCGGCCAGCATCGCATCGGCCCGGGCCAGCGCCTCGGGCCCGCCCATGCGGGCGCGCAGATAGTCGTCGCGATCCACGCCCCCGGGCGGCAGGTCGGGGTTGAGCTGGAACGGATGCCATTCGATCACGAACGGATGCCCGGGCCGCGCCGCCAGCGCGCGGTCGAGGCCCGCCTTGCCGATCAGGCACCAGGGGCAGACGGGATCGGACAGGATGTCGAGACGCACCATGGCGGGGATTCCGGCTTGGGGGGAACTGGGGGGCCGTCCGGCCCGGTCCGCCTTCTACCCCCGCCGCCCCGCGCATGCAAACCGCAGACCAGTGTGCATGAGCGAACCGAAAGGTGCCGCCTTTTCATCTTTCCGCAAATATCCCGGGGGGAGGCGCGGCAGCGCCGGGGGGCAGCGCCCCCCGCCTGCGCCGGAGCCGGGGTTCAGCCGGCCCAGTAGCGCACCGCGCCGCAGTCCATGTGGACGAAGTTCGAGCGCGGGTAGCGGCCGACCCCGCCCGCCTGGCACGAGGTCGCGGCGCCGGCGATCTGCGAGACGCTCCGCCCCTCGACCCGCAGGTCGGCGGCCTGGCCGCGCATGTGGAGCGAATTGCTCGCCACGCCCGAGGTGGTGCGCGACAGCATCGAATTGGTGGCCGGCGAGCGGTAGCCCGACAGCAGCATGTAGGGCGCGCTCACATCCAGCAGCCGGTGCGAGGCGGCCATGATGTCGATGGTGCGGGTGTCGATGGCCACCGCCTCGCCGTTGCGCCAGTCGCGCATGAAGAGGCTGACCTCGCGCACCGCCTCGCCGATATATTCGCCGTCGATCCAGTAGACGGTCTCGAGGCTTTCGCCGGTGCGGCCGTTATACATCTTGAGCTTGCGCACATCGCCCGCCCCGCGCAGGAGGCCGGCGGCGTTGGAAAACGTGGGCGCCGCCGTTACCGTGAGCGCCGCGAACACACCGAGGATACCGCGCCGGGAAACCCCGGCTGTTGAAGTCTGCGTCATGTCAGAGCCTGTCCCGACCAATGCTGTATGGTCTGTTGTTCTTCATCTTTCCCCAGATGTGCCGGCACTATGGCACAAAGGCCCCGGCCGACCAACCCTGCTTTGCGGCCCCCGGGGCGCCGGTGAGCCCGATCGGCGACTTCTTGCCGGAATCGCCGCTGTTCCCGCCGGGCGGCGGAATCCTCCGGCCTGTGGCCCGGCTGCACTCGCATTCGCGTGATCTGGCCCGGCGGCGGTGGCGCGGGGCGGCGGCGCGGGGTAGCCTTGGGGGCCAAACCCCGTTCCCTGTTGCCGGAATCCGCCATGACGCTGCCCCTCGCCCCCCGATCCAAGCCGCGCCTCGCCCTCGGCCTCGCGCTCGCGCTGGCGCTGGCCGGGACCGCCGTGCCGGCGGCGGCGCAGGTGAGCGGCTTTGCCCTCGGCGTGGCCCAGGCGGC
>Ga0172382_10009742_pt1 | contig 13027 bp, 10 predicted proteins | sample Leawel138RmetaG_FD_122245 | JGI IMG/M metagenome (GOLD analysis project Ga0172382, IMG submission 122245) | Leachate microbial communities from a municipal landfill in Southern Ontario, Canada - Leachate well 138R metaG | ecosystem: Engineered > Solid waste > Landfill > Unclassified | place...
AAAGCGAGCTGCACGACAGGGTGAAGTCGCCGCCGCCGTTTGCCTGGAGAGCGCCGAGGATCGAACCTAGATCGTTGATCGCCGAGTCGGCGTCTGCGATCGGGCCAAAGTTCTTGGTTTCACCGACAGCGTAGCTCTGGGTGCCCGACGTGGCCGAGAGCAGGAGATCGGTCAGGTACGGCGTCAGCGCGCCGAGCGAACTGCTCCAGGAGAGCGTCGTGCTCGAGGTGATGCTCGCACTCTGAGTTTGGGCAGCCACGTTCTCCCCCGAGTAGGAGAACAGCGCTTCGCCGTTCAGGGTCAGCGTGGCGCCGGTCAGGGTGCCCAGCGAAGAATCGAACAGCCCGAGCGTGCCGGTGTGCCCGATCTCGGTAGTGCTCAGCGGGTAGTCGAAATCGTAGTTGATCGTAGCGGCCTGGACGCCTGTAGCGGCGAGAACGGAGGCGAGGGCAAGACTGACTTTGGTCATGCGTGTCATCACTGATACCTATGGATCGACAGGAAAGCTGTTGCTGGATGTTCTGGAAGCTTGCACCGAGTGCCAAGCATCTGAATGAAACAATGCAATAATCGTTCCAGGTTGAAAATAATATTATAAGTGATTGATAAATATAAAATAATTATTTTACATTGAAGTAACCGTAGGTCAGAAATGAAAGTAGTGTAAAAATCTCCGACACTCGTTCGCTGAGGGCGATGCGTGGGCGTGAGCGTTGTTCGGAGGGAAGGGGACTTGAGGCCGACGCCTGCCGTCCGGCAGACTGGCTGGTTCGAGCGCTAGAACGAGCGCCCGAACTGCAGCTTGCGGATCTGCTCGATCGCGTGCGAGGGCGCGAGCCCTTTCGGGCAGACCTCGGTGCAGTTCATGATGGTCCGGCAGCGGTACAGCCGGAACGGCCCTTCGAGGAAGTCCAGGCGTTCGTCGAGCGCCTGGTCCCGGCTGTCGGCGATGAAGCGGTAGGCCTGCAGCAGGCCGGCCGGCCCGATGAACTGTTCCGGGTTCCACCAGTAGGACGGGCAGGTGGTCGAGCAGCAGGCGCACAGGATGCACTCGTAGAGTCCGTCCAGCGTGCTGCGCTCCTCGGGAGACTGGAGCCGCTCATGTTCGGGCATCGGCCGGTTGTCGACGACCCAGGGGCGGATCGAGTGATAGTGCTCGAAGAACTGGGTGAGGTCGACGATCAGGTCGCGGATCACCGGCTGACCGGGCAACGGCCTGATCACGATCGGTTCGCGCAGCGAGCGCAGTTCGGTGATGCAGGCCAGCCGGTTGCGCCCGTTGATGTTCATGCCGTCGGAGCCGCAGACGCCTTCACGGCACGATCGGCGAAAGGACAGCGAGTCGTCGATCTGCTTCAGGCGCAGCAGCGCGTCGAGCACCATGTGGTCGTTGGGCTGCAGTTCGAGATCGAAATCCTGCATGCGGGGTTTGTCGTCCCGATCGGGATCGAAGCGGTAGACCGAGAAACGCATGTCAGTGCCCTTCCATCAGAATCCTGTGCTCAGCCCAGGGCGGCCAGCAGCGCCACGGCGAAGCGGGCGACTGCCAGGCCGATCAGCAGGCCCAGCAGGGCCAGGGCGACGGGCCGGGCGCTGCGCGGCCGGACGTAGTCGAGGATCACGTCGCGGCCGCCGACCCAGGCATGCACCGCCAGGCTGACGACGGCCAGCAGCGTGGCGGTGGCCATCGGGGGCGCGGTCCAGAAGGCGTGCCACTGGGCGTAGTCGGCCAGCGGCGTGGCCACCAGGCGGATCGCGAGCACCAGGCCGAAGCCAAGCAGATAGAGGGCCGAGACGCGCTGCCAGGTCCAGGCGCGCAGTCCGCCGAGCAATCGTTCGCCGCCGGCCATCGTCATCGTCCTCAGAAAATCAGGGCCAGTGCAGCGGCCACTGCGCACACCAGGCCCGTGACGATCACCGCCAGGGCACTGCGGCGCGCCTGCGCCAGACGCCAGCCGGTGCCGGTGTCCATCAGTATGTGCCGGATGCCGGCCAGTACGTGGTGGGCCAGGGCCCAGGCCAGCACGATGAGGGCAAGGGTGGCAAGCGGGCCGGCCAGGATCTGCCGTACGGCTGCGAAGCCTTCGGGGCTGGCCAGCGAGTATTCGAAGAGCACTGCCAGCACGAGCAGTGCGAGGACCAGCAGCAGGCCGGAGGCGCGGTGCAGGATGGAGGCGATGGCGCCGATCGGCTGACCGATCCTGAACAGGTCGAGAAAAACCGGGCGGGTTTTCATCAGGATGTCGTGCGTTGCGCGCGGGCTGCGGCAGTACGGCTGCCGGGGTCTTCGGAACACCAGCGGGCCAGGCAGTCTTCTCCGCAGAAGTGCCTGATGTAGTCTGCGCCTTCGGAATGCAGTGCGCTGCTGGCCGGGATCGGGCTGCCGCAGTGCCTGCAGCGGATCGGCCTGTCCAGTGCGTCTTGCGAAGGCGGCGTCGTGTGATCGAGCTTGCACTCGCTCATGGACTCCTCCTCGAGTCTTGCCAAGCGGGAGGTGCCGGTGACGGTGCACCAGCATGGGTCACTATAGTCGCTTGGCTCCCGGGCGGCAACGTGCGGCGGGCAATGGGCCGCCGCGGTAGACTTTGCGTCGATGAGCCAGCCTACTCGCTCCGGCCTGCCGGCGGTCGCCCTGACCGCCCTGGGTGTCGTCTTCGCCGACATCGGCACCAGCCCGCTCTATGCATTCCGCGAGGCCTTCCGGCCGGGTGTCGGGCTGCCGCTGGCGCCAGCCAATGTCTACGCCGTGTTGTCGATGATCTTCTGGTCAGTGATGCTGATCGTGTCGCTGAAGTACATGACGATCATGCTGCGTTTCGACAACCGTGGCGAGGGCGGTGTGCTGGCGCTGCTGTCGTGGTGCATGCACCGGCTGCGGGCCCGGCCGCGGATGCTCTGGTTCGCGACGATGCTGGGCATCCTGGCCGTCTCGCTGTTCTATGGCGACGCCGTGCTCACGCCGGCGATCTCGGTGCTGGCGGCCGTCGAGGGAATCGCGGTGGCGTCGCCGGACCTCGCGCCGCTGGTGCTGCCGGTCTCGGTCGCCGTAGTCGTCGTGGTCTTCGTGATCCAGCCCGGTGGCGCCGATGCGATCGGCACGCTGTTCGGTCCGCTGATGCTGCTGTGGTTCGGCACGCTTGCGGTCACCGGGGTGCTGAGCATCATCGAGACGCCGACGGTGCTGGCCGCGCTCGACCCGCGTTACGCGCTGCGCTTCATGTTCGAGCATCCGGAGCTGGCCTTCGTCGCTGCCGGCGCCGTGTTCCTGTGCGTGACCGGCGTCGAGGTGCTGTACGCCGACATGGGGCCGTTCGGCCCGGGGCCGATCCGGCTGGCCTGGTTCGCGCTCGTGCTGCCGGCGCTCACGCTGAACTATTTCGGCCAGGGGGCACTGGTGCTGCGCAATCCGGGCGCGATCCACAACCCATTCTTCCTGCTGGTGCCGCTCGAATTCGTCTATGCGCTGACGGCATTGGCCCTGGTGGCCGCGGTGATCGCGTCGCGCGCGGTGATTTCCGGCGCGTTCGTGGCTACCCAGCAGGCGTCCCGGATGAACTTCCTGCCCCGTCTGCGGGTCGTGCACGCATCCCGCCACCGGCACAGCCGGATCTACATCCCGGTGATCAGCTGGGTGATGCTGGGTCTGGTCGTCTTCCTGATGCTGGAGTTCGGCGATTCGGGGGCGCTTGCCGCAGCCTACGGCATCGCGGTGGCCGGTGACCTGCTGCTGGCCAGCGTGCTGATGCTGCTGACGCTGCCACAGGTCAAGGGGCTGCGGGCCTTGCGCTGGCTGTGGTGGCCGTTCCTGATCTTCGCTCTGGCCGAAGCGGCCTTCCTCGCAGCCAACGCGACCAAGATTCCCGGTGGCGGCTGGTTTCCGATTCTGGTGGCCGTGGTGGCCTTCACCGTGCTGACCACCTGGCGGCGCGGGGTCCGGATCGTGCAGGCGCGCAAGCAGGCCGGCCCGCGCAACGCGATCGACGGCCTCAGCATGGATCTGTCGGGCTTTGCCCGGGTGCCGGGCATGGCCATCTTCTTCTCGTCATCGTCGGCGCGCTGTCCGACCGCCTTCCTGCACAACCTGAAGCACAACGGGGTCGTGCACGAGACGACCCTCTTTCTGACGGCCCAGTTCGACGAGGTGCCGGTCGTCCCTGACGCCGAGCGGGTCCAGGTCATGCGCGGCGCCAATGGCATCGTCCGCCTGATCGTTCACCTCGGCTATCGCGAGGATTCGGACATCCAGGGCATCCTGCGGCTGGCCGCCCGCAAGGGGGTGGTCGTCAGGCTGGACGAGACCTCCTTCTTCACCAGCAAGCCGGTCGTCGTGTCGGTGAGCCCGCGTGGGCCCTTCGGCTGGCGCCGTTCGCTGTTCGGCTGGATGGTGCGCAACGGCACCAGCGTGAAGGACTATTTCCGCCTGCCTGCCGGCCGGGTGATCGAAATCGGCACCCAGGTGGAGATCTGAAGGCTTCAGCCGAGGGCCTGATCGAGGTCGTGGATCAGGTCCTCGCTGGCCTCGATGCCGCAGGCCAGCCGCACCAGGTTCGGTTCGACGCCGGCTGCCCGCATCTGCTCGTCGTCGAGCGTGCCGGCCCACATTGCGGCGGCATGCACGGCGAGCGACTCGACGCCGCCCAGGCTGACGGCGTTGGTGAAAAGCTTGAGCCGTGACACGAAGCGTGCCGCCGGTTCGTAGTCGCCGCGGATGCGTACCGCCAGCACGCCACCGAAGCCGCGCATCTGCCGGCGGGCCAGGTCGTGCTGCGGGTGCGAGGCCAGCCCGGGGTAATGGACGGCCTCGACTGCCGGATGGCCTTCCAGATACTGCGCCACCGCCAGGGCGTTCGCGTTGGCGCGGGCCACGCGCAGCGACAGTGTGCGCAGTCCGCGCAGCAGCAGCCAGGCGTCGAAGGCGCCCAGCGTGGCGCCGAGCACGATCGCGGTTTCCCAGATCCGTTCGACCAGTTCGGAGGGGCCGGCGATGGCCCCGGCGATCAGGTCGTGATGGCCGCCCAGATACTTGGTGGCGCTGTGCACGACCAGGTCGATCCCGAAGTCGAGCGGGCGCTGGTTGATGGGGCTGGCGAAGGTGTTGTCGGCAACGCTGATGGCGCCGGCGGCGCGGGCAGCCTGGGCAACGGCCGCCAGGTCGGTGATGGCCATCGTCGGGTTGACCGGGGTTTCCACCATGACCAGGCGGGCGCCGTCGCCGATCGCGGCGATCAGCCCGGCGGTGTCGGTCTGGTCGACCAGCCGCGTACGTACACCGAAGCGCGGCAACATCTCGGTGAACAGCTTGGTCGTGCCCATGTAGTGGCTGGTCTGGCCGACCGCGAGGTCACCGGCCTTGAGCAGCCCGAAGGCCACCGTGCTGATCGCCCCCATGCCGCTGGCCGTCATCAGGGCCGTCTGGGCACCTTCCAGGCCGGCGATCAGGCGGGTGGCGCGTTCGTGGGTCGGATTGCCGTAGCGGGTATAGAAGCGCGGATGCCGGGGCCGGCTGGCCATTTCGGCGAATTCGGCCGCGTCGCTGGCCGCGTGCGTGGTCGAGGGCAGGATCGGCGGTGCCAGCGCGTGGTCGGTGGCCAGTTCGCGATCGTCATGGATCAGGCGGGTTTCAGGGGCGAGCGCGCGCGGAGCGGATTTATCGGACATGTCGGGGGACCAGTAGAATGACGGGCATGAAGCAGCATGAACATGCCGATCCCATTCTAGTCCCCGGCCCGGATGCGGGTCGGCGCCCATCGTGACGGCCCCGGGTGCGCTGCGTGCGGTCGGTTGGCTGGCGCTGGCCACAGTGCTCGGTTTTGCCACCGTCTGGGCCTTCCTTGCCTATCTGAGCCCCGATCGGGTGTTCGACTTCGCCAGCCTGCTGCAGATGTGCGGCATTCCGGTGTCGCGCTGATCCGCCTGCTGTCGGCTCGCTCCAGGCCGGTTCGTTCCGAGCCGTTCCGGACCGCTCCGTCCCCCGCTCCGTTTCCCCGATCCGATCCCTTCTCCTCTTTCCGATGGCCACACGCAGCATCGATTACAGCGAAGCATCGATTCGCGTCCTCAAGGGTCTCGAACCGGTCCGCCAGCGGCCGGGGATGTACACCCGCACCGAGAACCCCCTGCACATCGTCCAGGAAGTCGTCGACAACGCCGCCGACGAGGCGCTGGCCGGGTTCTGCCGCGAGATCACGGTCAGCCTGAATGCCGACGGCAGCGTCACGGTCGACGATGACGGGCGCGGTATTCCGGTCGGCCCTCATCCGCAGGAGAAGGTGCCGGTGGTGGAGATCGTCTTCACCCGGCTGCATGCCGGGGGGAAGTTCGACAAGGCCGACGGCGGCGCCTACAGCTTCTCCGGTGGCCTGCACGGGGTCGGTGTCTCGGTGACCAATGCGCTGTCAAGCCGGCTGGAGGTTACGGTCTGGCGCGACGGCGGCGTGCACGAGATCGGCTTTGCCGGTGGCGAGCGGGTCCGCCCGCTGGGTTCGCGGGCTGCGACCCGTGGCGAGCGGCGCAGCGGTACGCGGGTGCGCTGCTGGCCCGATCCGAAGTACTTCGACACGGCCGCGATCCCGCTCGCGGAACTGGTCCAGCGGCTGCGCTCGAAGGCGGTGCTGCTGCCCGGCGTGAAGGTGACGCTGATCGAGGAGAAAGCCGGCCGGCGGCAGAGCTGGCAGTATGCCGAGGGGCTGCGCGGCTATCTGGAAGAGACGCTGCAGACGGGCTCGGGCGCAGTGCCGCTGATTCCGTTCTTCGAGGCCGGGCAGTACATCGGCGCCGGTCATGACAGCTTCGCCGAAGGCGAGGGCGCACAGTGGGTCGTGGCCTTCACCGAGGAAGGCGGGCCGGTCCGCGAATCCTATGTGAACCTGATCCCGACGCCGGCCGGCGGCACCCACGAGGCCGGCCTGCGTGAGGGCCTGTTCGGTGCGGTGCGCAGCTTCGTCGAGCTGCATGGCCTGCAGCCCAAGGGCGTGAAGCTGCTGCCCGAGGACGTGTTCGCCCGGGCCAGCTTCGTGCTGTCGGCCCGGGTGCTCGATCCCCAGTTCCAGGGGCAGATCAAGGAGCGGCTGAATTCGCGCGATGCGGTGCGGCTGGTCGGCGGGCTGGTGCGCTCGCAGTTCGAGCTGTGGCTCAACGAGAACGTCGAGTACGGCCGCAAGCTCGCCGAGCTGGCGATTCGCCAGGCGCAGATCCGCAGCCGGGCCGCGCAGAAGGTCGAGAAGCGCAAGAGCTCCGGCGTGGCGGTGCTGCCGGGCAAGCTCACCGACTGCGAGTCCACCGACGTCTCGCGCAACGAGCTCTTCCTGGTCGAGGGGGATTCGGCCGGCGGCTCCGCCAAGATGGGCCGTGACAAGAGCTTCCAGGCGATCCTGCCGCTGCGCGGCAAGGTGCTCAATTCCTGGGAGACCGAGCGCGACCGGCTGTTCGCCAACAATGAGATCCACGACATCGCGGTAGCGATCGGCGTCGATCCGCATGGCCCTGGTGACGATCCCGACCTGTCGGGCCTGCGCTACGGCCGGATCTGCATCCTGTCCGATGCCGATGTCGACGGCTCGCACATCCAGGTGCTGCTGCTGGCGCTGTTCTTCCGTCATTTCCCGAAGCTGGTCGAGCGCGGCCACATCTGTGTGGCCCGTCCGCCGCTGTACCGGGTCGACGTGCCGGCGGCCGGCAAGCGGCCGCTGCGCAAGCTCTACTGCCTGGACGACGACGAGCTCAGGCATGTCGAGGAGAAGCTTCGCAAGGACGGTGTGCGCGAGGGCAGCTGGTCGATTTCGCGCTTCAAGGGGCTGGGCGAAATGAATGCCGAGCAGCTCTGGGAAACCACGATGAATCCCGACACCCGGCGGCTGACGCCGGTCGGGTTCGGCGATGTCGATCCGCGCGCGACGGTCGAGCGCTTCACGATGCTGATGGGCAAGGGCGAAGCTGCGGCGCGCCGTGCCTGGCTCGAAGAGCATGGCAACGAAGCCGAAGTCGACATCTGAGCGCCGGGCAGGAACCATGATCGAACAGGATCTCTTTGCGAACGCGCCGTCCGACGACGAGACGCTGACCCTGGCCCGCTATGCCGAGCGCGCCTATCTGGACTATGCGATTTCGGTCGTCAAGGGGCGGGCGCTGCCCGATGTCTGCGACGGCCAGAAGCCGGTGCAGCGGCGCATTCTGCATGCGATGAACGAGATGGGCCTGGGGGCGAGCGCGCGGCCGGTGAAATCGGCGCGGGTGGTCGGCGACGTGCTCGGGCGCTTTCATCCGCACGGCGATCTGGCCGCCTACGAGGCGCTGGTCCGGATGGCCCAGGATTTCACGCTGCGCTATCCGCTGATCGACGGCCAGGGCAACTTCGGTTCGCGCGACGGCGACGGCGCGGCCGCGATGCGCTACACCGAGGCGCGCCTGACCCGCTACGCCGAGCTGCTGCTGTCCGAGATCGACGAGGGCACGGTCGACTTCGTGCCGAACTACGACGGCTCGACACAGGAGCCGCGGCTGCTGCCGGCGCGCCTGCCCTTCGTGCTGCTGAACGGCGCTGCCGGGATCGCGGTCGGCATGGCCACGGCGATCCCGCCGCACAACCTGCGTGAAGTGGCCGCGGCCTGCGTCGCCCTGCTGAAGAATCCGCGGACCCCGCTGGCCGAGCTGCTCGAACTGATGCCGGGGCCGGATTTCCCGGGCGGTGGCCAGATCATCAGCCCGGCGCAGGAGATCGCCCAGATCTACGAAACCGGGCGCGGCTCGCTGAAGGTGCGGGCGCGCCACCGCACCGAGGACCTGGCCCGTGGCCAGTGGCAGCTGGTGATCACCGAGCTGCCGCACGGCGTGTCGGCCCAGAAGGTGCTCGAAGAGATCGAGGACGTTACCAACCCGAAGGTCAAGGCCGGCAAGAAATCGCTGACGCCCGAGCAACTGCAGGCCCGCCAGGCGATGCTGGCCGTGCTCGACTCGGTGCGCGACGAATCGGGCAAGGATGCCGCGGTGCGGCTGGTCTTCGAGCCGCGCAGCTCGCGCATCGGTCGGGAGACGCTGCTGAACCTGCTGCTGGCCCAGACCAGCCTGGAAGCCAGCGTCGCGATGAACCTGGTGATGATCGGCGGCGACGGCCGGCCGCGCCAGAAGCCGCTGGTCGAGATCCTGTCCGAGTGGTGCGAGTTCCGTGCCCGGACCGTGACGCGGCGCAGCCGCCACCGGCTGGAACGGGTCGATGCCCGGATCCACATCCTCGAGGGCCGGCGGCTGGTGCTGCTCAACATCGACGAGGTGATCCGCATCATCCGGGAGTCCGACGAACCCAAACCGGCGCTGATCGCGGCCTTCGGCCTCAGTGACCGGCAGGCCGAGGACATTCTCGAGATCCGGCTGCGCCAGCTCGCCCGGCTCGAAGCGATCCGGATCGAGCAGGAGCTGGCCGAACTGGCCGACCGCAAGCAGGCGCTGGAGACCTTGCTCGCCAATCCGGCAGCGATGAAGCGGCAGATGATCCGCGAAGTCGAAGCCGATGCGAAAAGCTACGGTGACGCGCGCCGCACCCTGATCGAAGCCACCGAAAGGGCGGTCGTCGAAGTCCGCATCACCGAGGAGCCGGTCACCGTGATCGTGTCCGACAAGGGTTGGGTGCGGGCGCGCCAGGGCCATGGCCACGACGAGACGCAGTTCTCGTTCAAGGCCGGCGACAGCTTCGACGGCGCCTACGAAGTCATGACCACTGATCACCTGTTCGTCGTGGCCAGCAACGGCCGCGTGCACTCGGTGCCGGTCTCGCAATTGCCGTCGGCACGCGGCGACGGGGTGCCGGTGACCTCGTTGATCGATCTCGAAGCGGGCAGCCGTGTGGCCTGGGTATTCGCTGCCGCCGATACCATGGGGGTGCTGCTGGCGATGCGCGGCGGCAACGGCCTGAGCTGCCGGGCGGCCGACCTGGTCGGGCGGACCCGCCAGGGCAAGAGCTTCCTGGTCCTGGACGACGGCGATGCGCCGCTGCGCCCGGCGCTGTTCGGCGCCGGGATGGACACCGTGTTCTGCGTCTCCGAAGGTGGCCGTGGGCTGGCCTTTGCGCTGACCGAGGTCCGTCAGCTGAGCAGTGGCGGGCGCGGCACCATCCTGATGGCGCTCGATCCGAAGGAGGCGCTGCTGCAGGCGATCGTCTGCGGGGCCGACGGCGTCGTGCTGCGTGGCCAGGGGCGCGGCGGTCGCGCGATCGACCGGGTGCTGAGCGCGTCTGCTCTGGCTGCCTATCGTGGCGCGCGCGCCCGCAAGGGTCGGTTGCTGGAGCCGCGCGTCAAGCTGGCCAGCCTGGCGCTGGTGCGCAAGCCGGCCTGAACGGGGGTGCGCGCCGGGCTGAACGCGGGTGCCCGAGGTGGTCTGAACATCGAATCATGAACCTTCGACATGGAGAGAACGAGATGACTGAGCAGCTACCGGTGCTGTGCAGTGAACGCGAAACCGCCGCCGGCCGCCGGATCGGTTTCATGAAGCTCAACCGTCCCCGGCAGGTGAATGCGCTCACGCTGCAGATGTGCCAGCTGATGCTCGACCAGTTGCGGGCCTGGGCCTCCGACGAGGGTATCGTCGCGGTCGTGCTCGAAGGCGAGGGCGCCAAGGGCCTGTGCGCAGGCGGCGACGTCGCCGGCGTCATCCGCGAGGTCCGCGCCGGCGGGCCCGGACGCTTCGTCTACGGCGATGCCTTCTTCGAGGTCGAGTACACGCTGGACCTGCTGATCCACACCTATCCGAAGCCGCTGCTGTCGTGGTCGCACGGGATCTGCATGGGGGGCGGGGTCGGGTTGGCGGTGGGCGCAAGCCACCGGATCGTCTCCGAAGGCAGCCGCATCGCAATGCCGGAGATCCACATCGGCCTGTTTCCCGATGTCGGCGGCGGCTGGTTCCTGAACCGGGTGCCGGGCGGCGCCGGAACCCTGATGGCGCTGACCGGGATGATGATCAATGAAGCCGACGCGATCTTCGCCGGGCTGGCCGACGTCTTCGTGCCCGAGCAGGCGCGTGCCGGCTTCTTCGACGCGATGCTGGGGCTGGACTGGAGCGGTGATGCGGCGGCCGACCGCGCGCGTCTGACGGCCCTGTGCCAGGCCGAACACAAGCGCTGGCAGGGCGACCTGCCGGCATCGCAGCTCGCCCGGTCGATCGACACAATCCGTGCCATTGCCTGGCAGGCGAACGTGGCCGACGTGCGGGACGCCCTGGTGGCCGCGGCCGACGCGAATCCGTGGCTGGAGCAGCCCGCCGGCAACCTGGTGAACGGCTCACCGACGGCTGCTCATGTCACCTTCGAGTACCTGCGCCGGACGCGGCAGATGTCGATCGCCGAGGTCCTGCGCCTCGATCTGGTGCTGGCGCGCAGCTTCCTGCGGCTGAACGATTTCGGCGAGGGGGTGCGGGCCCTGCTGATCGACAAGGACCGGGCGCCGAAGTGGCTGCCGGCGCGCTTCGAGGAAGTGACGCCGGAGCTGGTGGCGTCGCACTTCGTCAGCTGAGGAACGTGCCTCCGCGAGTCCAGTCGTTGAGGTGTCGGGTCAATGTTCGTCGCTGCCTGCCCACCCGGATGACGCGAACGAAAACCGGCACTCAGCGCCCGTTGACCTTGCGCCAGGCGGCGAAGACCTCGCGGTTGCTTTCGTCGGTCAGCGGATACAGGCCCAGGATCGACTGGCCCGCGCGGACCCGCTCGGTCACGAAGTCCTCGTAGACGGTCATCTCGACGGCTTCTTCGGCAACCTCGTCGGCAATGGCGGCGGGAATCACGATGACGCCCTCGCGATCGCCGACGACGACGTCGCCCGGCCAGACCGGCACGTCGCCGCAGCCGATCGGCACGTTGAGGTCGAGCGCCTGGTGCAGGGTCAGGTTGGTCGGTGCGCTGGGCCGGTTGTGATAGGCCGGAAAGCCCAGCTCGGCGATCTCGGGCGCATCGCGAAAGCCGCCGTCGGTGACCACGCCGGCCACGCCGCGCTGCATCAGCCGGGTGAGCAGGATGGAACCGGCCGACGCAGCGCGCGGATCCTTGCGGCTGTCGATGACGAAGACGGCGCCGGGCGGACAGGTTTCGATCGCCTGACGCTGCGGGTGGGCGCGGTCCTGGAAGACGCTGAGCGGATTCAGGTCCTCGCGGGCCGGGATGTAGCGCAGGGTGAAGGCCTCGCCGACCATGTTCGGCAGGCTCGGGTTCAGCGGACGGACATCCTGGATGAACTGGTTGCGCAGGCCGCGCTTGTACAGGGCCGTGCACAGGGTCGCCGTGCTGACGCCCATCAGTTTCTGACGTGTCTCTTCCTTCATCGGATTCTCGTTGTGGGTCGATCGGTCGGTTCGGGCGCTGCGGGCGGTCCCGGTCAGGTTCCGGCGCAGCGATGATGCCGATGATAAGCCGGACCCGCGATTCGGGCCCGGCGCCGGCCTTCGGCCGGCCAGTCGCGCAGGGCAACACCCGGCCAGGGAACGGCTGGGCAGCGACCGGAAAAGGACTTGATATGGGGGCCGCAGCCCCCATCTGGAGCTTCTGCGGTCCGGCGCAGGGCGTTGCTTCGTCCATGGCCACCGCTTCGACTTCAGACGACCGACCACACGAAGGGATTTCATGACGATGGCCGCAACCAAGGAAACCCTGGGCTTCCAGACCGAAGTGCGTCAGCTGCTGCAGCTGATGATCCACTCGCTGTACAGCAATCGCGAGATCTTCCTGCGCGAGCTGGTCTCCAACGCCTCGGACGCCTGCGACAAGCTGCGCTACGAGGCCCTGGACAAGCCCGAGCTCTACGAGGACGACAGCACGCTGCAGATCCGGGTCGACTTCGATCGCGAGGCGCGCACGATCACGATTGCCGACAACGGCATCGGCCTGTCGCGCGACGAGGCGATCGAGCATCTGGGGACGATTGCCAGGTCGGGCACCCGCGAGTTCTTCGGCAAGCTGTCGGGCGACGACTCGAAGGATGCCCAGCTGATCGGGCAGTTCGGCGTCGGCTTCTATTCGGCCTTCATCGTGGCTGATCGCGTTACCGTGCTGTCG
>Ga0172382_10009743_pt1 | contig 13026 bp, 8 predicted proteins | sample Leawel138RmetaG_FD_122245 | JGI IMG/M metagenome (GOLD analysis project Ga0172382, IMG submission 122245) | Leachate microbial communities from a municipal landfill in Southern Ontario, Canada - Leachate well 138R metaG | ecosystem: Engineered > Solid waste > Landfill > Unclassified | place...
CTCATACTGAAGGCTTTTATTACAGACCTCGAATTGATAAAGAATTAATTGAAAAATATCACGAAGGTATTGTATGTTCGAGTGCTTGCATGGGAAGTATGATAAATGCTCATATAGTTGACGGCAATTATGAGCTTGCTTTGTCAGAAGCAAAATATTATCAGAATATATTTGGTGATGATTTTTATATTGAATTACAGAACCATAATCTTGAAAACGACCCATTAATACTTCAACAAGCACCATTGATAGCCGAAGCACTCGGTATTAAAATGATTTGCACAAACGACATACATTATCTCAAACAAGAACATGCCTACGCACATAATGTACTTTTGAATATTAGAGATGCCTCCGGACATGACAAGATTGACATACTTAAACTAAGATACGGTACACCTGAATACTATTTCAAGTCAACCGAGCAAATGAGAGAATTGTTTAAAGATTTTCCCGGAGTAATCGAAAATACACTGGAAATCGCAGATAAATGCGAATTTGAACTTGAAACGAAAACAATAATGCCTGATTTCCCTATTCCGGCAGAATCTAAGTCAGAAACCCTTGATGATTATTTGAAAGAACTCACATACAAAGGTTTACATGAGAGATATGAGGAAATTACGGAAGAAATAAAAGACAGGGTGGAGTATGAACTCGATATAATCATTAGTATGGGCTTTCCGGGATATTTTTTAATTGTTTGGGACTTCATTGATGCAGCTAAAAGACTCGGCTGCAGTGTCGGTCCTGGCAGAGGCTCGGCAGTAGGAAGCATAGTAGCGTACTGCCTCGGAATTACCAATATTGACCCGCTTCCATATAATTTACTTTTCGAAAGATTCTTGAATCCCGAAAGATTTACAATGCCCGATATTGACATTGATTTTAATGATGAGAAGCGTGAACTTGTAATAAATTATGTAAAAGAAAAGTACGGTGATGAAGCAGTTGCTCAAATTATTACTTTTGGTAAACTGTCGAGTAAGGCAGTACTAACCGATGTCGGAAGAGTTCTTGGTATTGAATTGAGTACAATAAAAAATATCACAAAACAGATTCCAACAGAATTCGGGAAAGTTGTTGAACTCAATAAGGCATTACAATTACCGGATCTCAAATGGGTGAAAGAGTCTGATGACCCACGATTAAAAGAATTGATTAATTATTCTCTTTTACTGGAAGGGAAATTCAGACATACCGGTATTCATGCTGCCGGAGTAGTGATAAGTCCCGGAGACATAACTCAGTTTGTTCCTATCTACCAGCCGCCTTCCAAAGGTAAATCCGGACATTCCGAGATTGCTACACAGTACAGTATGAGTGATTTGGAGAATGCCGGTCTTCTTAAAATGGATTTCTTAGGACTCCGAACTCTTTCTATCATTGATAATGCTCTTGAGATGGTCGAAAGAAATCACGGTGTGAAAATTGATATTGATAAGATTGACTTTCACGATAAAAAAACTTATGATTTGATTTCCAATGGTGATACTCTCGGAATCTTTCAATTTGAATCCGGTGGAATGCAGGAATATCTTAAGCAGCTCAAACCTCATAATCTCGAAGAGCTGACAGCAATGAATGCTCTTTACAGACCGGGACCAATGGCTAATATTCCTGATTTTATCGAGCGTAAACATGGTCGAAAGCCTGTGGAATATCTGCACCCCTTAATGGAAAAGCCTCTTAAAGCAACTTATGGAATCATAGTTTATCAAGAGCAAGTGATGCAACTTGTACAGTTAATCGGAGATTTCTCTTTAGGGCAAGCGGATATATTACGTCGGGCTATGGGTAAAAAGCAGATTGCATACATGGAGAAGATGAAACCATTATTCATATCGGGTGCAGCCAACAAGGGGATAAGCGAAAAATTAGCCCTCGAAATTTTTGATTTAATTTATAAATTTGCTGATTACGGATTCAATAAATCTCACTCTGTTGCATATTCATACATTGCGTTTCAAACAGCATGGCTTAAAACTCATTACACTGCCGAATTCTTGGCTTCCAACATGACCGCTGAACTTTCTTCACAAGCTAAAATTGTAAAACTTGTGGAAGAAGCCAAAAGATATGGAATTAAAGTATATCCACCGGATATAAATCGTTCTTTTGCTAAGTTTACCGCTGACTCAAAGACTATATATTTCGGACTTGCCGCTATTAAGAATGTTGGTATTTCTGTGGTGGAAAGTATTGTTGAAACTCGCAAAATGAAACCCTTTAAGTCATTTTTTGATTTTATCGGAAGAGTGGACAGCAAGGTGATGAACAAGAGAACACTTGAATCATTGATACTTTCAGGAGCTTTCGACAATATTGAGGAAGGTAAGAGGAGAGCATTATTCGATTGTATTGATACTGCCTTAGATTACGGGAAAAAAATTCAGGATGGAAGTAACGACTCTATGGATAGTCTCTTCGGAGGTGATGTGCAAGATATGATAGTGTCCGAACCGGCGATTCCTGATGTTTCAGAATGGGATATTAGGGAAAGGTTGGAACGAGAAAAAGATGTTCTGAATTTCTATGTCAGCGGCCATCCTCTTGATGAGTATGAACCTTATGTTCGTTCTTTTACAAATATTGATTTATCTTTGGGTATTGATGAAGCTCCGAAAGACGTGAAAGTATGCGGTATGGTCAGCAACCTTAGAGTCAGAAGAGACAGAAAAGATAATGAGATTGCATTTTGTTTTATTGAAGATTTCAATGGTAAAGCCGAGCTGCTGATATGGGCGGACATGTATGCAAAATATAAACATCTTATCAAAGAAGATGCCTTTATCTATGTGGGAGGAAAATTAAGTGAAAGAGATGATACAATCAAAATTGAAGTCAAAGAGGTAATGAATCTTGAAAGTGCAATGCATACATTTGCTAAAGGATACAAAATATGGCTGAATTTAGATGATACTGATAAAGATAACCTTATTAAAGTAAAGAATAATTTGGTTAATAAAAACGGTCAGTCTGTTCGTCTTAAATGTTTCGTGACCAGTCAGGATAAAACTATTAAAAAGACCTATTATTCGATTGAAGCAAATTTACCACTAAGTATGGAAACAGTCAGCGGATTATGCGATATTTTCGGTGCTAACAGAGTCCAATTCGAGGTGTAAATGATGATAATTACAATTTAAACTTTTTCTAAACCGACAAAATAAATAAATGATATGAGTATAAAAGTAAAAATAAGCAGATTAGGTAGCCGGTTCAATGATCTTCCTTTACCTTCATATATGACTGAAGGCTCGGCAGGAATGGATGTTTTTGCAGCAATAGATGATGATATTAATATAGAAGCGTTCGGCACTGTATTAATCCCTACAGCATTATCAATGGAACTTCCCAAAGGGTATGAATGTCAAGTTCGCTCACGCAGTGGTCTATCATTGAAATCCGGTATATTCGCCTTGAATTCTCCCGGGACTATAGACAGTGATTACAGGGGAGAGGTCGGTATTATTCTTTCAAATTTCTCAAAAAATACCTTTACTGTCAAGCGAGGCGATAGAATTGCCCAACTTGTGGTTGCAAGATATGAACACGTCGAGTGGGAAGAAAGTGAGAAATTGAGCGATACATCACGCTCTGATGGGGGGTTTGGCAGTTCGGGGGTAAGCAGATAAACTATGTCTGATTTAAAAATAATATTCATGGGTACACCGGAGTTTGCCGTTCCGTCATTAGAAGCAATTCATAATAAATATGGAATTCAGCAAGTTGTTACTGTACCTGATAAACATAAAGGCAGAGGGTTGAGGCTTCAAGCCTCACCGGTTAAATCTAAAGCTATTGAACTCGGAATACCTGTATTACAACCTGAAAGTCTCAAAGATGAAATCTTCCTCAAAGAAGTTCAAGCTCTTAAGCCGGATTTGATTATCGTTATTGCTTTCAGAATTTTACCTGCCGAATTATATAAAATACCAAGGATTGCATCTTTTAATATACACGGTAGTCTTTTGCCTAAATACAGAGGTGCAGCTCCGATTAACCATGCAATCATTAATGGTGAAAGGGAAACCGGCTTAACATCTTTTGTATTGAAAGATAAAGTTGATACAGGAGAAGTGTTGCTCACGAAGAAGATTGGAATAGGTCCGGATATGACAGCTGGAGAACTGCATGATATAATGATGCCACTTGCTGCTGAATTGACAATAGAGACAATAAATCTGTTATCGGATGGACATTATAAAACTTCGAGTCAGAATGATGTGCTTGCAACAAATGCTCCGAAACTTACAAAGAATAATACTAAAATTGATTGGAATCAAAACTCTGAAAAAATATTTAATTTCATAAGAGGACTATCTCCATATCCATGTGCTTGGACAGTTATGTCAAATGAACCGATTAAGTTGTTGAAAGTAAAAATATTAGCAAGCAATTCTCTTGAAGCAAGTCAATATATTGTGAGCAAGAATGGATTTATTGTAGGTACAGCAACTAATGATATTGAAATCGTTGAACTTAAACCTAATAATAAGCGAAGAATGTCAAGTTCTGACTTCATCAATGGTTTTAGAGGTCAAACTACGGGATACTTAATATAAAAAATGCACAGATTGGAAACAAGTCTGTGCATTTTTTGAAAAACTTAAAATATCAACCTTTGACGGAGCTAATTTTTTCAGTAAGTTTTGGCAGTATTTCAAAAATATCACCAACCAATCCATAATCAGCAACTTTAAAAATTGGAGCATCCTTATCCTTATTGATTGCAAGGATTACTTTTGAACTTGACATACCTGCAAGATGCTGAACAGCTCCGGATATACCACAAGCAACATATAAAGTAGGAGACACTGTCTTACCGGTCTGACCTACTTGTTCGGCATGTGGTCTCCAGCCTGCATCAACGACGGCTCTTGAAGCTCCGACAGCGCCGCCCAATACATTTGCTAAGTTCTCGATTAAGTGATAATTTTCAGGACCTTTCACAGCTCTTCCGCCCGATACGACAATGTCTGCTTCGAGTACATCCAGCTTACCTTCGTTCTTCAATAAGCTCTTGACTTTCACTTTAGCTTCTGAATCACTTACTCCTGAGTCAAAGCTACTTACATTGAGTGAAGCAGCAGGAGATTTGACTGCCGTAAACACGTTCGGACGCAACGAAAGTACTTTTACAGGTCTGTTAAACTTAGCACTAATCAATGCTTTTCCTGCATAAACAGGCTTCTGAACAATAAGTTCTGAGCCTTCATTTTTGATTGAAACCACATCTGAAATATACGCTCCATCAACCAAAACAGATACTCGCGGTGCTAATTCCAAGCCGGTAGCATTAGCCGGAAAAATGATTGTATCAAATCCTTTGGATTTTACAAGGTTATTCAGTGCAGCAGCATGCTGGGTCGAGGAATATGGATTATTAGCTCCAAAACTAATTGTTATCAATTCTGATAAACCGTAATCTTGTGATGATTTTGCCGTTTCCTCACCGGCTCCGATTAAGACACCGGTTACGTCTGTTCCGATACTTTTAGCCGCAGTTATCAATTCAAAAGAAACTCTTTTCAGAGTATTGTTGTTTGATTCGAGATATACTAAAATTTTACTCATAATTTATTTTTCCTTAACTTAATTACTGAATTAAATAACCTTAGCATCTTGGTGAAGACTGCGGACGATTTCGTTTATGTCTGATTCGCTGTCACCTAAAATTTTGCCGACTCTTTGATTGCTTGGTAATTCCATGCCGGTAATCACAATTGACGGTTCTATTGCTTTTGCGTCAATTTCGTTTATTGGTTTCTTTTTAGCCTTCATGATGTCCGGCAGTTTCGGATAACGAGGTTCGTTTAGTCCTTTCTGACAACTTATGAGGCATGGAAGAGTAGTTTCTAATAATTCTCTGCCACCTTCTACATCTCTTTCGGCAGTAACATTTCCGCCGTTGATTTCTAATTTTGACACGACGGATACAGAAGGAATATCAAGCATCGTTGCGACCATTGAAGGAACTTGAAGAGAATCAAAGTCCACGCTTTGCTTCCCGGTGAGTATCAAATCAAATCCGTTTGATTTTGCATATTCAGCCAAATTATGGGCAGTCTGATAAGAATCAAAATTTTCTCCTTTTATTATCACTGCATTATCAGCCCCCATGGCAAGAGCAGTACGTAAAATCTCCGATGATTCGCTGGCACCGACTGTAACAGCACTGACTGTTCCACCATTCTTTTCTCTCAAACGAAGTCCTTCTTCGAGTGCAAATTCATCATATGGGTTTAAAATATACTTAACACCTTTTGAATCAATGCTTTTTCCGTCAGATCCGACAAATATTTTTGTAGCGGTATCCGGTACTCTTGATACAAAAACAAGAATATTCATTTAGTTACTCCGAATTTTATTTAAATTTCTAATCAAATATAATTTTAGTAAAACGATTATAATTTATAATATTTTATAAAAGTTTGAATGATATTTACCGTCAATTGCTTTCTCAACACCTTAACTTATTCAATATTAGTACTCCAATTATTGAATTGACAGAAATGTTCAAATTACTCTGTTCACATAAAAATGCTGATTTAATAGATATAAAACTTAACTTTTAACCATTTACTTAGAGAAAAAGTCAATAATTTCATACTTAAGTCTGTTGATATTTATCTTATTGAGTGGATGAGCTGTATCGGGAAAAACCGTTAAGCTTGAATTCTGAAGACTTCTTTGAATTAACATAGACTCATCAATTGAAACCATAAGGTCCTTATCACCAACACATACTCTAACCTTATTCGTTAAGGAAGACAACATATCAGGTGTCAACAAAGGATTTTCGCCTGTTCTCAGCATCAAGTCAGCAGATTTCTGAAGCATTATCTTCCAATTATCTCCATGCATTCTAATCAAATCATCTGCAAATTTGGGAACCTTTTCGATAATTTTATCCGGATTCAACATTTTAACTTCCTTTTGGGCTGTAATCGGATTCCAATCAAATTTTGTTGCGAATGTCATTAACTTGATTTTATTAACCTTATATTGAAGGCAATAATTAAGGGCAACATATCCTCCCATACTATATGCGAAAATGTCTGCTTCCGACAGGGAATTTTCAGTAATGAAATCCCTGAGTTGAGCAGTGAAATTTTCAATAGAAAATGCTCCGTCATGTGAGCTTAAACTTCCGTGACCATAAAAATCAAAGGAATAAGTATCAAAATTGCTTTGAACTTCATTCCTAATTGTATCGAAATTTTCGGAGCAACCAAGTGCACCGTGAAGAAATATAATTTTTTTCATTTCTTAATATCATTGTTTGACATTTACTACTTTATATCCAACGTTTTCAATCTCTGTCTTAAATTTATCCATATCAAAATCTCCTTCTATATATGCTGTATTTTCTTCGAGGCTGATTTCAATTCTTGATAATCCGGTTATGTTCATAGCTGTTTCAGAAACAGTAGCAACACAATGGTTGCATGTCATGCCTTTAATTTCAACCTTAATCATATCCTGATGTTCGATAATATCGTCATTATTCTTGAAATACTTTGCTACGAATTTCCTATAAAAAGATAATATAATTATTAATAAAAATATCACGGAAATGACATAACTCATTTCAGGAGTAAGAAATATTGATTCATGAGTATGGATGTGATTATGGAAAATACCGGAATCACCCGTCATGTAATAGATAAAGTCCAGAAAATAACCCATAATGATTGACAGTAATGCAATTGCAGAGATATAAATCACTGTTATTCTTTTGCCTAAGGATTTACTTATGATTGCAATTGTAGCTACATTAGTTGCAGGACCAACAGCAAGAAATACAAAAGCAACTCCCGGTGAAAACCCCTTCATAATCAAAGACATTGCTATAGGAATTGAAGCCGTGGCACAAACATACATCGGTACACCGATTATTATCATAATCAACATCCCTACAATTCCGGAACTAATTCCGGAATCTCCGAAATAATTATCAGGAATAAAATATGCTATTAATCCGGCTATAATCACACCAGCCATAAACTGAACAGATATATCATCCACAAATTCAACAAATGAATATCGCATGGTTTGTTTGATTGAATCAAATGATAGTTTCTTTGTTTTTAATTTAGAAATTGGTTTATCAATCATCTGTTTTAGACCGATAAACTTAGGTTTTTCGTACGACTCTTGACTATCACCAAAGTACTTAACCGAGATACCACCTAAAATACCCATAATCAAAGCTGCGAAGGGTCTGAAAATTGCAAACAAAGGACCCAGCATTCCGTATGTGGCGATGATTGAATCTATTCCGGTTTGCGGTGTTGAGATTAAGAATGAAACTGTTGCACCTTTTGAAGCACCATTTTTAGCCATATAGACAGCAGTAGGAACAACACCACAAGAGCAAAGAGGCAATGGAACACCGAAGATAGCTGCTTTAAATAATGAAAGAAAGTTGTTTTGACCGATGTGTTTTGAAATCAAGTCTTTGCTGACAAAAAAATTTAATAATGCAACAAATATCAATCCCAAAATTATATAGGGTGCCATTTCAATGAACATGGAAATAATTTCGGAAAATATAAGTCCAATGGTTTCTAACATTTCAATTATCAAGATTATAAATATAATTAAATTGACTTATATATTAAGAAATTATTATTGTTTTAATCAATAAAAAAAATCCCTTTGATTAATCAAAAGGATTTTTTTTATAATATATTCAAAAATTATCAGTTACCCATAAACATCTTAACTGATAATTCTGCCCATCTGAGGATAGGACCGTAGAACAATCCGAACAAAATAGTCGGAACCGCGAGAATCAATACAACAAACTGACTTACATAAGAAAATGAGAAAGCCGGTTTACCATTATCAACCTTTCTAACCCACATATTTCTAATAATTTTAGCATAATAAAAGAGTGATATCACACTATTAATTACACCAATAACAGCAAGCCAATACCAACCACCTTCGATTACAGCACCAAACAATACCAATTTGCCAACGAAACCTGCGGTAGGGGGTAGTCCCGTCAGAGAAATCAGAAAAATTGTCATAAATGTAGCCAGTACGGGAGCTCTGTATCCAATACCTTCATAATCATCTAATTCTTCACTGCCAATCTTATGAGCAAAAAGCATTACTACGAAGAAAGCTCCAAAATTCATCAGTAAATAGAAGAAGAAATACACCAGGACACTCATAATACCGGAGTCTGACATCACGACAACACCCATAAGTAAATATCCTGCATGTGCAATTGATGAGTAAGCAAGCAATCTTTTTACATTACTCTGCCAAAGAGCAACCATATTGCCTAAGCTCATGGTTATTATCGCTATCAATGCAACAACATAATCCCAAGGCAAATTCGAAATCATGTTCCATGAATCCTGTGTGGCTGAGATACTGTCGAAGAAAGTTAATTTAATAAATCGTATAAATATGGCAAATCCTGCTGCTTTGGAAGCAACAGACAAATAAGCCGTGATTGTGACCGGAGCACCTTCATAAACATCGGGAGTCCAGAAATGAAATGGTACTGCCGAAATTTTATAAGCAAAACCGGCAATTATCATCAATCCTGAAATGAACACAGCTAATTCGTTCAAACCGTTTGCCATGAAGTAAGATTGTATTTCGTAAATATTCAAAGAGCCTGTCATACCGAACATGATAGACATACCGTAAACCATGATACCGGAAGACAAAGAGCCGAATATTACATATTTTAAAGATGCTTCGCTGGAACGCTTTATTTCTTTTGTATAGCCGGCAAGAACATAAGAACTCATACTCATGGTTTCAACAGCCAAGTAAATGAGAATGAGATTTGATGCACCTGCCAACAGGAACATACCGATTGACATGCCTAAGACGAGCATATAATATTCACCCATCCAGACATCTCTTCTGTGTAATTCTTCCGAAAACTCGGACATTATCAATACAAGAACAGTTGAAATCAATATTATCATTTTGAAAAAGTCAGCAAAAGGGTCAACAGCGGCAATATTATTAAAAACATCTGTGGTCAGACCCGATTGCATAATCAAAAAAATACCCGTAATAACACAGCCGATAATTGATAATATAGCATTAACCTTGTTGTTCTTGACAACTAAGTCTGAAATTATCACTAATACAAAAGTTGAAAGCAATGCCAGCTCGGGCTTGAAGAACCCGAGACTGTTTATTAAGTCATTGACTATTGCATCGTACATATCTATTCTTTTCTTTTTATTTCAACAATAATTAATTACATACCGGCAAAGTTACCGCTTATCCTTATCAATTCAACAAAGTGATTGACAGATGAAGTCATAACGTCGATTATCGGATTTGGATTTAAACCCAAATAGATTATTACAGCTACCAATGGTACAAGACCACTAAGTTCAACATAATTAACATCGTCGTTCTTGTAAATTTTACCTGTCGGGTCCCATGGTCCCTTCCATTTTTCCGGCAATTTACCGAAAAATACTTTTTGTAGTGACCAGAGCATATAAGCAGCACCTAAAACAATACCGGAGCCGGAAATAATTGCAAACATCGGATAAGTTTTGAAAGCACCCAAGAATACCAATATCTCACTTACGAATCCACTTAGTCCGGGAAGACCAATGGCTGCAAAGAAGGCAATTGTCATGATAGCGGTATATACAGGCATCTTGTTAGCTAAACCGCCGAAATCATCAAGACTTCTTGTATGAGCTCTGTCATAAATTACACCGACAATCATAAAGAGCATTGCAGTTATTGTACCGTGGTTGAACATTTGGAAGATGGCTCCAATCAACCCTTCAGTGTTAAGAGCCGACAGACCGAGCATTACATAGCCCATGTGGCTTACCGATGAATATGCTATCATCTTTTTCAAGTCTCTCTTACCGACGCTGAATTGTGCCAAAGCACATAAGGCTCCGTAAACTATACTTACAGCACCAATTAATGCAATCCACCAATTGAAATATACAACCGCATCAGGAAACATAGGCCAAGCTATTCTTATCATACCGTAAGTACCCATCTTCAGAAGTACGCCTGCAAGAATAACAGATATAGCTGTTGGTGCTTCTACGTGTGCGTCAGGAAGCCATGTGTGAAACGGTACTATCGGTACTTTTATGGCAAATCCTACAAACAATGCTGCAAAAGCAATGTACCTCCAATTAGTTCCGAATCCGTATAAGATTGATTCTTGGTCAAATTTTGTCGGGTCCATCATGTCAAACATATTGAAAGAACCAACAGCGAAATAAAGAGCAATTATAACCAATAGCATAAATACTGAGCCGAACAGGGTATAGAGGAAAAACTTAATAGCTGCATACTCTTTGCGTGGTCCACCCCAGATTCCTATGAGGAAATACATCGGTAACAGCATGATTTCCCAAAACACATAAAAAAGGAAAAAATCTAATGCTACGAATACACCCATCATTCCGGTTACAAGCAACAAATACATTGCAAAATAGCCTTTTGCTGCCTTTTTAATACCCCAAGATGCAAATACTGCTAGAGTCGAAACCAGAGCAGTAAGCAGCAACATAGGCATACTTATACCGTCTATTCCGAGGAAGTACTCAACCTTCAGGTTATCGAACATTGGCAGACCGGTGACCTGTATCCATGTGAAACGTTCCACGAATTGCATAGTAGATGCATCGTTGATACCCGGAAGTGAGAAATTGAAATTCGAATATAATATTAACGATAATACCAACTGTATGAAAGTTACAAACAGCGTGATATATCTGAAATAATTCAATGACTTGGCACGGCTGGCTTCATCTTTGCCGCTTGGTATGGCAAGAATTGCAATCATACCGATAATAGGCAGGAATGTTATCCAGGTTAGAATACCTACCCCTAATATGTTGATTGTGCCTGACATTAATCCTCCAATTTATTTTTTATTTTTAATTTCATTTTTATTAAACAATCCACCAAATAACAGCTATCAAGCCTAATACGCTAAGTAGTAAGTACGTTTGCACCCTGCCGGTTTGTAATTTTCTAAGGATAGAGCCTGAAAATCCGACAACTCCACCTGAAAGATTTACTAATCCATCTACGACACCGAGGTCAAATTTACCGGTAAATGTACCTAATACTCTTATTATGTAGCTGACTCCGTTTACTATACCGTCAATAATATAAGTATCAACCCAGTACATAATTTTCGTCAATAAAATAGTACCGCCGATGAATGATTTTTGATAAATCTCATCAATATACCATTTGTTGTATGAAAACAGATAAAGAGGTTTGATAGAATCAGCAACTTTATCCGCATTGATTTTCTTAAATTGATAGAACAAGAATGCGAGCAGAATAGCTAATCCTGCTATGAGCAAGGACAAGCCCATAGCTGTATAATGCTGGTGATGCATTTCTTCTTCAAGTTTGTTTAAGACACTATGTTCATCGCCATTATGAGCAGTATTGTCAAGCGGCAAGATAAAATCGAATTGATATTCTGCCGGAACAACTGTTGCAACCGGTTTAAACGATTTTGCAAACCATCCGGAAGAAGCGTCAATCGGGTTGAATGAGTAGAAAATCCAAATTGATAATCCGGCTAATACAATAAGCGGCACAAGAATTTGGAAATTATTTTCATGTGTCATTTTTGCGGCTTCAGTTTTCGCATCACCGTGGAAAGACAGTATAGTCAGTCGAAACATATAAAATGCTGTCATGCCTGCAGATACAAATGCGAGAACAGGTATTATCCAATGACCGCTTAGATTTCCGAAAGCAAGTGTGCCAGCCAAAATTCCGTCTTTACTGAGGAAACCGGAAGTAAGTGGCACTCCGGCAATTGCTACGGTTGCAAGTAAAAATGTGAAATAGGTCTTGGGCATGGTTTTTCTTAGACCGCCCATATTCCTAATATCCTGTGCATCTGTATGATGATCATTCAATTTATGCAATGAATGGTGCATGGCATGTATGACAGAACCTGAAGCAAGGAATAAACAAGCTTTAAACCAAGCATGTGTAACTAAGTGGAAGAATCCGTAGGTATAA
>Ga0172382_10009744_pt1 | contig 13025 bp, 13 predicted proteins | sample Leawel138RmetaG_FD_122245 | JGI IMG/M metagenome (GOLD analysis project Ga0172382, IMG submission 122245) | Leachate microbial communities from a municipal landfill in Southern Ontario, Canada - Leachate well 138R metaG | ecosystem: Engineered > Solid waste > Landfill > Unclassified | place...
CATCAGTCGTTGTCCATGGAGATCACCACCGGGGCGGCGACCTCTTCTTCGATCTCTTCCTCAGGCTCCTGATCCACGGCGTCCAGCACCTCGCGGCCAACCAGGCCGGCGGCGATTTCGCGCAGGGCGAGCACGGTGGGCTTGTCGTTTTCCCAGGCCAGGTGGGGATCCTTGCCCTTTTCCAGCTGACGCGCGCGCTTGGTGGCGACCAGCACCAGCTGGAAGCGGTTGTCGACGTTGTCCAGGCAGTCTTCGACGGTGACACGGGCCATGTTGCTACTCTCCGATAATCCGGGCCCGCCCCGGTGGGGACGGGCGAAAAGGGGATGAATTTTATTGAAAAATGGCCATTTAAGCCAGTGGCGCCTTGAACAGGCAATGCTGCCGGACACCGCTATCGCTCTGCCCGGCCTGCGCACGGCGCCCCTTCGCGTTCAGGTGCGGAACCGGCCGGCCTGTTTCCCGGTCAAGCCAGTAGCGCCTTGATCAGGGCGTCGTGGGCGGCGGCCTGGCGCGGTTCGCGCAGGCGGTTGGCCCGGATGATGGCGGCCAGCTCGCCCAGGGCGGTGTCGAAATCGTCGTTGATCACCAGGTAGTCGAACTCGAAGCAGTGGCCCATCTCGCTCACCGCGTCGCGCATGCGGCGGGCGATGATTTCGTCGCCGTCCTGGCCGCGGTTGCGCAGGCGCTGCTCCAGGGCCTGGCGCGAGGGCGGCAGGATGAAGATGGATACCGTGCCGGGGATCATCTGGCGCACCTGGCGCGCGCCCTGCCAGTCGATCTCCAGGATCACGTCGATGCCGTGCTTGAGCAGGTCGAGGGCGGCGGAGCGCGAGGTGCCGTAGTAGTTGTCGAACACCTGGGCGTGTTCCAGGAAGGCATGGTCGGCCACCATGCCACGGAAGGTGTCCACCTCGACGAAGTGGTAATCCTTGCCGTCCACCTCGCCCGGGCGCATGGCGCGGGTGGTGTGGGACACCGAGACACGCAGCCGGTCGGTGTTCTGCAGCAGGGCCTTGACCAGGCTGGTCTTGCCGGCGCCGGAGGGGGCGGAAATGATGTAGAGGGTGCCTTGTTCGTGTTCGTTCATTTGGTCTTTCTCAGGTAGTGAATACTTACTCTATGTTCTGCACCTGCTCGCGCATCTGCTCGATGAGGACCTTGAGGTCCACGGCGTAGCGGGTGGTGTCGACGTCCTGGGACTTGGAGGAGAGGGTGTTGGCCTCGCGGTTCAGCTCCTGCATCAGGAAGTCGAGGCGGCGGCCCACCGGTTCCTTCTGTTGCAGCACGCGGCGTACCTCCTCGAGGTGGGCGCCCAGGCGATCCAGCTCCTCCTCCACGTCGAGGCGCTGGGCCAGCAGCACCAGCTCCTGTTCCAGCCGGGCCGGGTCCAGCTCCCCCTTCAGTTCGGCCAGGCGGGCATCGAGGCGTTCGCGGGCGCGGGCCAGCACCTCGGGGCGGCGGGTGTTGACCTGGCTGACGATATCCGTCATCGCCGTGCAGCGCTGCAGGATCAGCTCCTTCAGCTTGTCGCCCTCGCGGGCGCGGGTGGCGATGAGTTCGGTCAGGGCGGCGTCGAGCAGGGTCATGGCCTCGGCGTGCAGGCGCTCGGGGTCGGGCGTCGGCAGCTGCAGCACGCCGGGCCAGCGCAGCACATCGAAGGAGTTCACCGGCGCGGGGTTGTAGATGATGCCGTCGATCTCGCGGCTGACGTGGGCCAGCTGGGTGACCAGATCGCGATTGATCTCCAGCGTGGCGTATTCCGCCGGGGCCTGATAGCGGATGTTGCAATCCACCTTGCCGCGCCCCAGGGCCTGATTCATCTTGTCGCGGATGCGCGGCTCCAGCACGCGCACCTCTTCGGGCAGGCGCAGGCCCAGTTCCAGATAGCGGTGATTGACCGAGCGCAGCTCGATGGTGAAGGCGCCCCAGTCGCCCTGGGACTCGCGGCGGGCGAATGCCGTCATGCTGTGAATCATGTACACTCCTCAGGCTAACGGTGCGGCATGTTCGAGCATGGTACTCTGACTGGCCACGCCACGGAACAGCCGCAGGAAACCGCTTTTCCCTCATATAGATAACGGATGAACGACGCGCGCGACAATTACTGCCTGCAAAATGGCACTCCAGTGGACAGCTATGTCATCGATCGCGCCATCGGCGGCGGTGGCTTCAGCATCGTCTATCTGGCCCATGACGCCAACGACGGCACCCAGGTCGCGATCAAGGAATACATGCCGCGCAAGCTCGCCTTTCGCGGCGAGGACGGCGTCTCGGTGCATACGATCCCGGAGACCGAAGCGGGCGACAACTTTGCCCACGGCCGCCGCATGTTCTTCCAGGAGGCCAGCACGCTGGCCACCATCAAGCATCCCAACATCGTCAACGTGGTCAACTTCTTCCGTGCCAACGGTACGGTCTACATGGTCATGGCCTACGAGAAGGGGATCAATCTGCAGGATTACATCAAGCGCCACGGCGGCGGCCTGAGCGAGAAGTTCATCCGCACCGTGTTCCCGCCCTTGATGGACGGTATCCGGGTGCTGCACGGCATGGGCCTGCTGCACCTGGACATCAAGCCCGGCAACATCTTCCTGCGCCCCGGGGGCAACCCCATCCTGCTCGACTTCGGCGCGGTGCATCAGATGCAGAACAGCCGCCGCTACCAGCCGACCCAGGTGGTCACGCCGGGCTTTGCCCCCTACGAGCAGCTCACGCCGGGCGGCTACGTGGGGCCGTGGAGCGACCTTTACGCCATCGGCGCCTCGATGCGCGCCTGCATCGACGGCACCACGCCGCCGCCGGCGGAAGAGCGTCGCATGAAGGACACCATGAAGCCCGCCGTGCAGGCCTTCCGCAAGCACTACTCCACCGCGCTGCTCGGCGCCATCGACTGGGCGATGGAGGTAGACCCGCTGCTGCGTCCGCAGACCGTCGATCAGCTGCTGGAGGCGATGAACCGCGAAGACCCGCCGGAAGAGCCCACCTCGCGCGGCGACTCCTTTCTCGACCTGCTGACCCGCGACATCACCCTGCCCTGGTCCAAGGGCTGAGCCACCGGCCATGCACTACGAAACCGGCGTCGCCAATCATCTCGGCAATCGCAACAGCAACCAGGATCGCTTCGACGTCGTGGAGACCGACGAGGGCGTGCTGCTGGTCCTCGCCGACGGCATGGGCGGGCACGCCGGCGGCGATATCGCGGCACAGGCACTGGTGGACATTGCGCGCGAACGCTACCTCAACGGCACACGTCCGGTGGCCCAGCCGGGGCGTTTTCTGGCCGGGATCATCCTCGCCGCCCACGACACCCTGGTGACCATGACCGCGGAGCAGGACCTGGACAATATCCCGGGCACCACCGCCGTGCTGTGCCTGATCCAGAACGGCCACATGGATTGGGCTCATGTCGGCGATTCGCGCCTGTACCTGTTCCGCGGCGGCCTGCCGGTATTCCGCACCACCGATCACTCCTACGTCGAACAGCTCTATCGCCACGGCGTGATCAGCCGCGCCGAGCAGGACAGCCACCCGCGCCGCAACCACATCACCCAGTGCATCGGCGCCATGCCGCAGGCGCCGGAGGTGGAGGTGGGCAAGGGCAAGGTCATGCGCATGGGCGACATCGTGCTGCTCTGCTCCGACGGTCTGTGGGGCGCCCTGGACGATGCCCAGCTCGGCCTGATGCTGCAGCAGGACGGCAGCCTGGACGAGGTGCTCGAACACATGGCCATGCGCGCCGAGCAGATCAGCTATCCGCACAGCGACAACATCAGCGTGGTCGCCCTGCGCCTGAACTCGCTGGCAGCCGCCGCGCCGCGTCCCCGGCCCGCGCCGCCGCCCGCGCCGACGCCGAAGCCGAAAGACCCGGTGCCGCACGTGGATGAGGACAAGCTGAAAAGCGCCATCGAACAGATCGAAGAGGCGCTGCGCACCTATCAGGACGAGCTGAAGCGCCGCGATTCATAAATGCCGCGGCGGGGTACGCCTCGTTGCCAATGCCCGGTACAATGACCGGGCCTCCCATTACACCAATCCAACGAACGAAGGAATTCCTATGCGCCCGAGTGGACGAGCGCCCGCAGAACTGCGCGCCATCAAACTTACCCGCAACTACACCAAGCACGCCGAAGGTTCGGTGCTGGTGGAGTTCGGCGATACCAAGGTGATCTGCACCGCCAGCGTGAGCGAGGGCGTGCCGCGCTTTCTCAAGGGCAAGGGCGAGGGCTGGGTGACCGCCGAATACGGCATGCTGCCCCGCTCCACCGGCTCGCGCATGAGCCGCGAGGCGGCGCAGGGCAAGCAGGGCGGCCGCACCATGGAGATCCAGCGCCTTATCGGCCGTTCGCTGCGCGCCGTGGTGGACATGGCGGCGCTGGGCGAGCGCACCATCACCGTGGACTGCGACGTGATCCAGGCCGACGGCGGCACCCGCACCGCCTCCATCACCGGCGGCTATGTGGCGCTGGCCGACGCCATCCGTCACCTGCGCGAGAAAAAGCTGATCAAGAAAGACCCGCTGCATGGCCAGGTGGCCTCGGTCTCCGTCGGCATCCACCAGGGCGTCGCCATCGTCGACCTCGACTACGCCGAGGACTCCGGCGCCGAGACCGACATGAACGTGGTGATGAACGACGGCGGCGCCTTCATCGAGGTGCAGGGCACCGCCGAAGGCCACGCCTTCCGCCGCGAGGAGCTGGACGCCATGCTGGCCCTGGCCGACCAGGGCATCCGCCAGCTGCTGGAAAAGCAGCGCGAGGCGCTGGCGGGGTAAAGTCAAAAGCCTTAAACGCAAAGACGCAAAGGACGCGAAGAACGCAAAGGTAAATCGGCATTTGTCCCCGATGACATCAACGCAGCGTACGTTTCCTGGGTAAGGCTCGATGTCTGTTGTTTCAGGGGCACTTCACTTTGCGAACTTGGCGTCCTTTGCGTCTTTGCGTTTAACCTTCTTTTTTCCGGAGGAACCATGAAAAAAGTCGTATTGGCCAGTGGCAACAAGGGCAAGGTGCGCGAGTTCGGCGAGATCCTCGCCGGGGCGGACATCAGCATCGTGCCGCAGAACGAGCTGGGCGTGCCGGAGGCGGAGGAGACGGGCCTGACCTTCGTGGAAAACGCCATTCTCAAGGCGCGCAACGCGGCGCGTCACACCGGACTGCCGGCCATCGCCGACGACTCCGGTCTGGAGGTGGATGCGCTGAAGGGCGCGCCCGGGATCTATTCGGCGCGCTATGCCGGCGTCGGTGCGGGCGATGCGGCCAATCTGGCCAAGCTGCTGGCGGACATGCAGGCGGTGCCGGCGGACCAGCGCAGCGCGCGCTTCCAGTGCGTGCTGGTGTACATGGAACACGAACTCGATCCGACGCCGATCATCTGCCAGGGCAGCTGGGAAGGGGTGATCGCCTTCGAGCCGCACGGCGACGGCGGCTTCGGTTACGACCCGGTGTTCTTCGTGCCGGCGCACAATGCCACGGTGGCCGAACTGCCCGCGGCGCTGAAGCACGACCTCAGCCATCGCGGCCAGGCCTTGCGCAAGCTGCTGGACGCATTGCGCCAGGCGTAGCGGTCTGCACTACCCGCTGCAAAAATCCGCCGCCGGCCTTGCGCGCTGCCCGCCGCACCCAGGCGGGCGTCCCCTAGTCTGAGCGCTGCCGCACCCAGGCGATGAATTCGGCGGCGGGCAGCGGACGGCTGAACAGATAGCCCTGCATTTCATCGCAGCCGATGCGGCGCAGGATATCCAGCTGCGCCTGTGTTTCCACGCCTTCGGCGATGACCACCAGACCCAGGCTGTGGCCGAGATTGACCACGCCGGAGGCGATGGCGCGATCATCGGCGTCCTGCTCCAGGTCGCGCACGAAGGATTGATCCAGCTTGAGCTTGTGCAGCGGGAAGCGCTTCAGGTAGGCCAGGCTGGAATAGCCGGTGCCGAAATCATCCACTGCGATCTGCACGCCGAGGGCATGGATCTCGTTGAGCACGGCGAGGGTGTTCTCCAGGTCCTGCGCCAGCAGGCTTTCCGTGATCTCCACCTCCAGATGCCCGGCGTCCAGGCCGCTGTCGGCGAGGGCCTGCTGCACCTCGGCGAGGATGTCGCCCAGGGAGAACTGGCGGGTGGAGACATTGACCGCCATCACCAGCGGCGGTAGCCCCGCCGCCTGCCAGGCCTGGTTCTGCCGGCAGGCCTCCTGCAACACCCAGGAGCCGATGCGGCCGATGAGGCCGCTGTCCTCGGCGATGGGGATGAACTTCGCCGGCGACACCGCGCCCAGCTCCGGATGATTCCAGCGCAGCAGGGCCTCGACCCCGATCACCCGTCCGCTCGCCAGATCGATCTGCGGCTGGTAGTTGAGGCTGAGCTGATTGTGCTCCAGCGCGCTGCGCAGGGCGCTCTCCAGCGTCAGCCGCTCCATCGCCGCCTCGTTCAGTTCGGGGGTGAAGAAGTGGTAGCGGTTGCGCCCCAGCTCCTTGGCCTTGTACATGGCGATGTCGGCGTTCTTGTGCAGATCATCGAAGTTGTCGCCGTCCTGCGGATAGGTGGCGATGCCGATGCTGGCGGTGATGCTGAGGGTATGGCCATGGATGTGGAACGGTTCGGCGAGCCGGCGGATCAGGTTGCGTGACACGTGCGCGGCGCTGTCGGCGTCGCTGTCGCCGAGCACGATGAGAAATTCATCGCCGCCGAGGCGGCCGACGGTATCGGTGTGGCGCAAGGCTGCGCGGATGCGCTGCGTGGCCTCCTGCAGCAGGGCGTCGCCGCTGAGGTGGCCGAGCGAATCGTTGATGGTCTTGAAGTGATCCAGGTCGAGGAACAGCAGCGCCGCGGTGCCGTGTTCGCGCGCGGCCTTGCTCAGCACCTGCTCGGCGCGATCGCGCAGCAGGGTGCGGTTGGGCAGCTCGGTGAGCGGGTCGTAGTAGGCCAGATAACGGATGCGATCCTCCGCCTGCTTGAACTCGGTGATGTCGGTCGAAACGGCGATGTACTTGTTCACCCGGCCCTGCGCATCATGCACCGCGGAGATGGAGGTGAGCGCTGGATACAGCTCGCCGTTCTTGCGCCGGTTCCACAGCTCGCCCTGCCAATAGCCGGCGTCGCGGATCGTCTGCCACATTTCGTCGTAGAACGGCTTGTCCTGATGGCCGGACTTGAGGCTGCGGATATGCTGCCCGACCACCTCCGTTGCGGCATAGCCGGAGACCTTGGTGAAGGCCTGGTTGACGCTGAGGATGATGTCGGTGGCATCGGTGATCACGATCAGTTCGCGGCTGTTGTCGAACACCAGGGCGGCCAGGTGCAATTGCTCGTCGGCCAGCTTCTGGCCGTACAGCCGGCCGATCTGATCGGCCAGCATGTTGAGCAGGTTCTGCTCCTCGGCCAGAAACAGGTCTGTTGCCGGCGCGGCGTCTGCCTGGCGGTAGCCGGCCGTGACGCTGCCGAGGGCGTGGCCCTGCTGGAGGATGGGGGCGGTGATGGAGGGGCCGACGCATTCGCCGCCGGCGCAGTACGTCTGGCCGTTGAGGACGATGCGCGCCCAGGCCTGTGCCGGGTGTTGCAGTGCCGGCGGAATGCGCGCCGCGATCTGTTGCAGCGTGTCGTCCAGCTCCAGATCGTGCCGCGCCATGATCTCCGACGCATCGAGCAGGCAGCGCAGTTCCTTGACGCGCTCGTTGAGTTCCGCGCTGCGCCGCGCCAGCGCCTCCTCGGCCTGATGGCGGCGTTCTTCGCGCTGGAAATTGTCCAGGGCGTAGGAGATATCCAGCGCCATCTCGTCGAGCAGACCGACCAGATCGGCGGTGAACAGATCGGCCTCGCTGGCGTACAGATTGAGCGCACCGATCACCTCGCCATCGCGGCGCAGGGGAAAGGCGGCAGAGGCGTGAAAGCCGGCGGCGCGGGCGCGCTCATGCCAGGCGGCGGTGAGCGGGTCGTGCAGGAAGTCGTTGCACAGATAGTGCTCGCCGTTGCGCATGGCCGTGGCCGTCGGCCCCTGTCCCTGCGGCAGATCCGGATCGAGCGAGAGGTGCAGGTGGGCCAGGTAATCCTCCGGCATGTTGGCGCTGGCGACGGGGCGGATGCGGCGCGCGTCGTCCGCAAAACCGATCCAGGCCGCCTTGAGGCCGCTGTTCTCCACCGCAATGTTGCAGATGCGCGGCAGCAGCACCTCCAGCGACGGGCTGCGCACGATGGCGGTGTTGGTCTGGCTCAGCGTGGCGTAGAAATCGCTCAGGCGGCGGCTCTGCTGCTCGGCCTGCTGCAAGGCAAGATTCTGTGCCGTCAGGCGCTGGGTCAGGCTGCTGAACTGCTGCGACAACTGGGCGATCTCGTCGTGGCCGCTGATGTGCGGCAGCTTGCCTTGATGGGCGCGCCAGCCCTGGATGGCGCCGGCGAGGCGCTCGATGCGGCGGACCAGGAAGAAGTGCAGATAGAGCCAGAACAGGCCGGCGATGATCACCGCGCCGAGGAAGCTGTAGGCCGCATGGCGCCGCGCCTCGTAGCGCGCGGCCGCGCGCAGGGCGCGGCTGTCGTAGGCGATGATCAGGGCGCCGACGCGTGCCGACCGCAGCTCCCCCGCCGCCAGCGGCAGGCGCAGGGGAAACACGGCGCGCCACACCGTATGGTCGGCGTTGAAGGCGTTCTGCGCGGCGAGGGTCTGCCGCGCCCGTTGCAGCAGCGCGTCGTCGGGGGCCTCGGCCAGTTCGGTGATGGGGCGCTGCAGCAGGCGGTAGTCGGTGCTGAACAACACCCGATCCATTTCATCCACCAGCACCGCCCAGCGCAGATCGGGCTGCGTCACCGCGCTTTGCAGGGTGCGCCGCACGCCCTCCAGGTCCTCGCGGTTGAGGGCATCGCGCAACAGTACGCTGAGCTGGTTGCCGGTGTGGGCGGCGCGCTGGGCGAGTTCGTGGCGGATGTTGTCATCGGCCTGGCGCAGTTCGAGCAGGTGGATCACCGCCAGCAGCGGCAGGCTGGAGAGGATCAGCGCCAGCGGGATGATGCGGCGCAGGGGATAGAGCCAGTTCATGGCGCGCGCCCCAGCGCAATATTCTGCGCCACCGGTTGCGACAGCAGGCCGGCCTGCTGCATCACCTGCTGCAACTGCTGCATGGTGTCGCGCAGGCTGCCCGGCCCCGTGCCGAGCAGCACCTGCTGGCGCGCGCGGTCGGCAAATTCCAGCAGTTGCCAGGCGGCGAGCAGTGCGGCGCCGTCCAGGCGGTCGCGCCGGCCGAGGGCCGGGGCCACGGCGGCCGGGTCGCGCTGGATCTGCGCCAGCGCCTGAAAGTAGGCGCTGTCGAGCGCGGCCAGCGCGGCGTGATGGCTGTACAAGGTGTCCTCGCGCACCACCAGCACGTCGACCACCTCGCCGGGGATGTCGCGGCTGGAAAAGATCGGCTGCGCGCCGGCGGCGAGGAGGCGGCTGCGCTGCGGGTCGAAGGTGATGACGGCGTCGACCCTGCCGCTGCGATAGGCGGTCTCATGCTCCTGCAGCGGTGTGTGGATGACGGTGAGGTCGTGGCCGGACAGGCCGGCGCGCTCCAGCAGCCGCGCCAGCATGTAGGCGCCGAGGGCATTGGTCTCCACGCCGAGACGCTGGCCGCGCAACTGTTGCGGGGTGTCGATGCCGGGGCGGGCGAGTACCACGTCGGCGCCGTTGGAGAGGGAGAAAACCAGTATGATACGCAGGGCCTGGCCGCTGTCCGCCAGGCTCAGCGCCTCGTCCAGGGTGACGGCGGCGGCATCGATGGCGCGATTGCGGAAGGCGCGCAACACATCTTCGGTGGTGTCGAAATCGATCAGTTGCACGGGATGCCCGTCGAGCAGCCCCAGGTCGCGGGCGTGATACAGCCCCAGGTAACCCGGCCAGGGATTGCTGCCGATGCGCAGTGTCGGCGCCGGGCTGCACGCCACGAGGGCGAGGAGACCGAGCAACAGGATGCTGCGCAGGAGGTGAGGTATCCGCATCATCGGTTGTGCAAGAATTTTTTACAGTATACAGATGCCACGGCGTAATCCATCCCTGGTCTGAGGTTATTGATGTTTCGTTTTTCCGCCCCGCCGCCGCTCAGCCTGTATGTGCACGTGCCCTGGTGCGTGCGCAAGTGTCCCTATTGCGATTTCAATTCCCACGAGCTGAACGGGGACATCCCCGAGACGGCCTACGTGGACGCGCTGCTGGCCGATCTGGAGCAGGACCTGCCGGCGGTGTGGGGACGACCGGTGGCGACGGTGTTCATCGGCGGCGGCACCCCCAGCCTGCTGTCGCCGGAGGCGCTGGATCGGCTGCTGTCCGGCTTGCGCGCACGGTTAAAGATAGCGCCTGACGCCGAGATTACCCTGGAGGCCAATCCGGGCACCGTGGAGGCCGGCCGCTTCGCCGAATACCGCGCCGCCGGCATCAATCGGCTGTCCATCGGCGTGCAGAGTTTCGACGATGACCTGCTGCAGCGCCTGGGCCGCATCCACGGCCGGCGTGAGGCGCTGCGCGCCGCCGAGGCGGCCCATCACGCCGACCTCGACAATTTCAATCTCGACCTGATGTTCGGCCTGCCCGGTCAGTCCCTCGCCCAGGGCATCGAGGACGTGAGTACCGCCATCGCCCTGGCGCCGGCGCACCTGTCCTATTACCAGCTCACGCTGGAACCCAACACCGCCTTTCATCATCGTCCGCCCACCCTGCCGCCGGAAGACGACATCGAGGACATCCAGCGCCAGGGTCAGGCGCGGCTGGCGGCCGCGGGCTATGCTCAATACGAGGTGTCTGCCTATGCGCGCGCGGGGCGGCAGTGCCGGCACAATCTCAATTACTGGCGCTTCGGTGATTATCTCGGCATCGGCGCCGGCGCCCACGCCAAGCTGACCCAGGCGCCCGAGGGGCGCATCGAGCGACTGTGGAAGAGGCGCCACCCGCGTGACTATCTGGCGGCGGCCGACAAGGTGGACGGCCGCAGCGTACTCAGCCGCAGCGACGCCGCGTTCGAGTTCATGCTCAATGCGCTGCGCCTGGTGGAGGGCTTCGACACCGAACTGTTCACCCAGCGCACCGGCCTGGCCTTGAACGTGGTGACGCAGGGATTGCAGGAGGCGGAACAGCGCGGCCTGATCACCTGGGACCCGCAACGGGTGTGTCCCACGCCGCAGGGGCGGGACTTTCTCAACGACCTGATACAGTTGTTTCTGGACGGCGATGAGTGACGACAACGGTTACCGCCCCATCGACTGCGGCCTGTATTCCGAATACGAGCTGGCCATCATGCAGCGCCGGCGCTGGCGCATGCACTGGCGCGACGAGGCCGGTCACGACCATCTGGAAACCCTGCGCCCCACCGACCTGCAGACACGCCAGGGCGAGGAATACATGTACGCCGTCACCGACGGCGGCAGCGAACGCTGCATCCGTCTGGATCGCATCATCAAGACCGAGACTATCGAAGGAGCAGAGTAATGGGCGGCGGTGAATTGCTTTCCCTGTTGATCAATTTCGGTGTCGGCGTCTACTTCGCCTTCTACTATCCGCGCAGCGTGCGCGGCAAGCTCGACCGCATGCCGCGCATCTTCACCGTGCTGAATCGCCTGCTGCCGGTGATCGGCTATCTGCTGATGGTGCTCACCGCGGTGTACGCCCTGCTGCGCGTCAGCGACCTGCTGTAAACCGCCGTGCCGGGTGGCCCCGCCCGGACAACTCCGGCACCGTTCTCGGGTATCATGCTGCGCACAGGCGCGCACGCCTGCACCGAATCACCAGCGCAAGGAATCACTGCATGCCCACCCCGCAATCCGCCATCGTCGCACCGGACGGTCCGCTCGGACTGTTTCTGATACTCCACCTCAAGCCCGGCGCCGATGCCGCCGTGCGCCAGGCCGCCGCCGCCTTCCCGGCGCTGCTGGATGAAATTGCCGCGACCGCGCCGCAGGCCCAGCTGGTCGGTGCGCTGGCCTTCGGCCCGCAGCAGTGGGAGCGCCTGAGCGCGACGCGGCCGCAACGGCTCAAGCCCTTCGGCCCGCTGGACGGCGGCACGCTGCGCGCCCCGGCCACCGGCGGTGATGTGCTGCTGCACCTGCACTCGGCGCGCGCCGACCTCAACTACCTGGTCGCCAACCGCTTCGTCACACCGCTCAAGCCCTGGATTGAACGTGCCGAAGAGACGCCGGCCTTCCGCTATCTCGACGCGCGCGACCTCACCGGCTTCATCGACGGCACGGAGAATCCGCAGGAAGACGATGAGCGACGCGAGGTGGCGCTGATCGGTGACGAGGACGCGGAATTCGCCGGCGGCAGCTACGTCATCGCCCAGCGCTACGTGCATCACCTGGAGCGCTGGAACACCATGCCGCAGCGGGAACAGGAAGGCATCATCGGACGCAGCAAGCCGGACTCGGTGGAACTGGACGATGAGGTCAAGCCGCCCACCGCCCACATCGCCCGCGTGGTGATCGAAGAAGACGGCGAGGAACTGGAGATCGTGCGCCACAGCCTGCCCTACGGCGCGGCCAGCGGCGACAGTGGTCTGTTCTTCCTCGCCTATTCCCGCGACCTGACCATCTACGACAAAATGCTGCGCAACATGTTCGGCCTCAGCGGCGACGGCCTGCACGACCGCCTGATGGAATTCACCGAGGCGGTGAGCGGCGGCTATTTCTTCGCGCCGGCGGTGGAGCGGCTGCAGCGGCTGTGATTGAACCGTGCAGCGCCATATCGCGAATACCATTCGCTCCTACTACGACACGGACTCTGTAGGAGCGGATGGCATCCGCGATCGGTTGTCCGCATGCCTATGCGCAGGCTTCACACCGAGCACCGTCATATCGCGAATACGATTCGCTCCTACGGCACAGCGTCATAGGGCGGGCCGTGCCCGCCGCAACGCGGCGCCCATGGGGCACCCTATGCCTGGCTATGCATTCGGAACACTTGTTTAGCCGCACATGCGCATATCGCGAAGGCCATTCGCTCCCACGGCATAGGTTTTGTAGGAGCGGATGGTATCCGCGACCGGTTGTCCGCATGCCTATGCGCAGAGTTCGTGCC
>Ga0172382_10009745_pt1 | contig 13024 bp, 11 predicted proteins | sample Leawel138RmetaG_FD_122245 | JGI IMG/M metagenome (GOLD analysis project Ga0172382, IMG submission 122245) | Leachate microbial communities from a municipal landfill in Southern Ontario, Canada - Leachate well 138R metaG | ecosystem: Engineered > Solid waste > Landfill > Unclassified | place...
AAGGCGGAGATAACGGCGAGGATGGGCCCCGGATCCCTAAGACCTCGACTTTTCCGATATAAGTGGCCAAGCGCAGGCAAAAAGGTCGCTTGAAATAGCCGCCGCAGGCGCCCACACTATCATAATGTCGTGTCGTATTTACTATGTTGACAGCAGACGATATACGTGGTATTTATAAACAATGTATAAAGATATGGACGTATACGGAGAACCCAACAAACCCAAACTTTATTCCTACATCCGCTTCTCTACAGATTTGCAAATTAAGGGCGACAGTATGCGGCGACAGTTGGAACAAGGTAAGAGGTACGCCGAAGAGCACGGCCTTGAGATTGATGAAGAATTAAAGGACCTGGGTCTATCCGCTTTTCGTTCTGAACATGCAAAGCGCGGTGCCTTGGGTGAATTCTTAAAGTTGATTGAGGAAGGGAAGATTACCAGAGAATCTGTTTTGTTGCTTGAAAATCTGGATCGACTCTCGCGTGATGAGATGTTTGACGCGGTGGAAATTTTCATGGCCATTGTACGTCAAGGGATTAAGATAGTTACGTTAATCGACGGGCGCGAGTACACCAGGAAAAGCAGACAAGCAGATTGGTTTACCCTTGTGGCGGTTTTGGGGCGGGCGCATGAGGAATCGGAAACCAAGTCTATCAGGCTTAAGGCAGCCTGGAAGGCCAAACGTGCGAATATCGACGCCAAGAAGTTAACGGCAATATGCCCGATGTGGCTTAGGTTCGATAGAAGGACACAAGGATTCAAAGAGATACCCGATAGATGCGAACTAATCCAGAGGGTTTTTGAGCTCTATTTGAAGGATGGTAACGGAAGTGAGAAGATTGCGCGTATTCTAAATTCAGAATGTATCCCGGCATGGAAATCCTCTACCGGTTGGCATCGGAGCTACGTCCAGAAAATCCTGCACAATCGAGCAGTCCTGGGGGAATTCCAGCCCTTCGTCATGGACGGCAAAAAACGTGTTCCCACGGGAGAACCTATCAAGGGGTACTACCCTCAAATAATCTCGGAACCAGTCTTCCACGACACGCAGGAACGTATGGCAAGAAATGCGAACGGCGGTGGAGGTAAGACTGGAAAGCTCAATAACCTTTTTCCCCATCTGGCAAAGTGTGGTTATTGCGGAGCGCCCATGGTATTCGTCGATAAGGGACATGGTGATCAGCGATATTTGATCTGCGACAATGCCCGACGGGGTCGTGGTTGTGATAAAACATCATTGAGGTACACCGAATTTGAAGAGGCATTCTTAAGGACATGTACCGAACTTGACGTAAGGGCAATCCTCCCATCTAACCACGAAGCTTCAGATGGCGAGGTTAGCGCCCTTGTCAGCAAGATCTATAGTGCGAGAAGTGAGCTGAAACGAAATTCGACCCAGAGAAAGAATTTGATGAATATGCTCAAGGATGATGATGACGAGCAGTTCATTAAGAAGATGAGGGAGGAACTGAAACAAGTCATCACGGAAGGTGAAGCGCTGCAAAAGGCAATTGAGGAAACGGCGGCAACTCTCGAGACACTCCGGGGAGCAGAAAAAAGGGCCGAGGAACAGCTTCGAGGCATAGCGGAGTTGCTCACAATATTGAGGGATACCACGGGCGACGATCTCATCCTTATTCGCCAAAGGGTTCGGACAGCGATACGTCAACTGGTCAAACGTATTGAAATCTTCCCGAACGGACTAAAGGGTCGGATATTTTCCATGAGTGGTCTTCAGCCTGAGTACGTGGATTTGCGAGATACCGAGCTGGGCTGCGAACCCGATGAATATGGTGAATATCTGAAAGAAACAACCGGAAGGGAACACAGGCGCGCAGGAGTCTGGTTTGTCGCCGGGGGTTTTCGGGAACTTTATTATGAGGGCAGCCGGTTCAATGTTGGTATTCAGGGTGAAAGCTCCATAGACGTATTGGATAAAATTCTACGGGGTGACCGTTAATTGTCTCGGTGCCATGCACGGCGAGATTTGTTCTTCCCAGATCAACACGAAAACAGTCGCAATAATTTATCCGGCAAAATGCCGCTATTAAGTCCTCGGTTTTATTAATCAATTGGAAATATTTAAGACTGTCTTTACTCCGAACGGGCAAAAACGACAATATATTATATATACGAATTAAGTAAATTCAGGAAGTCTCAGGGTTCAAAACAGACATCGACCCATCTCCGCGGGTGGATCTTTTTATATACCGAAGCGTGGTAGACGCTGGTGGGTCACTTATCTTATACATTGACATGACTTTGAAAAAAGGAGGTTGACATGTTTACAGGACGTTACCAGAAAAAGATCTTGGTGTCCTTGAAGAAAGAGGTCGCGAAACGGGTAGAAGAAATCGCCGCTACCGAGGATGTATCGAGAGCGTGCGTTGTGCGGCGGCTGATCAACCAAGGATTACAGCAAATAAGACCTGGATGTTGAGTCGAACAATTCGCAGCAAGGGCCGTCCTTATGGACGGCCTTTTTTTAATGATCATGCGTTATGAACAACAATACAAACATAGGACAAGGAGGGAAATGCCAATGCGAAGGTATACGGAGATGGTGTCAGTGGTGTTCAGAGAAAGGGATCTAAACAAAGTAAAGGAATTGGCGTCATGCCGGGATGTATCGGTTTCATGCTTGATACGCTCTATCGTTTCCGATTATCTCAGAAAACTGGAAGAGAAAAAAGGAGGGCACAATAATCTGACCGGTGCATACCGGGCAACAAAATATCTCACAAAAACGGAGGATTCATGAACATTAAGAATCGTGGGCTCAAGGCGTTACTGGCGAGTGTCGAGGCACAAGCCGGGGCGGTGATAACCGTTAAGGTGTTGGAACGTGTACGGGCATATATCGCAGACGCAATAAGGTCGGGTGATCTTTCCCTAGAACACCTTGACCGTCATTTATGCAGCCTGATGAGCGAAGGAAAGCAGACACTGGAGAAGGCCAACAAAGAGACACTGGCAGCAAGGGCAACACTGGAGGTCGAACGCATAGCCGGTGAGTACGCAGCGATCAATCCCGAGTTGGTCGGACAGTACATTGAGGAACAAAATGTCGTTAAGGTTAGCGGCGTCGGCAAGGATGGCAATATTACAGGCATCATCGTGGAATCGAAGGACGGGCTACGAGGCGAAACCTTGGACGAATACATCAAGCGTATGCGCATATCTCCCGATACGTCGTTTCTCTTCGATGACGGCGATCAAGCCGACCCATCCCAGAAGAAGGGTAAGGGTATTGTCAATCCCTGGCGGCGCGAGACATTCAACCTAACTGAGCAGGGCCGGATAGTCACTGCTAATCCGGGGCTCGCAGAAAAGATGAGACTTGAAGCTGAAGTCGGCATGTAAAGAGTTCACATCGAAGGACGAGTACTTCACAAATTTCAGACGGGAGTCATAATATGAAAACGACAATGCGAAAACGTCCTGAACCACTAAGCCCGGAGGCATGGGACGAGATAAAATTCATATGGGAATCGAGCGGAAATATAACAAAAGCCGCCGAGCGATACGGAGTATCGAGGCGATCCATTTACCTGATGGCCAAGAAATATGGTTGGAGCAAAAGAGGCGGCCTGTCCAAGAAGGCAATGGAAAGGGCTTCGGAAAAGTTCATCGAGGAAGCAGCCGGCGAGTATGAAAAGGAGATAGAAGAGGTCTGCAACAAGAACCTCAAGAGCTTTCGTTTCCTTCATGACGTTGCCCTCGCGGCGGCTGTCGAAGTAAAAAACAGTCTTATAAGCAAGATTGAATATAACCGGATGGCTCGGGCGGTTAATCGGGCAAGGATCGAAGAGGCGAAGGGCGGAAGGAGATCAGTCCTTATGCCGATATTGGACATCACGAAAGAGACGTCCCAGATCAACTCCCTGGGTAATACAGTAAAGCAGGCGATCATGGATGGCGAGCGGGTCATCATGGGGATCACCGATTACAACCCGCACAAAGAGAAGGACAGGGATTCGAGAAACCCGATAGACAGGATGATCGATGTCCTTCAGGCGGGGATCACCGAATTCAACGAGGGGGTGGCAAACGGAACGGTCGATCCTAATACCGGGGATGTTATTCAAAAAATCGTTTAAAAGATAATATCGGCCTTGACAAGGTTACCGGAAATGCTTATGTATGCAAAACATAAGATAGGTTTTCATAAGATACCTGCCCACATCGCAACAAATAAGATAAGACCACTGAATAAGGAGTGAGAGAGAGAGGGGGTGAACTACCGGTCACGGTAATAATTCTCATCGGGACAATAGTCTTCGCGGGATGCCCTGATGACGCATTACCGTGGTTCTTCCCGGCCCATCACACAGTTGTGGGCCGCTATAGAGTTCCGTTTACCCTCATTGCGTCTTTATGAACGTTACTTATTACTTACATCATTACAAATACTTAGGAGGTAGGACATTGAATATAGAGAGGCTGAGAGTCGGATACAAAGAAATTTTGAAGGGGAACGGACGCTGGGAATGGTGGGTGACGTGCCATCTCCCGGCGGGCCTCCCAGATGAGGGTTTCCAGCGATACGTGAAACGCATTCGGTACGCCTTCATGAAAGCATATAGAGGTCAGGTCGGCTATGTCGGTCTGTATATCGACAGCATCCATCACAGCCCTCATTTCCACACCCTGTGGGCAGGCCGATTTCCGGGCGGAGAGACCCTAAGGGACCTGGATATGACAGTCTGGCGAAAGAAGATCGGCGACATCGTCCATTGTGCGAGTGGTGTGAAAATTGAGCTCGTTGGTTCCCCAGCTTCACTTGAGCGAATAATTAATTATATGGTTGGGCCGAGGAACATATTGGCCGCAGATGATGGCGTTATCATCGGGCCATGGGGACGGATAGCTCAGGCCAAAACCCTGGAGTTCGCGGCCTCACCGCGTTTTTGTTCTGTAACATAGGGCAACCCTTATAGTGCCGACAAAACGCCCTCAAGGGCAATTCTGGGCATTACAGGGTACCAGGAAATATGCACAGGAGGATGAAATGGTGAACTTCAAAAGTGGACGACAGGCATTTGAATATTACTTCAAGAACAAGGACATCTATACAGACCTTGAATGTAACATAATGGCCAGGCTGATGGAGCATAATCGAATGGGTCTTCATGACGCAAATATCTTGCCAAGTTCTACACCATCATGGGCCGAAAGGCTTGAAACGCTGATAGACCTGGAACGCATTCTGGACAGGCACATGACAAAAGAAGAACAGAGAACCATGCAACGGTGCATCGAGCGCACTGACAATATGGCAAGGTATAAGAATTTCAAGCAATACAAGGCCAGGGCCAACAAGGAGAAATATGTCTTCGCCAAGTTCACCGAGGTACTTCGGAACCATGACTATATTTCGGCCAGAGACGAATCAGATTGGTTCAGGATTTACGATGACCTTACAATGGCCGCTTAACGAGTGGGTTTTACCCAACGGAATATGAAGAGCGCAACTCAATACCGCCAGGTTATGGCGGGCTGGTCGTCTGCTGCTGATAGAGGTACTGCTGGAAGCCAGCAAAAATGCCGCCGATCTCCACCGGTTTGCCCAGGTCGGCCACGGCATCGGTAATTGACCCGTGATACCTGAGCAGAAGAAGAGGGGTCAGCTTCTCTTGGTCGAGTTCTTCCACACCGACGCTCACATAATGCGATAGCACGAAAGAGAGGAAGGCCTCCTGTTTTGTATTGAAGTGCGTACCGATAACGACCTTCGCTCTCAAGGCACGTTCTTCACGGGTAAGAGGCGGCAAAGCGTATGCCACATGGGCCAGTACATCGAAGAGGTCGCTTTTCTCGGCATCGATAATCTTCTGCATTTCAGATAACTGATCGTGGCCAAAGCCCTTCTCCGCCAGTCCTTCGAGCAGTTTCTTCCTTGTGTCAGGCGCGCTCCAGATGGCACGGAGTTCGTCTTCGTCCTTAAAAAAGTCCGGGAGTTTGCCGAAGAGCTCTTCCAGGAATTGCTGCGCAGACATGGGGGTGCCATCAGGATGCCAGAAGCTCGTCACGATCATGTGCTGTATAGTCCGTTCTTTGCCGTCGGCAAGTTTCACCTTCGCCTTCTTCTTGCAAACGCACGGACGCTCGCCGCAGACAGGGCATGGTGCTTTCACGCACACGCAAGGTAATTTCCCGCAGACCGCACAAGGCTGCGGCGGTTTCTTTTCGCATTCACAGGGGTAGCAGCCGCATTTCGAGCAAGGCTCTGGCTCTTCCGGTTCGCCATCCCACTCGGGATCATTAAAGTGATGGTGTGCCTTCACGAAGTCGTAGATCGTGAAGTAGTCCTTGCCGTCGTAGAGGCGGGTACCGCGTCCGATGATCTGCTTGAACTCGATAATGGAGTTTATTGGCCGCATCAGGACGATATTGCGGATATTACGGGCATCCACACCCGTTGAGAGCTTCTGCGATGTGGTCAAGATGGTAGGGATGGTCTTCTCATTATCCTGAAAGTCTCTCAGGTGCTGGTCACCCAGGGCACCTTCGTTGGCCGTAACCCTGTGGCAGTAGTTCGGGTCTGCGCTCGTTTTCATCTGGTTTATGAGGTCGCGTACGGCTAACGCATGAATCTGGGTGGCACAGAATACCAGAGTTTTCTCCCGCTGGTCGATCTGTGACATGAAGATTTCCACCCGCTTTCTTTCCCGCTCCATGATCTCGATCTTTTTATTGAAATCATCTTCCTTGTATGTCTTGCCTGTTTCGACCTCACCTTCAATAACCTTGTCGTCGGAGGTGTAAACATACTCGTCTAGGGTCGTGGAAATCTGCTTCACCCTGAAAGGGGTGAGATACCCGTCATTGATCCCATCCTTTAGCGAATAGATATACACTGGGTCGCCGAAATAGGCGTAGGTGTCCACATTATCCCTGCGCTTTGGTGTGGCGGTCAGGCCAAGCTGCACAGCGGGGGAGAAATATTCCATGATGTCCCGCCAGTTGCTCTCGTCATTGGCACCGCCGCGATGACACTCGTCGATGATGATGAAGTCAAAGAAATCCGGAGGGTACTCTCCAAAATAAGGTGAGGGATGGCCGTCCTTCGGTGGCCCGCTCATGAAGGTTTGAAAGATGGTAAAAAACAGGCTGGCGTTCTTGGGCACCTTACCTTTTTTGCGGATTTCATCCGGCGCAATGCGTACCATGGCATCTTCGGGAAAGGCAGAGAAGGCGTTGTAGGCTTGATCAGCGAGGATGTTCCGGTCAGCCAGAAAAAGGATACGCGGGCGCCGCGAAGGCTCATGGCTCAAGTTCCAGCGAGTGTGAAAGAGTTTCCATGCGATCTGAAAGGCGATAAAAGTCTTACCTGTGCCGGTAGCGAGTGTCAGCAGAATCCGATCCTTGCCGTCAGCGATAGCGGCCAGCACCCGCTCGACAGCGATGTCCTGATAATAGCGGCTCGGGTGAGAACCACCCTTGTCCTCAAAGGGCACCGCGGCGAAACGATCGCGCCAGACGTTCTTTGCGGCAAAGGTAAGATTCCATAGTTCTTCCGGTGTCGGATAATGCACCAGTTCGGCCTCAATGCCGGTGTCCATGTCAATGCCGTATATGCCCTGTCCATTGGTGGCATATGTAAAACGGATGGCCAGTTTGCCCGCGTAATCCTTTGCCTGACCAACGCCCTCCGTCAGTGGCTTATCCCATGCTTTGGCCTCTATCACTGCCAGTTTGGTGTTACGGTACTCAAGTACATAATCGGCCGTGAGGGCCTTACCCCGCTTGCCGTTCCCCTCGATGCGGCCGAGGGTTATAGGGTACTCACGCCTAATGCGGCTTCCTTCAACCACACCCCAGCCCGCCATTGCTAGCGCGGGATCGATGTGTTCGGCTCGGGTTTCGGCTTCGTTCATGGCGTATTCCTACAGTTCCCCGCTGAATGCTTGGTGTAGCAATGATTTTTTTAGTTCGTCGAGGGCGGTGAGCTTTTGCCGGTAGATGGATTCTAGGCCCTGGGTTTCTTGGCGAAGGGAATCAAGCTCGACGACGATCCGTTGCTGTTCGGGGAGGGGAGGGACGGGGATCAAAACCTCTTTCAGTTTTCCACCAGATAGTTCCTTAAAAGTTGCACCGGTGCCAAGATCATTGAGTATACCGACTATGCTGTTCAGGTAGTGATAGAGATACTTGTACTCAAGCTGCTTGCTTGGCACCAAGCCCTTACACCCTTGGTTAGTTGCCATAGGTTGAGTATTGATAACCAAATGGCCTATTGGTGCACGCGACGACAGGATGACTGAATATGGCGGCAAAAGGCTAGCTGAACTATTTCGTAAACCGTCATCAGTGATTGTTCGCTCGGTCTGATCAACATAAGGTGTGGCGCGCTTGCCCATTTCAGCGGGTGTGATCCAGAGGTTTTTTCCACCCCAATACTCTTCGATGCCAGTTTTCGGTGTACCTCCGTTCACGATTTCACAGACCTCGCCGATCTGTTTTCGTTGCCAGCCTTCGTCGCGCTGGGTGAAGACGGATTGAAGGTGGCTTTCAAAGAGAGCGCGGGCGTTTTGGAGGTTCTTCTCGGTATTGGCCTTGGCAATGGCGATGCCTTCAAACGCTTCATCGAGGATGCCGACGATTCGCTGCTGTTCGGAAAGCGGAGAAAATGCTAATGGCAATGCTTCGATTTCCGATTTGTTGATTGAGGCAAAAACCGCGCCTTCTTTACCGGCAATATCCGGCTGCAAATGGAGTAGTTGATAAAATAAGAAGTCACGATTCAGTTCAGACCCGCAGCGTATAGCGGCTAATCCACGACCGATGCAAACTTCGCCCGTCGCGAAGTTTATTGGGCCGACAGGAGCACGCACAGACATAAGTATATCGCCCTCTTGAGCAACCTTGGTGGTCTGGGTAGTCCATGTCGTCGGCGCTGTAATGAACCTATCACCAAAATCTTTCTTCCCTTGGTAAAAAGGCATCCCCTCGCCATCGGCATTGTAGAACTTTCCTTCAGGTGATTGGCCCGCGATGACCTCGCACAAATCGCGGATTTGTTTCCTTTGCCACCCGTTCTTCACAGGAGCCCCCGGATGTTCGCAAGCACCGCTGCGCTTTCAGCATCCAGCGCCGCTATTTCGTCCATTATCACCTGCGGGCTACGGTGGGTGATTTCCTCGCCGCCATCAGGATTTTTCACGGAAAGGTCGAAGGTCGTCTGGTCGATAGTTGCCGTGTCCACGCTCCAGCTCTTTGGGGAGTCCGCAAAGGTCTTCTGTAGTTCCACGAACTCGGCGAGGTCATCATCGTTGAGTGGGTTGGTCTTGCCGAGGTTGCGGCCGGGGTCAAGCTGATAATACCAGACTTTCCGTGTGGGCGCACCCTTCTCGAAAAAGAGCACCACAGTCTTTACGCCTGCACCCTGAAACGTACCGCCGGGACAATCAAGGACGGTGTGAAGGTTGCAGCTTTCCAGCAGGAGCTTCCGCAGGCGCACCGAGGCGTTGTCGGTATTGGAAAGGAAGGTATTCTTGATGACCACACCGGCACGGCCACCGGCCTTGAGCATCTTGATAAAGTGCTGGAGAAAGAGGAAAGCCGTTTCCCCAGTACGGATGGGAAAGTTCTGCTGGACTTCCTTGCGTTCCTTGCCGCCAAAGGGCGGATTAGCGAGGATAACATCGTAGCGATCCTTTTCCTGAACGTCGGCGAGGTTTTCGGTAAGGGTGTTAGTGTGGATGATGTTTGGTGCTTCGATGCCGTGCAGGATCATGTTCATGATCCCGATGACATAGGCCAGCGATTTCTTCTCCTTACCATAGAAGGTTCTGGTTTGGAGGGTTGCAAGGTCTTTGGTTGTCAAATTGCCTTTTGCTTTCATGTACTCGAACGATTCACAAAGAAAGCCCGCTGAACCAACCGCGCTGTCATATATGCTCTGACCTATCTCCGGCTTCACCACTTGCACGATGGCACGGATGAGCGGGCGCGGAGTATAATATTCGCCACCATTACGTCCAGCATTGCCCATGTTCTTGATCTTAGCTTCATAGAGGTAGGAGAGTTCGTGCTTTTCGGACTGAGAGCGAAATCGGAGTTCGTCAATCTGGTCGATGATCTCGCGCAGATTGTAGCCGCTGTGGATCTTATTCTTGATCTCACCGAAGATTTCTCCGATCTTGTACTCGATAGTATTAGACCCGCTCGCCTTCTGCTTGAAGCCATGGAGGTAAGGAAAAAGCTTCTGATTGACGAAATCACAAAGGTCATCACCGATTAGGGCCTTGTTGTGGTCGATCTGCCCGTCGGCCCCCTTGGGCGCCGCCCAGCTTTCCCAGCGGTATGGCTCATCGAGGATGAAGGTGTACTTCTTCCCTACGAGTTCCGCTTCCATGGCCTTGTCCTGTTCCAGGCCGTCAAGGTATTTCAGGAACAGCAGCCACGAAGTCTGCTCGGTATAATCAAGCTCGGTGGTACAGCCAGCCTCTTTCCGGAGAGCATCGTCGATATTCTTGAATGCCTGTTCAAACATGCGTCACTATTCCCCATGATTTATTGCACGGCAGGTAATTATTCTCCCTTCGCAGCGACAATAATTGATGTCATAATTTTGTTTTCTTAAATATTACACTTATAAGCGCCCGAACGACAAGGACATTTGCAGGATTGTTATCTGTTAAGGTTTATAAGATAGGTGACCGCGGGACGTCCTCGGGTGAGACCCAAGGCCCCGAAATTCGCCGCCTCGCCATATTGTTTTCTGTAGCGTAGGCAAAAGCCCCAGGAGTGTCCGATAAAACGCTATCACGTCCAGTTCTAGGCATTACAGAGTATAAAAAGAATGTATGCGACGGTGTGTAGAGCGCCTCGACAATATGACAAAAGCATGTACGCCACAGCGACAATTTACTAATATTTTTTCTTGTGATTCTGCCTTTCGAAACGGTATTATTCATAAAAAGAAGGTATGGCCGACTACACTCTATAGGAACAGAACAAAGAGGACCTAGAAAGGCTCAAAGAGTAAAATGATACGCCGATTTAATGGTGATTCGGGAAAGCGATTAGTAGTCGAAGCGTTGTCGGATCAAAAAATGATTGCGGGCAACCGAAAGCTCGCGGAGGCTCTTGCTGATTGTGTGGAGGTCAAGCCTGTCCGGATAGGCGATGTACTTATAGAACAGGGCGGAAACGATAATGATGTGTATTTTATCTTGGTAGGTGCCGTGAACATCATTGTCAACGGTCGTATTCTTGGCCGACGCGGGCCAAATGATCACGTTGGAGAAATGGCGGCAATAGAGCCCACTCAAAAAAGGTCTGCCAGCGTGGTTGTTGCAGAGGAAGGTGTGATTGCTAAAATCACAGAAGCTGAGTTATCCAAGTATGGCAGCATTTATCCAGAGATTTACCGCAGCATAGCCAAGGAACTCTCGCGAAGGCTCATTCAGAGAAATGCATTTGTTACCAAGACACGAGATAAAATACGCGTTTTCGTAATTTCATCCGTCGAAGCGCTTAGTGTAGCACGCATTATTCAGAATGCATTCGAATATGATCCTTTTACTACCGTTGTATGGACAGACGGTATTTTCAAGGTGACAAACTATACGTTGCAAAATCTAGAGGATGAAGTGGACAACTCTGATTTTGCTATTGCCATTGCTCATGCGGACGATTTGACCGAGTCTAGGGGTAAGAACTGGCCGGCACCACGCGATAATGTAATCTTTGAGCTCGGATTATTTATGGGACGCCTCGGCAAAGAACGCGCTATCCTCATGGAGCCACGGGACGAAGGGGTAAAACTTCCCAGCGACCTTGCTGGTATCATTACCATTCCATATCGCTATGCGAAGGGCAAAGATGCTGCGGCCATAATGGCACCAGCTTGCAATGCATTAAGAGAGTATATCCTTGGTCTAGGCCCCAACAACTAGACGTGGGTAACACACAATTATACGAAGGGAACCATGGGTCTGAAAGATAATCTGGTCAAAGAAGTCAAAGAGACCTTTCAATCGACATGGGATGTACAAGCTACCGACACCGTACCTGATCCCGAAGATCTTCGCCTAAATGCAAATCACGCCAAAGATCTTGAGACAGCAACAGTGTTGTATGCAGATCTTGATGGATCAACAAATATGGTCGATGCTCGTGCATGGACTTTTAGCGCAGAAGTCTACAAGACTTATCTCCGTTGCGCAGCTGAGATTATTAGAAGCGAAAACGGTGTGATTACCGCATATGACGGAGACCGTGTAATGGCAGTCTTTACAGGAGAGTGGAAGAATACCTCCGCTGTTCGTTGCGCCCTTAAAATAAACTATGCAGTATGGGAGATCATTCGTCCAGCCCTCAAAACGCAGTACCCATCCACAGATTTCGTCCTGAAACATGTGGTTGGTATAGACACTAGTCGCCTACGCACAGCCCGAATTGGCGTGCGGGGGGATAATGACCTAGTTTGGATTGGCCGCGCGGCGAATTACGCAGCAAAGCTCACAACGCTGTCCGCCGGGTATATTTGGATTACGAAGTCTGTATATGACAAAATGAATGACTCAACCAAATTCTCGAACGATGTAAACATGTGGGAGCCTCGTCTATGGACAGCAATGAATAGACTACCCATCTATCGTTCCACGTATTATCGAAAGATTGAATAAGCATATAATGTCGATTTGTGCTTGATGCCTAGTACTTTATGTGTTACATTTACTTATATTACAACTTACGTCAATGTTACAGGGGATAGAAATGGAAGGGCGTTTCGTAAGTTACTTGAGGGTAAGCACTAAAAGGCAGGGCAGATCGGGTTTAGGTGAAGAGGCCCAGAGAAAGGCTATCAACGATTACCTTAACGGGGGACACTGGGAACTAGTAAAGGAATTCGTCGAGATTGAAAGCGGAAAGCGCCACGAGAACAGGCCAAAGCTACAGGCCGCGCTTGAACATTGTAAGATGACCAATTCTACGCTCCTTATAGCCAAGATAGACCGCCTCGCCCGAAATATGGCTTTTATATCGAATCTCATGGAATCCGGGGTTGAGT
>Ga0172382_10009746_pt1 | contig 13023 bp, 6 predicted proteins | sample Leawel138RmetaG_FD_122245 | JGI IMG/M metagenome (GOLD analysis project Ga0172382, IMG submission 122245) | Leachate microbial communities from a municipal landfill in Southern Ontario, Canada - Leachate well 138R metaG | ecosystem: Engineered > Solid waste > Landfill > Unclassified | place...
AAGTTCCAATCCTGGCATTCCACCAAAAACCAACAATAAATTTTCGGGATGTAGCGCAGTCCGGTTAGCGCACCTGCTTTGGGAGCAGGGGGTCCCAGGTTCGAATCCTGGTATCCCGACTTTTTAGGAAATCAAACAACATCAAAAGCCCGCAAACACCAGTGTTTGCGGGCTTTTTTGATTTTTTAACATATCAATTTAGACCATATAAAACCAGTTCCCATGTGAACTAAAAGGTGACCTGAATTTTTTGTTAAGTTTAGGTCACCTTTTATTCTGTATGACTAGTATATATTGGCATTACAGAAGATTATGGGTATAGCTCCATTTTGAGCTTTTTTGCATCAAATGGAACTCTTCAGGTGACCTATTTGGTGACCTTTAATTTGGTTTAATCTAATTTGATATGAGAAGAAAAACACTTACCGCTACATTTGGAGTCCATTTTGTCATTCGTAAAGAAAAGGTGAAAAATGGCAAAGCTCCTGTTTTTGGGAGGATTACGGTGAACAACCAGCGTTGCGAAGTATCAATCAAAAAATGGGTGCCGGTCAAAGACTGGGACGACAGAAAGGGAAGGATCAAATCGTTGTCGGACGAATACAAAAACCTGAATTCGTTTCTTGAGCAAGTTCGGACGATGCTGGTTGAACACTATCAGGATTTGGTAGTTGAGAACGAGGAAGTAACGCCGACAGCTATCAAGAATCGTTTTTTAGGATTGGATGACTCCAAATATTCCTTGCTGGAATTATTCGATTATCACAACAGCCACAATGATAAAATATTAAAATGGGGAACGTTGAAGAATTATTTCACTACAAAAAATTACGTGGATATGTTCCTGAAATCGCATTTAAATCGAAAAGACATTCCCCTTACTCATTTAAATTATCGGTTTATTTGTGACTTTGAAAATTTTCTTCGTAATCATCGACCTTTGGACCATCACCAGCCGATGGGCAACAACGCAGTTATGAAGCATCTGGAACGGTTGCGCAAACTGACAAACCTTGCTGTCAGAATGGAATGGATTAATAAAAACCCGTTTGCCGCTTACCGGTTAAAATTCAAAAAAGTTTACCGGGAATGTTTAACAGAAGAAGAGCTTGAAACAATTAAAAGCAAAAAATTAGGAATTGAACGGCTAAGATATGTCCGGGATTTGTTTGTTTTCAGTTGTTATACCGGAATTTCCTATGGAGATGTAATGCAACTGACACCATTAAATGTACAACAAGGAATTGATGGGGAACCCTGGATTTTCACCAAACGGGAAAAGACAGATAACCCGGTTCCCGTGCCTTTACTGCCAAAAGCAGAAAAGATAATTGAAATATACAGGCAGCATCCCAAAGCGGTTTCAAGGGGAACTTTATTCCCTTTAATCTCCAATCAAAATCTGAATGCGTATTTAAAGGAGATCGCTGATCTATGCGGGATCAGTAAAAGCCTGACATTTCACTTGGCCCGTCACACCTTTGCAACCACGGTAACCTTAAACAATGGGGTCCCTATTGAATCTGTCAGTAAAATGCTGGGGCATTCGAAATTGACGACAACCCAGATTTATGCCAAAGTTGTAGAAGTTAAGTTAAGTCAGGATATGAAGAAACTCAAATCAATATTGAAACAGTGAGACGAGATAACTCTCTTGAAGAAGATAAACCAGGATATATTGCTTTTTTTGTTAGTTTTGTCATGATTAGTTGTTTCTTACAATGATTGAAACTGAAATACAACTTATACAGAAGATAAAACATGACGACGATGTTGCGTTTAAAGTTATCTACAACAAATATTTTCCAAGGTTGTATTATTTCATTTATGAGTTTATCCGTTTGGATGACATTACAGAAAATATCGTACATGATACATTTGCTACCTTTTGGGAAAAAAGACATACTTTAAAGGAAGATGTAAATATAAGTTCGTATTTGTACTCTGTTGCAAAAAATAACTGTTTATACAGGCTGAGAGATCAACGCTACAGACAAAAGTTATTTATATCCGGTTCTTTGGAGGACAAAGAATTAACACAAAATCTAAAAGCTTTAAGTTCGGTAGATACATCCATACTTGCGTTTAAGGAAATTGAACAAATCATTGAAAAGACGCTGGAAGGATTATCTCCGCAGTGTAAAAAGGTTTTCATGCTCAGCCGGTTTGAAGAGATGAAAAACAGAGAAATAGCAAATGAACTCGACATCTCTGTAAAAGCTGTCGAAGGGCATATTACAAGAGGCCTGAAAATATTTAAAATTGCTTTAAAAGATTATTTACCGCTGGTGGCTTACATTTTTATTCACTAACTTTCTACTTTGAGATAGCTTTATTCTTTCTGCTTGGATTCTTAATGTTTTTTTGAAATTCTATATAGGGTAAATTCAGTTTCGTGCAAATAATAGATGTATGGGACGAAAAATGAAAAATACCGATGATATAGTAAAGTTTATTGCTGGTTGTGTTGACATCGGACAAAAAGAGAAAATACTTTCAGAAATTAATCAGGACCCTGAATCGGAGAAGGTGTATAATAAAGTCAAGGTTGCCTGGGCCTTTTGGGCATCGACCAATAAAATGCCGGAATATAAGATAGAAAATTCGTATAAAAAATTTCAGTCAAGGATAAACCTGCATCCTGTACCTTTCCTGCTTAAAATCAACACTTTCATAAAATATGCTGCCGTTCTGGTCCTGTTTTTTGGTGTTTTATCATTAATGTTCTACATTAAGAATCAGTTAACTAATGAAGCGGAGTTAAAATATACATCCGTAGTCGCCAAATACAAACAGTTATCTCAAGTCATTTTACCTGATAGTTCAATCGTATGGTTAAATTCCGGTACCACCTTAACGTACAATAATAATTATTCAATCAATAATCGTGATTTGTCTATAAAAGGGGAAGCTTATTTTGAGGTTAAGAAGAATAAAAAAGTTCCATTGGTGGTAAACTGTAACGAATTAAAAGTAAAAGTTCTGGGTACAAAATTTAATGTGTGTGCATATCCTGATAACGATGATATCTCTGTAGTGCTTGAATCAGGGAAAGTAGAATTACTGGATTCAAAAAACAGGTCGTTCAATTGTGAACTTAGACCGGGAGAAATGGCACAATACAATCCAGTACTAAAGAGTATCGAAGTTAAGAAGGCAAATGTTAATGACTATACTGTTTGGAAGGATGGGGTATTAGTTTTTAAGGATACGCCAATGGAAGAAGTTTTTAAAAGACTGGAACGAAAGTTTAATGTTGATATTGTTGTTGAAAATCCAGCTATTTATGATCCTGCTTTTAATGCTACTTTTAAAAATGAGAATCTGGTGGAGGTTTTGGATTACATCCAATATTCCTGCCATGTCAGGTACAAAATATTAAAAGATAATACAGATAAGATAAAAATCAAGCTCTATTAAAATAAATCATTAAACTTGAATTTATGCCTATGCAAAAAAATCTCTTCATGTAAAAAGGAGATGCAGCAAACATCTCCTTTTGAAAGTTTTATGTGCTTCAGTCCTTTAATCTTAAGCACATATAATTTGAGTTATTAAAATCAAATCTTTACAAATTTATGAAAAAAAACAATTATTCATTGATTTCCATTATCGATATGATGTGGAGATCGAAATTATTAATGACTATGAGGGTGACTTTGTTTGTAATAATAGTAAGTATGGCCCAGGTTTTTGCAATCAATACATATTCGCAGGAAATCCGGCTGAGCCTTAATCTGAAAAACACTTCAATTAGAAGTGTGTTGGGACAAATTGAAGATCAAACCGAGTTTTATTTTATCTACAATGCAAAAGCGATTGATGTTGAAAAAGAAGTCAGTGTCAATTTTGAGAATAAGTCTATCCCTGAAATACTGGATAAGTTATTCGAAGGAACAAATGTTGTGTATAAAATTGACAAACGCCAAATTGCTATTTCAACAAATTCTGATGCAAGTAGTATTCAGAAGGAGATAGCTATATCAGGCAAAGTCACTGACTCTTCCGAGGCTCCGCTGCCGGGGGTTTCGGTGGTGGTGAAAGGGACAACCATAGGTACAATTACATCTATGGATGGAAGTTATAATCTACAAAAAGTTCCAGGGAATGCTATACTCGTTTTTTCGTTTATTGGAATGGAAACCAAGGAAATACCAATAGAAGGCAAATCTGAGATCAATCTAATAATGGAAGAAAAAACGATTGGCATTGAAGAAGTAGTAGCAATTGGGTACGGTACCGTAAAAAAGAGGGACTTAACCGGGGCTGTAGCTTCCGTTAAATTTGAGGACCAGCTCCTGAATGCAAATATTAACCCGATGCAGGCCATCCAGGGATCTGTACCGGGATTAAATATTGGTGCAGTCACAACAGCAGGAGAAGATCCTGAATTATCCATCCGTGGAACCACTTCCCTTTCAACCGATCAATCACCTTTAATTGTTATTGACGGAATAATTTATAGTGGAAGTCTTTCCGAGATAAGCACAAATGATATCGAGCGGATTGACGTGTTGAAAGATGCCAGTTCGGCAGCTATTTTTGGATCGAGATCAGCTAACGGGGTTATTCTGATTACCACTAAAAAGGGTACGTCTGAAAAACCAGTATTTAATTTCAATACCTACCACGGGGTTCAGTCGATGGCCAAGAAGATCGAGATGTATAATGCAGACGAGTATGTCCAGTATTTTTTGGATTACAGGTCTGCCAATGGAGAGGAAGCTGATCCAACTAAGATCGAAGATTACCTAGATGCCCGGGAAGCTGAAGGTTATAGGAAGGGGATAGATACCAACTGGGCCGATCTGGTCACTCGAAAGGGTCTGATTAGCCAGTATGACTTAAGCGTTTCCGGGAAGACTAAGAGTACCAATTATTACCTGTCAGGATCATTTATCGATCAGCAGGGGATAAGAGAGGGCGATGATTTTACTCGTACCACGCTCCGGGCCAATTTCTCCAATGATATCACTGACTGGCTGAAAATCGGAATGAATGTCATGTTTGCCCGCAGGGATTATTCAGGTGTAGAGCTTCCAATATATGGAAGTTGGGCAGTGCATAACAGCCCGTTGGTTTCCCCTTACGATGAAAACGGGGCGTTGGTTTGGTATCCTGTACCAAGCAGTTCTGCAAAAAACCCATTGCTTTGGTTAAATGCAAAGGATGAAGAAATAAGTACCAACCTGTTTGGGATTTTATTTGCTGATATTAAAATACCTAAAGTGACAGGATTGAACTTCCATTTTGACTATGCTGATAATTTCGATTTTTCAAAACATAACCAATTCTGGCCTAGCAAAAATACTTTCCGAGGGTTTGATGCCCCCAATGGCTATGCACGCAAAGTCTACGCGGAGAGCAGGCACTGGGTCTTAAACAATATTTTGGCGTATTCCCGGGATATTGATAAACACAGCATTAATACAACAATCTTGTATAGTCGCGAAAAAGCCACCGCCGAATCAACACGCTTTCAAGGGGAAAATTTTTCTAACGAAACGCTTGGATGGAATTCAATGCAACAGGCTTCTAACTTATATGGTTCAAGTGCTGCCAGCGATAATACTAGTGAATCATTTATGGCTCGGTTAATCTACAGCTATGATACGAAATACATTTTGACAACCACTTTCCGGAGAGATGGTTTTTCCGGTTTTTCCCAAAAAAATAAGTATGCCAATTTTCCCTCATTGGCTCTGGGATGGTTAATCTCTGAAGAAACTTTTACAGAACCTGCTGCCTGGTTAAATTTGTTAAAGTTACGCTTGTCCTATGGCGTCAACGGAAACCAAGCCTTGGGCTCTTATGGCGGTTTGGCCCAGATGGAGTCAGTTTCATATATCTATGGTGAAAGTACAACTATTGGTGCAGAACTGACCAGAATAGGGAATTCAGACCTGACTTGGGAAAAGACAGGAACTTATAATGTGGGGCTAGATTTTGCAGTCTTAAGAAGCCGACTTTCGGGTGAGATTAATGTCTATAAAGGGACAACAAGTAATCAACTTGTACAACGGAGTCTGTCATCGATGACTGGTTACGAGAGTGTCTGGACGAACCTAGGGGAAATCCAAAACAAAGGGATCGAAATTCAATTAAATTCCATGAATGTTTCAACTAGTGACTTCAGTTGGAAAACAGGGGTGGTTTTCGCGATGAACCGTAATGAGATTACCCATTTGTACGGGACTGATGCCGATGGCGATGGAATGGAAGACAATGATATTGGCAACAGCTGGTTTGTAGGAGAATCCATTGGAGCTATTTATGGTTGGAAAACAGATGGTATTTACCAGCTTGACGATGATATTCCCGAAGGATTTTATGCAGGGCAGTTCACTGTTGTGGATGTGACCGGGGAAGGAGAACTGTCGGATGATGATCGGACCATTCTTGGATACACTGTACCAAACTACCGGTTTAGTATCATGAACGATTTGAAATATAAAAACATTTCATTGTCTTTTCTAATCAACTCGGTACAAGGCGGTGGCGGGTACTATCTTGTGCCTACGGAAAGTCGAAGTTTGGCACGCTCTGAGATTTTTAATCTCTGGGAAGGTATGGAATATTGGACCCCTGATAATCCAACCAACGAATACAGAAGCCTTCAGGTGATAGGTCAGTCATACAGCCCAACGATCCTGGAAGACCGTAGTTTTGTACGTTTGCAGGATGTGACCCTAGCTTACAGTTTTGGTAACACAATTTTAAGTCGGTTGGGGATCAATAATTTAAGATTTTACGTGAGTGGAAAGAACCTGCTCACTTTTACAAAAAAGTACGACGAAAGTGTTTTAAAGAAGAAAGGATATTTTACCAATTTTACGGGCAGAGACCCGGAAACCGGAGCAAGTATTCGTAGTGAAAATGACGAAGGTCCGGTTTTGCGTACCGTTGTTGCAGGTATTAATATTAACTTTTAAAATGAAACAAGATGAAGACGAATGTAATTAAATACATGAAAAGAGGTGTTCTCCTTTTGGGTTTGTTTGTAATAGTATTTTCTTGCGACGAAGCATACCTTGAAGAAATACCAAAGGATTTTTTAAGCCCGGAAAATGCCTTTAACGACCCACAGGGATTTGAAAATGCCATGGTTGGGGTATATGACCGGGTAAGAGATTTTTGGGAAGGTGACTGGGAAGCATATATGTTATTTGGGAATTATACCGATTATGCCTTTTCTTACAATCCCCAAGATTATACAGTCCAAACATCAACCTATCCTTGGAGTGAAATGAATTGGAATTATGCTTATTTACTATTGAGGGATGCACAATTGATCATCAGCCGTGCAGAGAACGAGAATGTCAGTTGGGATTCGGAGACTCAAAAGAAAGAGATCATTGCAGAAGGCAGATTCTTCCGCGCCTGGGGACACCGGTTGCTGGCACATATGTTTGGAGGTGTTCCAATTATTAATGAGGAAATTTCCAGCCCCAAAACAGATTTTGTACGCAGTAGCAGGGAGGAAGTTTACCAGTTTTGTAAAGAAGATCTGGGATATGCTATAGAAAACCTCCCTGATGCAGGGAAAGCCCCTGGGCGAGTTGGTAAGGCTGCTGCCTATCATTTACTGGCCGAGGTCAATCTTTGCCTGCATGACTGGGATGGAGCGATCAATGCAGCTTCAACAGTAATTAACGATCCAAATTATGAGTTAATGACCGAGCGTTTTGGTAGAAGGACTGATATGGAAGGAGATGTTTATTGGGATTTACACCAGAGAGGCAATACTAACCGAAATACTGGAAACAAGGAGACGATTTGGACCATACAATTTGATTATGATCTCGTTGGTGGGGGAAGAGGCACGAACTGGGAATTAAGATGGGGACCCTTTTTAGAAAGAACTAAGGATCCCGATGGGGAAAATGGTTTTATTAAAGGAGAGAATCAATACGGGAGACCCGTGGGACATTTTACACCGACATATTGGTTACAGCAGACGGTTTGGGAGGACGACTGGGATGATATGAGAAACTCTACCTATAATATCCGTAGAGAATTTTACTATAATAATCCTGAATCAAACTATTATGGTCAAAAGGTGACGAAGGATGTACTTATTCCTCTGTCTCAGAGTTATCGATATTGTCAGTGTTTCTATATGAAAGCCTGCACCGAGTGGGATCATCCTAAGCTTACAAAAAATGACGGACGAATTTTTAAGGATGTTTATGCTATGCGCTTGGCAGAAACCTATTTATTACGGGCTGAAGCTTACCTTGGGAAAGGAGATAAGGATAATGCAGCAGCAGATATCAATGTGGTCAGGACTCGGGCTAATGCGACTTCTGTTAACCCGGCAGATGTGGATATGGACTATCTTCTGGATGAAAGGGCAAGGGAATTAGCCGTTGAAGAAATGCGTACACCTACCCTGATGCGATTAGGATTACTGTATGACAGAGTCAAAAAATACAGTTATACCCTTTGGGCCGATGATTCGGTTACGCCTACCTTGGGACATGAAACAATCCAGCCTCATAATAATCTTTTCCCGATTCCACAAACAGCTATTGATTTGAATGGGGGAGCTGTATTAGAACAAAACCCAGGATATGATTAGTCCTGTTCTAACTGGATAATTTTTGTTTCCTACATTAAAATTAGTGAGGATTGAGAGAGATATCCTGAGTATTTGAGACAGTAGGGGGTAAATAATACTTTCATATACTGCTTGTTTCTAAAAAAAATAAGCAGTATATGATTTATGGAAGAATAATAATCAAATATAGAAGAGGTTAGTTAGATGATTGATTACGTTATATTATGTTATAATAAAGGTAGATAAGTACTATTGATATTCTTTCTGATCGAGTAGAATTACTCTAGTTAATTATTTTTACCTCTAATATCCAATTTTTAATTGTGGTGCTGTGGATATGTTCATAAATAGGGTTTTATGAATTATTTTTACATGACCACAGAATGATTGCTGATCTAATTTACATAGAAGAAATAAGATGAAAAAGACTAAAGGATTTAATAACGAACTATTTTTTAGTACGGAGAGAAAGTTGAAGAATATTTGGCTAACGTCCCTAATGTTTTTTGTAGGACTGTTGGTTTCATTTTCTCAGGCGGTTGATGATAATAAAGATAGAATAGAGAAGAGTGGAGAAAGTAAACATTTGTCAAATAATATGTTAGTCATTCCCTGTGTAGGATATAATAATCCCGATAGACCTGATTCCCGGGGATTAGTACTTTTTGTTGACTGGTTCTCTGTAAGAGCGGGAGACGTAGGATATGGTGCAAAGGGTGTTTTTTTGACACAAAACGAACTTGAAAGCAAAGGGGTAGGGCATCAGGTAGATGTTCCCCGGGGGGTGGAACTGGTGGTGCAGGAGGCTGAAACATACGGACCCGTATTGCAGGCCGATAAACCTTGGGAGGGAATGTTACGGACAGCCTCGGTACTACGTAGTGATTTTGGTTTTAAAATGTGGTACAGAACTTTAGTTACAATCCCGGAGGAAAAAATGGTTGCTGATGATGTCATGGCGGGAAAAATAGAAGTTGCGAAGTCGGTGGAGTTTCTTTGCTATGCTGAGAGTGAAGACGGCTTTACCTGGCACAAACCAGAATTAGGGCTTTATGAATTTGACGGATCAACAGCAAACAATATAATCTGTGAAGAAACCAGAGAAGGAATAGGTGAACATACAGATAATATATTTTTAGATTGTGAAGGTAATTATCGCAGGTTAGTTTCAGAAGGGGAGCCGGTTCCCGGAGGTTCGGCTGATAAGGCGATGTACAGCTATACCTCAACAGATGGGATCCACTGGACGCTTGACGGGCCTGTCATGGATATGATGTGTGATACCCAAAACAATGGGTTTTACGATAAACTGTATGGAAAATACGTGCTTTATGTTCGCTATGGACGTGGAGCCCGCCGGACAACAGCCATGACAGAAGGATCAAAATTCAACATCAACAGCTTGCCTCTTCCTCAGGTCATATTTGAACCAGACCCGCAGGATTCCCCAAGTCTGGATTTTTACACTATTAACTACTCTCGTCATCCACTGTATGATAAAATTGATGTGGGAGACCCGTCCCGTTCCTCCTATTTTATGAACAGGGATAACAGGGGAAGGTTGAATATGATCCGGCGTCATGATGCACGTGATATGCATTTTATGTTTCCCTCTGTTTATCATCGCGACCGTGATGTGATTGATGTTCAACTGGCCATCAGCCGTGACGGAAGGCAATGGAGCCGTCCTGAACGTAAGGCGGTGATCCCATGCGGAAAAAAAGATGGTAATGTTTTCAATAGTATTTATGCTTTTCCTGAGTTACATACCTTTAATTCGGGAATGTGGGGAGTCATGTACTGTGCTTCTGAACGGGCACATAATATGGGTTTTGTCAATCAGAAAGAGACTTACAAATACTATTGGGCCACTTGGGAAGAGAACAGGTTGGTAGCGTTACAGGCGAAAGAAGAAGGAATGTGCACGGTAGAGCTCACGGGCTATAGTGGTGGCCCAGAAAAAGAAATCCGTTTAAATTATCAGACTGAAAAATATGGATGGATCCGAATTGAGTTAATTTCAAATGATGGTTTATACCCTCCCACTGGCCCCAAGATCATTGAAGGCTATTCTTTTACCGATTGCGACCCGCTAGTAGGTGACAGTATCTACCAACCAGTTAAATGGAACGGTAGCCCTAAATTGCCATCTCATGCCAATACCTTACGCATCCACATGTTCCGGGCAAAACTATTTGCCATTGAGTGGGAATAAAAATCAAACCTAATTGAGATAAAACTAGAAGATGAAAAAAAGATTGTTAGGCCGTTTACTTCTGGTTTTCACCCTGTCGTTTTTGATATCGTGCAACCAGACTGGATCACCGAAAAAAAATAGAGACAACTCATTGGTGTTGTGGTATGAACAACCAGCCCGTCAATGGCCGGAAGCCTTGCCTTTAGGTAATGGGCGTCTTGCGGCCATGATGTTTGGTGGGATAACTACGGAACGTTTCCAGATGAATGAAGAAAGTTTATGGGCAGGCTGCCAAACCAACCCTTATGCAGCTAATTTCCGGGAGAACCTGAGCAAGCTTCAGGAGATGGTTATGGCAGGGGAGTATGTAGCAGCCCATGATTTTGGGATAAAGAACCTGACTGCCAGTCCTACCTCTTTCCGTTCTTATAAACCTTTTACCGACCTGCTGATCCGCATGGATGGTCAGGAACTGGTTACAGGCTACCGAAGAGAACTGGACATGTCTACCGGGATCAGCACCGTAAGCTATCAGTGCGGAGGAAACAGTATCATTCGCGAGTCATTTATTTCAGCTGTTGACGATGTGCTTTGTATCCGGATCACATCATCAGGGGATAAAAAAATCAGTTGCACGGCAGGGCTGCAGCGTTTGAAAGATGCAGCAGTTACAGCATTGCCTGAAAGCGAATTGCAGCTGGATGGGCAGATCGTGGATATTGAAGCCCCGGGGGGCTATGATGACAACCGTGGCGGTTCCGGCCCGGGGGGCAAACACATGCGTTTTGCCGGCCGTCTTTTAGCGAAAGTCTCAGAAGGCAATTTGCATACGGACAAAACAGATTTAGTTATCGAAGATGCCCGGGAGGTAATCCTCCTTTTTACAGCTGCCACCGATTACAACCTTTCGATGCTGAATTTTGACCCGTCTATTGACCCCGGGGAAAAAGCCGGTAAGATTCTGGAAGAAGCCCAGGATAAATCCTGGACACAGTTGAAAAAAGCGCATATCAGTGAACACAGCAGCCTGTTTAATCGGGTATGCCTTGATTTAGGATCTTCTCCCAACGATACCCTTCCAACAGACAGGCGGATTGAGGCATTTCAAAAAGGAGCAGATGATCCGGGCCTGATTGCCCAGTTGTTCCAGTTTGGCCGGTATCTTTTAATAGGCAGTTCCCGTCGTCCAGCTGTTCTCCCGGCCAATTTACAAGGCAAATGGAATGAAATGGACTGGGCTCCCTGGGAAGCTGATTACCATTTAAATGTCAACCTGCAAATGAACTATTGGCCGTCTGATGTAACAAATCTGGGTGAGACCAATGAACCTTTGATTGACTGGCTTGAACAAATTGCGCATATAAGCAGGCCATATGCCAACAAGATGTATGATGCCAACGGCTGGTTTTGTTGCCTTGCAACCAACCCTTTTGGGAGAGTGACTCCCTCAGCTTCCACCACTGAATCACAATTCATCAACGGGGTACTTGATCCGCTTGCCGGGGCCTGGATGGTGATGAACCTTTGGGACCATTATGAATATACCCAGGACAAAGCATTTCTCCGTGAAAGGCTTTTTCCGCTACTCAGGGGTGCCAGTGAATTTGTTTTGGATATTTTGGTTCCCGATCCGGAAGGGACATTGCAGATGGTTCCATCCACCTCGCCGGAGAACTCCTATATCAATCCTTTGACCGGCGAAAAAATAAGGGTTACCGTAAGTTCTACCTATCATCTTTCAGTGATCAAGGCCCTTTTTAAGGCAACCCTGGAAGCATCGGATATCCTTACACTTGAAGATCCGGTTTGTGGGAAGATAAGGGATGCCAAAAAACGCTTACCCTCTTTTGTGATTGGCGATGATGGCCGTTTGCTTGAATGGAGGGAAGATATGGAAGAGGCTGAACCCGGTCACAGGCACCTTTCCCATTTACTGGGTGTCCATCCCTTTTCAATCATAACACCAGCTGATCCTGAACTTTTTGCTGCAGCTAGGAAGAGCCTAGACAGGAGGATCAAAAACGGGCAGGGAAAAAGCGGGACAGGGAAAGGCTGGGATACGGCCCATTCAGGATGGAGCACGGCACATGCGGTTATCATGTACTCCCGGTTTTATGAAGGGGATCAGGCGTTTGCCGGCCTGGAATCGCTGGTGAATTCCTTTAGCGGGACCTTATTAAATGCACACGATATTTTCCAAATCGATGCGAATTTTGGGATAACCACCGGGATTGCGGAGATGTTGCTCCAGTCCCACCTGCGTGAT